>Ga0129311_1000114_pt1 | contig 76546 bp, 68 predicted proteins | sample Go1ome_FD_94435 | JGI IMG/M metagenome (GOLD analysis project Ga0129311, IMG submission 94435) | Western lowland gorrila individual fecal microbial communities from Wisconsin, USA - Go1022B metagenome | ecosystem: Host-associated > Mammals > Digestive system > Large intestine > Fecal | place... | reverse complement strand
TTCTGGCAGATAAAGTTACAAATTTTGATCACCGCTTACCGTCTCCGCAAAGTGAACTTGCAGCGCAGACAATGAAAGATCCATATGTATTTGATTTTATTCCTTTCCGGGAAGATATGCTCGAACGGGATATTGAGCAGGCACTTGTTAGGGATGTCACAAAGCTTCTTTTGGAGCTTGGAACAGGGTTTGCATTTCTGGGAAACCAGTATCACCTGAATGTGGGCGGTGATGATTTTTACATTGATTTGTTGTTCTACAACCTGAATCTTCGCTGTTATGTAGTTATCGAATTGAAAACCGGTGACTTCAAACCGGAATATGCTGGTCAGCTAAACTTTTATCTGTCAGCCGTGGACGGCATTTTGAAAAAAGAGCAGGATAATCCGTCCATTGGTTTGCTTCTGTGCAAAAGTAAAAACAATGTAGTCGCAGAATATTCACTCAAGGATATTTCAAAGCCGATTGGTGTAAGTGAATACAAAATAACCAGTAGTTTGCCGGATAATCTGGAAAAGCAACTGCCATCTGTTGAAGATATTCAGAAACGGATTAAATGAGTTACTGGCTAATTATCAGACTCTGGACGTATCTTGCCGATTTGAACGAGCAGGCACAGGAGCGTTTGTCCCTGATTAGGATTGGGTATTAAGGTAGCTGATTTCCAAAGTATCAAACGCTGTCTCCAAAGTATCAATTTGACACTTTGGAGACAGTGGAATGGTTAAATGATATTAGGGCTCGTATAGGATTTTAATTTTTACCAACTATATTCCGATAATATTTTATTATCAGAACATACGATAAACGAGAGGGGGACGTATTAAATGGCTTCCAATTTTAAATTCTTAGAAACAGAGTTCCCGGTTTTGGCGAATTTTGGCAATTTGGCAGAACAGTATTGTTACACAGATCCGAACTCGTGCTTGATGAAACTGGGAATGATTGGAGAAACAATCGTAAACTTGATGTTTACATACGATAAAATTCCTGTTCCCTATGATAATTCCGCAGTGAATCGAATCAATGTCTTATCTGCAGAAGGTCTCTTAACGAGAGATTTAACTGATATTTTGCACGCACTTCGTAAGGTAAGAAATAAAGCTGTTCATGAAAATTATTCTGAAAGCTCAGATTGCCCTGTTTTCTTACAGATGGCATACAGTTTGTCCGAATGGTTTATGCAAACTTATGGTGACTGGAATTACCAGCATCAGAAATTTGTTATGCCTGTAAAGGAAGAAGAGAAAACAAAAAAGATTGTTGTTCTGAATAAAGCTCAGGAAGAAGAAAAAGAAGAAGAGCTTACAAAGGCTGCTATTGCGTGTGCTGAGCAGGCTGAACAGGTAGATAAGAAAATTCGTTTGAAACAGGCCAACAAAATGGCAAGTCAGCGTCAGAAATCTGAGGCGGAAACTCGCTACATGATCGATGAGCAGCTGCGTCAAGTGGGCTGGGAAGCCAATACGCAGGAAATCCGCTATTCAAAAGGCACAAGGCCTGCGAAAGGTCGTAACATGGCGATTGCTGAATGGCCAACAGATTCTACTGTCAGCAAAAAAGGCTACGCAGATTATGCGCTGTTTGTGGGGACAAAATTTGTTGGCATTATCGAGGCAAAAGCTGAACATAAAGATATTCCCTCTGTGATTGATTATCAGGGTAAAGATTATCCGAGGAATATCCGTAAAGAGGATGCAGAATATCAGATTGGTACTTGGGGAGAGTTTAAGGTTCCGTTTACTTTTGCAACAAACGGCAGACCATATCTGGAGCAGTTCAAAACGAAATCCGGTATCTGGTTTTTAGATTTAAGAGAGCCTTCTAATGTTCCTATGGCATTGCATGGCTGGATTAGTCCGAATGGCATTATGGAACAATTGGAAAAAGACATCCAAGCAGGTAATAATGCGTTGCAGGCAATGCCATATGACTTGCTGACAGATAAAGACGGTTTGAATCTGCGAGAGTATCAGGTAAAAGCTATCAAAGCAGCTGAAAAAGCAGTTATTGATGGACAAAAAGCAGTGCTGATAGCAATGGCAACAGGTACAGGTAAAACTCGTACTGTCCTTGGCATGATTTACCGCTTTTTAAAGACGAATCGTTTCAAACGTATCTTGTTCCTTGTTGATCGAACCTCTTTGGGAGATCAGGCTTCCGATGTTTTTAAGGAAGTAAAACTCGAAGAACTGATGACTCTTGATGAAATCTATAATATTAAGGGACTGGATGAGAAAACCGTAGATAAAGAAACTCGTATTCAGGTTGCTACTGTTCAGAGTATGGTAAAACGTATCCTTTATAACGAAGGGGAGGCAATGCCATCCGTAACAGATTTCGACTTGATTATTATTGACGAGGCTCATCGTGGATATATTTTAGATAAAGAAATGGGTGATGTAGAAGTTCTGTATCGTGATCAGCGTGATTACCAGAGCAAATATCGCACGGTAGTAGAATATTTTGATGCTGTGAAAATTGCCCTTACTGCAACTCCTGCATTACATACAACAGAAATTTTTGGTCAGCCAGTATTCAAATACACTTATCGAGAAGCTGTTATAGAGGGATATCTTGTTGATCATGATGCTCCACATCATTTGGAAACAAAACTTAGTACAGGCGGCATTCATTATAAATCTGGTGACACCGTGATGCTATATGATCCTGTGACCGGTGAAATAACGAATAGCGAATTGCTTAACGATGAACTTGATTTTGATGTTGAAAATTTCAACAGGCAGGTTATTACAGAGAACTTTAACAGAACTGTTCTGACGGAAATTGCAAGAGACATTGACCCGGAAAACCCGGAAGAACAGGGAAAAACTCTGATTTATGCGGTTGATGATCAGCACGCAGACACGATTGTTTCTATTCTGAAAGAAATCTATTCAGAAACAGGCGTTGATAATGATGCGATTATGAAGATTACTGGCAGCGTTGGCGGTGGTAATCCTAAGAAGGTGGCAGAAGCAATCAAACGTTTTAAAAATGAGCGTTTTCCAAGCATTGCTGTTACTGTTGATTTGCTTACAACGGGTATCGATGTACCAGAAATTACAACACTGGTATTTATGCGTAGAGTGAAATCCCGTATTCTTTTTGAACAGATGTTGGGACGAGCTACCAGATTGTGCCCGAAAATTCATAAAACCCACTTTGAGATTTATGATCCGGTAGGTGTTTATGATTCTTTAGAACCGGTGAACACAATGAAGCCTGTTGTGGCGAATCCCACGACTACTTTTACACAACTTCTGGACGGATTAGAAGAAGTGGAAGAAAAAGATGTTGTTCAGGCTCAGATAAATCAAATCCTTGCAAAGCTTCAGCGCAAAAAGCGTCGTATGGGTGAAAAAACGATGGAGCAGTTTATTAGTATGACTGACGGTATGGATCCTACTCAGTTTATTGCCGAGATTGAAAAGCAATCTCCGGAAGATGCAAAAAAGCGTTTGCTTGCTTATAGAGATATGTTTGAGTATATTCAGCAGACAAGTGCAGACGGTAGAAATCCGGTGGTTATTTCTGATGAAGAAGATGAATTGACAAAACACACAAGAGGTTACGGCAATTCTGATAAACCAGAAGACTATCTGGACGCTTTTTCTGAATATGTTAAAACTCATATGAATGAGATTGCTGCGCTGAGCATCGTTTGCACCAGACCAAAGGATTTGACACGGGATGCGCTGAAAGCATTAAGATTAACTCTCGATAGAGAGGGATTTACCACACAACAGCTGAATACGGCAATATCAGAGCTTACGAATGAAGAAATTGCTGCTGATATTATCAGCCTTATTCGTAGGTATGCTATTGGTTCTTCGCTAATTAGTCATGAGGCGAGAATTCGTAGAGCAGTAGACAAATTGAAAAAGGCTCATCATTTTTCAAAACAGGAAATGAGCTGGATTGGACGTATGGAAAAATATTTGATGGAAGAATCCGTACTGAATGTTCAGGTATTTGACGAAGACAGTCGCTTTAAAAGCAATGGCGGATTTGAAAAAATCAATAAAATTTTCCAAAACCAATTAGAAAATATTGTTCTTGAATTGAACGAATATCTTTATGATGACGGAGGTAGAGTTGCATAATGACAACACAAGAAATCGTTTCAAAACTTTGGAATCTCTGTAATGTGCTCAGAGATGATGGTATCACATATCATCAGTATGTAACCGAATTGACCTATATTTTATTCCTGAAAATGGCAAAGGAAACCGGCGCTGAGTCACAGATTCCTGAGCCATATCGTTGGGATAATCTCACATCGAAAAGTGGAATTGAACTGAAAAAATTCTATAAAAAATTACTGACACATCTGGGTGAAGAATGCACCGGTCGTGTACGTGAAATTTATCAAGGTTCGTCGACAAATATTGATGAGCCCAAGAACCTTGAAAAGATTATTACAACCATTGATGGGCTTGATTGGTTTTCTGCAAGAGAAGAAGGCCTGGGTAATCTTTACGAAGGCCTTTTGGAAAAGAACGCTAACGAGAAGAAATCCGGTGCAGGCCAGTACTTTACCCCTCGTGTATTGATTGATGTAATGACTAAGCTGGTGAAACCGCAGCCGGGCGAACGCTGCAATGACCCTGCTTGCGGCACATTTGGTTTTATGATTTCTGCCAGCCAGTATGTGCGTTCACAGACGGATGATTTCTTCGATTTAGATGCAGATACTGCTAAATTCGAACGAGAAGAAGCATTCACCGGCTGTGAACTGGTACATGATACGCACCGTTTGGCTTTGATGAATGCTATGCTGCACGATATTGAGGGGAAAATCACTTTAGGGGATACTCTGTCCAATGCGGGTATGAGCATGAAAGATTATGATGTTGTATTAACCAATCCGCCCTTCGGTACTAAAAAAGGCGGAGAACGTGCAACACGTGATGACTTTACATTCCCCACAAGCAATAAGCAGCTGAACTTCCTTCAGCATATTTACCGGAGTTTGAAAGCAAACGGCAAAGCACGTGCCGCAGTAGTCCTGCCGGATAATGTTCTTTTTGCTGATGGCGATGGCGAGCGAATCCGCCTTGACTTAATGGATAAATGTAACTTACATACGATTCTCCGTCTGCCTACCGGTATTTTCTACGCCCAGGGTGTTAAAACGAATGTGTTGTTCTTTACTCGTGGTAAAACCGACAAGCATAACACGAAGGAAGTTTGGATTTATGACTTAAGAAATGATATGCCCTCTTTCGGCAAGACGAATCCTCTGAAATCCGAACATTTCGATGATTTTGTGAAATGTTATGCTGATGGTGATTTAAGCAAGCGCAAAGAAACATACAGCGAAGAAAATCCCAATGGCAGATGGCGTAAATTTACTATCGAGGATATTCTTGCTCGTGATAAGACAAGCTTAGACATTACATGGATGAAAGCGAATTCCGGAACGGAAGATTATACCCTGGTGGAATTACTTGATATGATCAAGGAAAAGTCTAATAACATAGCGAAAGCCGTTGCAGAGCTGGAAGCGTTAATTGGAGAGGTGGAAGAATAATGGATACCAAGGCATTACGACAAAAGATTCTTGACCTTGCTATCCGTGGTAAGCTTGTTTCGCAGGATCCAAATGATGAGCCGGCATCGGTTCTTTTGGAAAGAATCCGTGAACAGAAGCAACAGATGGTCAAGGATGGAAAACTAAAAAAGAAAGACATTAAAAATGATTCCGTTATCTTTGTCGGTGAGGATAATTTGCATTATGAGAAGTTTCAGGATGGAACTGTGAAATGCATTGAGGATGAGATTCCATTTGAGCTGCCGGAGGGGTGGGCATGGAGTCGATATGGATGTGTTGTTACATTGATGAGCGGAACAACATATCCCGCTGAGAATGAACTTTTATCCGGAGATCGTTTGTATGTAAAAGTAGGCGATATGAATCTTCCAGGAAACGAGCGTGAGATTGTTACATCCTCTCGTTATCTTGATGAATACAACCCTTCGCATTTGGTGCCTATCAATAGCGTCATTTTCCCCAAACGAGGCGGGGCAATTGCAACCAACAAAAAGAAACTTGTGTTGCAAAAAGAAATCTTGATAGATTTGAATACGATGGCTTTTACACCTGTTTCACCCGTGAACCTGATGTATTGTTACTACTGGTTCCTCTCTATTGATTTGGGCAAGATCAATAGTGGTTCAAGCGTCCCTCAAATCAATAACAAAGACATCGAACCACTTTTGTTTCCGATTCCGCCAATTTCTGAACAAGAAAAAATTATACAGGCAATTACACCGCTTCTTGATGCAGAACAAAGGATTAGCAGTGCAGGAGCTGAAATTTCTCGCTTGGTCAGTTGCGCAAAATCCGAAATCCTCGACCTCGCCATTCGTGGACAGCTTGTACCACAAGACCCGAACGACGAACCTGCTTCTGTCCTGCTGGAGCGCATCCGTGCAGAGAAAGAAGAACTCATCAAGCAGGGCAAGATCAAGCGCGATAATAAGGAATCCGTCATCTTCCGTGGTGAGGATAACTCTTATTATGGAATACATTTGCCAGATAGTTGGGACTGGGCATCTCTAAGAGAAATCGCACTTTCGATTAGTGATGGTTCTCATAATCCACCACCAGATAACGGTAGTGGCATCCCATTGTTAAGTGCTGCAAATATAAATGATAATTCCATTTTAATGAATGAAATATCACGATGGATTACAAACGAAGAATGGAAAATTGAAAATCAACGTACTAATATTGAAGTTGGCGATGTGTTGCTTACTATTGTTGGCAGTATTGGTCGAAGTGCAGTAGTTCAGAACAGCAATCATTTTGCATTACAAAGGAGTGTTGCAGTTATTAAACCATGCTTAATAAATCCTTTATATTTGATGCACATTGTCCAATCTCCTCAAATTCAAAAATGGCTCACTGACAATAGTAAAGGAACAGCTCAAAAAGGAATATATCTTAATGCACTTTCTCTTATGATTATTCCAATCCCACCATTAGCAGAGCAAGCAAGAATTGTCGAGCAAATACATATTGCATATAAACAGCTTGATTTGATTTCAAATGCATTACTTTAGAAAACAGCCGCCTTCATTATGAGGGCGGCTGTACTTTTACCATGTTACAATTTTATCTACAAGAGCCTGTTGTTCGCTGGCAGTTCTACGGAGATAAATGCGGGTCGTTTCAATACTTTCATGCCCCATCAGATCGGCAAGCAAAGCAATATCATTATATTTTTCAAGAAAATTCTTTGCATAACGATGGCGGAAAGAGTGAGGATAAACTACCTTTTTATCAAGTCCATATTTGTCAGCGTAGTTTTTGAGTTGCTGAGAAATGCCACGGGTAGTAATTCGATCTCCATAACGGTTCAAAAACAAATAGCCGGAGGAACGGTTTGTTTCCTCCAGCCATTTGATGGTTTCGGCTCTTAACTTTTTCGGTATGTAGAGTCTACGCAGTTTACCTCCTTTGGTATACAGATCAAAATACCCGAGCTCAACATGCTCAATTTTGATCTGGATAAGTTCACTGACCCGGGCACCGGTGGCAGCCAGATACCAGACCACAAAGTACCATTCCGTGTTACCATCCTTTTTGAGCTGCTTCTTCAAGAAGTTGTAATCGGCATTGCTGATCACGTTCTCAAGAAAGTTCTTCTGCTGAACCTTTACAGCCTTCAGCTGCAGTTTGTCTTTTCCCAAATAAGTCAGATACTTGTTGATGGCCTGAATGCGAAGATTCACTGTCTTGGGTTTGTAAAACTCCATCAGATATCCTTTGTAGGCTAACAGGTTTTCCTTGCTGATTGCATCATAGTGGGCGTGGTAATATTCCACCGTCCACAAATACGATGTGATTGTGTTTTCGGAAAGATTGCTCTTTCTCAGATGTTCTTCAAATGTGCCTTGCTGCTTCATAATAAGCGGCCTCCTTATAATATTTTTACGGCTTTCCGCACAAATATTATAAAGGGAATATGTGACTTTCTCTTATTATGAGAAGATAGGTGGCGAGGTCGTGAATATCGATGGTGAGATACCTTTTGAACTACCCAACGGGTGGGCTTTTGTACGGCTAAAAGAACTGTGGGAACTTATTTCCGGACGAGATCTTTCTCCCTCTGAATACAATGCTGACGGTGTGGGTATCCCATATATCACAGGAGCTAGTAACTTCATAAATGATAAGGTGGACTTGGTGAGATGGACTACATCTCCGCAAGTGATAACCCAAACCAGAGATTTGCTACTTACTTGTAAAGGAACTATCGGTGAAATGGCATTCAACAATTTTGGGGATGCTCACATTGCACGACAAATCATGGCTATTCGAAATAAGTTCACACTGAATTCGGAATACCTTGCACTTTGTATGGGTTTCTATGTCAACACTATAAAAAATGCAGCTAAAGGTCTCATCCCTGGTATATCAAGAGAAGATATCCTAAATTTGATTCTGCCAGTACCTGCACTGAATTATCAAGCAAAGGTTGTTGAGAGCGTGGTAGAAGTGACAAATATTCTCAGTTCAATGGAAAAGAGCCTCAGTTAAGGCTCTTTTCTATTGTAGATAGGGCTTCAAGAAGCTGCTTTACTTTGTCAAAAATGTGCTGTTGTTCATTGATGGGCGGTAACGGAATAATAGTTTCTGCCATTTCAGAACCCGAAATTTCTTTGAATGTTGTTCCGGTTGCCCGCTGAACAATATCGGAAGTTCTTGCTTTAAGGCAATAATATAGATATGAGCTCATAGCGAAATCGTATGGTACAACAGATTTGAACCCTTGATTGGTTGAAATTGGGTTAGCGGCGATAGCAATATATCCAATCGGCGCTCTGCTCGAATAAAGTATGGAGTTTTTGGGGAGCATTTGAGCAGAAGATGACTTTAAGCCCAATTCCGTAATAGACCTTGCGCCAGTTAAAATGTACACATCCTCGTACCCGCTTAAATCCGCAGGAGTCAACCAAGGAATATTTCCGTCCCAATACTCGTCAACATTTGTTTTAGGAGTTCCACCACCAATAACCTCACCAATATGTTTTAACCTTGCAAACATCCATGATTCGGGCAAATCGAATGGAATCTCACTATCGATACAACGCACTTCCGAACCTATCTTCTCATAATAAGAGTTATCCTCACCTTTGAAGATGACAGATTCCTTTTTATCACGCTTGAGCTTACCCTGTTTGATGAGCTCTCCTTTCTCTACCCTGATGCGTTCCAGAAGAACAGAAGCAGGCTCATCATCTGGATTCTGCGGTACAAGTTTACCTCGGATGGCGAGATCGAGAATTTTGGCTTTGGCTTTCGATACCAAATCGTTAATTTTACATTGCTCATTTGCAATTGTTAAAATTTGAGATATGCAATCATTTAATTTATCCGTAATAAGTATTTGTTCATTCCTTGGCGGTAATGGTATTAGAAAAGTCGATAATGTCTCTGCACTTAGTCCGCCTCTACCAGAACCGACTTGTCTAGAGAAAATTTGTTTTTGTATATAAGAAGAAGTAATAACACTATGAATATATTTTCGAAATTCAACATTTGTCAATCTAATAATCATTACATGTTGATTAACATTTGCAATATCAAATTCATCAGGAACCAATGCGCATCTTCCGATAGATCCACCAGTGATATTTAATAAAATATCTTTTGGCTTAACAATACTTCCAGATTTCTTTCGATTTATTTCTTCAGAGATATATGCTATATCATTCAAAATCAAACCATCATTATATACATTTTGGGAACGTATAAATTTAATTCCAGATGTTGTATAAACAGCAGCTCCCCCTGTAGGTGTACTCCCCGCTCCGATTTTAACGGAAAGAGAGTATAGTCTGCACCATGCCCACCCCTCCGGCAGTTCAAACGGCATTTCATCCTCAATGCATTTCACAGTTCCATCCTGAAACTTCTCATAATGCAAACTATACCAGAGGAATTGTCCAAGTCATGTGCGGCTCATCAATCATACAACAATATTCCACGGTGTACAAAGACGTCACGTAGCGCCTTATAAGGAAACAACGATTATCTCCTAAGCAGACATTACCTGTTCGACTTTTGTTTGGCGTTTATAAAAGCTGTATGTTATCAGAAAAATAATAGAATTCAATGTAAAATTGATAGGAAGCATCCAACTTCAGCGGTTGGGTGCTTTTCTTTTGCCCTATAAATTGTTATTCATCGTAGATTGAGCATTTTGTCGAAATCGCACTCCAGTGGAAGTTTCTCTGTACAAGGTCATAAAAACCTGGAAAAGGCACTGTAAAAAATGAACTTACTCTACCTACGAGGCAATAAAACGATGCTTCAAAATCCATTATACTTTTATCAAAGCTAAAGCAAGCCACTTTCCCTTAGGAACTAAGGGCGCACTTCTATACCGGTTATTCCATTCCGGTATGTGCGTTCTCCGAAGGTAAATGCTCCTGTGTCTGAACACATTCACATATTGCGGAATTGCATTCCGGTCAAGAGATAACTCTTGCGGTTGCCGCCTATTTCTTTTTACATACCTTGCTTTGGCAAGGATGAATAAAAGACAAGGAGCGAAAGAAAAAGAAAAATGGAAAACAAAGAAAAAACTTTGGCGCAATTAGACGCTGCACGATTGAAGGTAAAGCAGTATGAAAACAAGATTCAGCTCCTGGAGAATCGCAAGCAGCATCTGGAGAAGAAAGCTGATCGTCAGCGCACGCACCATCTTTGCAACATGGGCGGTGCCATCCAAAGCATTTCCAAAGAGGCAGACTCCCTGACAAGAGTAGAGTTTTACTCTCTGATGGAACAGGTTTTTGCGCTGTCTGCGGTACAGAAATTGGTGGACACCGCTGTGCAGAACCACGAGGCGGGAGGTGATCGCTAATGGCGTTGTATCACTTCCATGTAGAGCAGATCAAACGGAGCGAGGGGCGCACGGCTGTTGCCAGTGCTGCCTATCGTGCCGGAGAGAAACTGCATAATCTCTGGGATGGAGAAACCCACGATTATACCAAGAAAGGCGGCGTGATTCTTTCGGAAATTATTCTTCCGGAGTATGCGCCTGAAAGATTTTCTGACAGGTACACCCTCTGGAATGAAGTGGAGCAAATTGAAAAGCATTACAAGGCACAGCTTGCCTACAGCTTTGACATGGCGCTGCAAAATGAATTTTCTTTAGAGGAGAACATCGCACTGGCAAGAGAATTTGTACAGAAATATTTTGTTTCTGACGGCATGATTTGCGATCTTGCGGTACATCAACCTGACCGGGGAGACGGCGGCATCCCCAACCCACATTTTCATGTTCTGGTTCCCATTCGTCCGCTGAACGCTGACGGCACCTGGGGAGCGAAGCAACACCGGGTTTATCATTTGGACAAGGACGGAAACCGCATCAAAAAAGAAGATGGCACATGGGCTTTCGATGCTGTTCCAACCACAAATTGGGGCAGGCCGGAAACGCTGGACTTATGGCGTAAAGCCTGGGCGGATATGGTCAATGCCCGATTGGAAGAAAAAGGGCTGGCCTGCCGCATTGATCATCGTTCCTATGTGGATCAGGGGCTGGATTTGATCCCGACCGTTCACGAAGGGCCGCATGTTCGCAAGATGGAGAAGAAAGGCATCCGCACCGAAAAAGGCGAATTAAACCGCTGGATCAAGGCCACCAACCGGATGATCCGCAATATACAAGTCACCCTTGCGGCATTGAATGAATGGCTTGCGGAAGCAAAGGAAATTCTGAAAGAACCGCAGGAGGTTTACCTTGCTCAGCTGCTCAGTGATGCTCATGTTCTGCGCAATCAAACCGCAATGACGTATGCCAGAGGGAAAACCAAGGCGAAGAAAAACAACCTGAAGCGTTTCATGAATGAGTGCGATTATCTGAAACAGCGAGGGGTTCTGACTCTCAGTGACTTTGAAAAACATCTTTCTTCTGTCAGTGAAAATGTGGAAAGCAGAAAATCCTCCATGCACCAGAAACAGACTCGTCTGAAAGAACTTCAGCAGCTGATGGAGGATGCAAAGACCTATGCTGCGTTAAAGCCAGTCTCGGATGAAATGGAGAAAGAAAAATATCGTTTTACCAAAGCCAAGGAAAAGTATAAGGCGGAACACGAAGGCGAGCTTCGACGGTTTTATATGGTAAAGCGAAAACTGAAAGAGAGTGGCTTTGAAAAAGATCCTTTTCCTCTGGACGCTTGGCAGAAAGAATTTTCCGAACTGTCGGCACAGCGAGAAGCTGAATATCAGGAATATAAGCTGCTGCAAAAGGATCTGACGATGCTGTATCAGATCAAGGGCGATGTAGATCAGGCGATGCGTGAAACCCATCCTGAAATGCTACATCCCAATAAAGCCAAGGAAACAGAAACTACATTGTAATCGGGAGGTGGAATATGAGTTACACGCAAGAACAGATCGACCGTGCCAATCAGGTCGATTTGGAACAGTTTTTACGCTCACACGGTGAACAGGTCACAAAAAGCGGAAATGAGTACCGATGGAAACGGCATGACAGTTTGACCATTAGAGGAAACAAATGGTTCCGCCATAGCCAGAGCAAAGGCGGCTACCCCGTTGAATTTGTAATGGAGTTCTTTGGGAAAACCTTCCCGGAAGCAGTGTCTTTGCTGATTGGAGAAGTACCAGCACACAACGGCGCAGCTGCTGCACCTTCGGCAGATTTCAGGCTTCCGCCAAGAAACCGATATGCTGCAGCAGCGATGGCATATCTCCGTCAGCGAAACATCCCGGAGGAACTGGTTCAGGAGTTTTACAAGGAAGGCCTGATTTATGAGGATGCCCAGCACCACAACATTGTGTTTGTGGGAAAGGATGAAACAGGGATTCCCCGTTATGCCCATTGCAAAGGGACGGAAGGTTCTTTCCGTATGGATGTACAAGGTTCGGACAAGGCCCACAATTTTGCTTATCGCAGCGATGGAAAAAGCCTGTTTGTGTTTGAAGCGCCGATCGATCTGATGTCCTTTATTGCGCTGTACCCAAATGATTGGAAAATGCGAAATTATCTGTCCTTGGGCGGTGTGGGAGCGAAAGCACTGGAAGGGTTTCTTTCTGAACGCAAGGACATGGAAACCGTTTATATCTGCACCGACTCGGATAAAGCCGGTAATGATGCCGTAAACCGTCTGTTAGAAAGTATTCCCGAATCCATGACGGTTATTCGCTTGATCCCTTGCGAGAAAGACTGGAACGAAGTTCTGAAGCAAAAGAACAAGCTGCCTGACGGAAAATATATTTCCCGAAGGATCATGCTGCGTGGGGAATCAGAAAAGAAAGCGGTTCCCATGATTCGCATGAGAGAAGTTCAGCAAACAGAGGTGGAATGGCTTTGGTATCCCTACATCCCATTTGGAAAGCTGACGATCATTTAGGGCAACCCCGGTGAGGGCAAAACCTTCTTTGCCATGCAGCTTGCGGCAGCCTGTACCAACCGAAGGTTTCTGCCTCAGATGGAGCCATTTGAACCATTCAATATGATTTTTCAGACGGCTGAGGACGGTTTGGGGGATACGGTGAAGCCGAGGTTGCTTTCGGCTGAGGCAGATTTGGAGCGAGTGCTGGTCATTGACGATGCCGACAATCCGCTAACCTTGGCAGATGAGCGTATTGAAAATGCGATCAGGGAGAACAACGCCCGTCTGGTTATCATTGACCCCTTGCAGGCCTTTCTTGGAGCCAATGTGGATATGAACCGGGCCAATGAGGTACGCCCGATCTTCCGCAGACTGGCCGATGTGGCACAGGCTGCCAACTGTGCCATTGTGATGATCGGGCATCTGAATAAGGCAGCGGGCAGCCAAAGCACCTACCGTGGACTTGGTTCTATTGACATCACCGCTGTGGTGAGAAGCTTGCTGTTCATCGGCAAGGTAAGGACAGACCCAACCACACGAGTGATCGTCCATGAGAAAAGTTCTCTGGCACCGCCGGGGCAGTCCTTGGCATTTTCTCTGGGCGATGAAAAAGGATTCCGTTGGATTGGAGCCTATAACATCAGCGCAGAAGATCTGCTCGCCGGCGGCGAAGGGAGCAAGACGGAGCTGAAACAGGAACAGGCGGCAAAGTTGATCGAGCAGTTTTTGTCTGAGGGCAGAAAAGTTTCCATCGCAGAGATCAACAAAGAAGCAGCAGAACGAGGAATTTCCGAACGCACAGTGCGTCTGGCAAGAAATTCTATGGGAGATAAAATCGCAAGTGAGCGTCAGGGAAAAGATTGGTGGATCTGGTTTAAGCAATAAATCGTGAACCGGCATTCTGTGAAGCGGCAAAGGTTTTATAGAACCAAAAGACTGCCACTTTGCCACTTGGAGATAGAGATTGGAGGCATTGTATGAAGGAAATTCCTATCTGGGAAAAAGCAAATTTGACATTGGAAGAAGCGGCAGCGTATTCCGGCATCGGAACCGGTAAGCTGCGTGAGATTACCAACGACAGGAACTGCAATTTTGTGCTTTGGGTGGGCAATAAGCGACTGATCAAAAAGCGCTTATTTGATAAATTCATCGAGCAGGTGTTTTCCATCTAATATCTGCAGATCCGTAATAGAAAAAGAGGGCTTGGTGTGATACAATATAGGTGTCACATCGAGACTCCTTTTGAAAGAAAGGAGATCGAAATTGAGCGAAAAACGGAAAGATCATAAAGGCCGTATCCTGAAAACAGGAGAAAGCCAGAGAAAGGACGGGATCTATCAGTACAGGTACACAGATTGCCGAGGGAAAAGACAATGTGTTTATTCCCCTGCCTTGCAAGAGCTTCGTCAGAAAGAGAAGGAAATTCAGAAGCAGCTTGACGCTGGCATTGACTACGAAGCAGGACAGATCACGGTTATTGAACTGCTGGAAAAATACACCAGTTTGAAGAAAGGCGTTCGTTACAACACCCAGGTCGGCTATCAATTTGTTTTGAATCTGGTCAAGAAAGAAGACTTCGGCTGCCGCAAAATCAGCACCGTCAAAGTATCGGATGCGAAACAGTGGTTTGCGAAGCTGCAAAAGGATGGCAGAGGTTTTAGCACCATCAGCAGTGTACGAGGTGTTATCAAACCCGCATTTCAGATGGCGTGTGATGAGGATGCCATCAGAAAGAATCCGTTCATCTTCAAGTTGACGGATGTGGTGGTCAATGATACGGTGCCGAGAGCTGCACTCACTGAGGAACACTTGGGAATCTGGATGAATTTCATTGAGAAAGACAACACCTATTGCAAATACTACGATGAGTTCGTGGTGCTTCTGGAAACCGGTATGAGAGTCAGCGAGTTCTGCGGTCTGACTAGAAAAGATCTGGATTTTAAAAATCGTAGAATTCGTGTGGATCACCAGCTGATTCGTGAGCGTAGCGGAAAATACTATGTTGAGGAAACCAAGACAAGCAGCGGCCGCCGCTTCCTGCCGATGAACGAAACGGTGTATGCCTCTTTGAAAAAGATGCTGGAGCGCCGCCCTACGGTCAAGGCAGAGCCTATGGTAGACGGTTACAGCGGATTCATCATGCTGGACAAGAACGGAAATCCGAAAGTAGCATTACACATCGAAAACGAGATGCGCTGGGCAATGAAGAAGTACAAGAAACTTTATCCGGACAGCCCTCTGCCGCACATCACCCCTCATGTGTTCCGACACACCTTCTGCACGAACTATGCAAACGACGGCATGGACATTAAAAACCTTCAGTACCTGATGGGTCACTCGGATGCGGGTGTGACACTGAATGTTTACACCCACGCAAGCTACGCACACGCTGCGGAGCAGATGGCGGAAATTTCACAGTTCCGCCATTCCCCTGAAGCGAAAAAAGACAGGGGTTTTGCTGTTGGATAAACAGCAAGTATGGTGGCAGCAGCTTAAGGTTACTACACCATTTACTACACCACTTGGTGGTGTAGTTACATAGATTTATAGAGACTTATGAAAAATTGAAGAAAAGCCGAAAGCCAGAAAAAGCCCGTAATATCAGCGTTTTCGTGGCTTATGGAGGAATATAGAGATTATGATAAAAGTGCTTTTTATTTGCCACGGCAACATTTGTCGTTCGCCAATGGCGGAATTTATATTTAAGAAAATGGTATCTAACGCAGGTATTTCCGACAAATTTTATATTGCCTCTGCGGCAGTCAGCAATGAAGAACATGGAAATCCCGTATATCCGCCATGCAGAAAGCTTTTGAACGAGCATGGAATTGATTGTTCGGAAAAAAGAGCTGTACAAATCAAAAAATCGGATTATGATAAATATGATTACATAATTGCAATGGAGGCCTATAATTTGAGTGGCTTGAAACGCATAATCGGCGATGATACCGAAAACAAAGTTCATCTTTTGCTGGATTATACCGAGAATCCGGGTGATATAGATGATCCATGGTATTCGGGTGAGTATGTGACTGCCTATAATGACATTGAAAGAGGCTTAAAGGGCTTTTTAAATTATATTTACTCAAAAGATAAGGACATAAGAAAATGACAAATTTGATAATCGGAAACATAATTTCTTTTATATCGGCAGTATTTCTTGGAATGAGCTGTTATGCAAAGGAAAGAAAAAAGATATTTCGCTTACAGCTTTTGAATTGCTTTACATATGGCGTAGCATCGTATTTCTTTGGTTCGTATGCCGCAATAGCAACGCTTGTTTGCTGTTGTCTGCGTTGTATATTTATTATGAAGGATATGTTCACCAAAAGAACTGCATATCTGCTCACTCTTGTGGTTATTGTATCGGGAGTTATGACCAATAATATGGGCTTTATTGGTCTTTTGCCGGTTATTGCTACTGCTGAATATACCTTGTGCTGTTATTATATCGAAGATCCGCACAGAACAAGATACAGCATAATGGTAAATGAGCTTATATGGGTTATATATGCAATCATAATAAAGGACTTTTCAACAACCGTATGTGATGCGGTTGTAATCGGTGCGGATATAATCGCTATTATAAACTATCATAAAGCTAAGAAGGTAAATACTGCACATATAAATTAAAGGAGATAAATAATGAAGTGGTTGATAGCGTCAGATATACATGGCTCTGCCTTTTATTGCAGAATGCTTATAGAAAAATTTAAAGAGGAAAAAGCGGACAGGCTGTTGCTTCTCGGCGACCTTCTCTATCATGGACCGAGAAACGACCTGCCAAAAGAATATGCACCTAAAGCGGTTATTGAAATGCTTAATGCCGTTTCTGATGATATAATCTGCGTAAGAGGAAACTGCGAGGCAGAGGTTGACCAGATGGTTTTGAATTTTCCTGTATTGGCGGATTATGCCGTAATATGTGTCGGCAACAAAACGGTATATGCAACACATGGACATCATTTGGATAATTTTAAAAATATCCGTAAGGATTCAATACTTCTTTTCGGACATACACATATACCTGAAAATACGGAAAAGGACGGGATACTCCATGTAAATCCCGGCTCTGTGTCAATCCCGAAGCAGAATTCGCCGCATAGCTATATCGTTATGAACGATAACGGTCTTGAATGGAAAGACCTTACTAACGGCGAAGTCTATATGAATCATAAGTTTTAAACTATACTTTTGAAACGGGTTGTGAGAAATTCGTAAAAATCATTCACTGCACTTTGCTCGTCATAAAGTCGGTCGGAATTTTTTATTATTATAATTTCTCTGCTGCATTCCGGTGATATAACCGGGAGTAGTTTAACTCCGTTTACGGTTGTTCCCCATGTATGTTCCGGCCAGAAACCTATGCCGTTTCCCGATGCAATGAAGTTTTGCACTGCGGCATAATTGTCGCTCTCAAATATAACATTGGGAACAAAGCCGGCCTTTCTGCAAAAATCATCGCATAACATACGGAATCTTCGTGTTCCGGCAAGACTTATAAAGCCTTCCGAGCCAAGCTCGGACAGTATAACGCCTTTTTTATCCGTCCATTTGCTGTTTTCCGGTACGGCAAGCATTATTCTTTCCGTTACCGTTATTGAAGAACCATGCGTTTTCTCATCATTTTTATTATAGTTTCCTATGCTTACGTCCCATAAATCCGTTTTCTCGTTCTGCACGACTGAAAATGATACGTTGGGATTTTTTCTTTGGTATTCAATTATGCACTGAGTGACAAATGTTGATGCCGCTAATACGTTTAATCTTACTGCGGAGCGGTTTTGGTCTGCAAGCATTTTTATTTCGGACGGCAGTGTTTCAAATACATTTAACGGTTCAATAATTCTTTCATAAAGGTATTTTCCGTATTCTGTGAGAGCTATGTTTCGCCCTTTTGGGGCAAATAACGGAACACCGAGCTCATGTTCAAGCTTGTGTATTGATTTGGTTAATGCCGGCTGTGCGATATGAAGAATCTCTGCGGCTTTTGTTATATGCTGTAATTCGGCTGTTGTTTTGAAGTATTTAATCTGTGTAAGTTCCATGATAAACCTTTCATAACTAAAAGTTATTATTTTTATATAAATTATATATTTGTATTTATGATTGGTCAATGCTAAAATATGTGAGGTTCAACAAAAATAGGGGGTAATAATAATGAATAAAGATTTGACGGTAGGTAAGCCGAGTACGATACTCTGGCAGTTCTGCCTGCCTTTGGTCGGAAGTATTTTGTTCCAGCAGCTTTATAATATAGCGGACAGCCTTGTTGCCGGAAAATTTATTGGTGAAAATGCTCTTGCAGCAGTAGGAAATAGTTATGAAATAACGCTTATATTCATTGCATTTGCTTTTGGTTGCAATATAGGTTGTTCAGTCATAGTTTCCCAGCTTTTCGGAGCAAAGGATTTTAAAACAATGAAAACAGCAGTATATACTACGCTTATCGCTTCTGCGGTTTTATGCGGAGTGCTTATGCTTTGCGGACTTACTTTGTGTGATTCATTGCTTAATCTGATAAATACACCGCCGGAAATAATTGCCGATTCAAAGCTTTATCTCGATATATACATATTTGGGTTGCCATTTATGTTTTATTATAATGTATCAACCGGAGTTTTTTCGGCAATGGGCGATTCCAAAACACCGTTTATTTTCCTTGCCGCTTCGTCAACTTCGAATATAGTTGTGGATATTTTGTTTGTAAAAGCTTTAAATATGGGTGTTGCCGGTGTTGCATGGGCAACGTTCCTTTGTCAGGGCGTAAGCTGTATACTTGCGGTTATATTCGTTTTACGCAGACTTGCCAAAGTTGAAACAGAAGGAAGAATACAGAAATTCTCTTGGACTATATTGAAAAACATATCAATAATAGCAATTCCCAGTATTCTTCAGCAGAGTTTTGTTTCTGTTGCAAACATAATAATACAGAGTATAATCAATTCCTTCGGTGCAAGCGTTATCGCCGGATATGCGGCATCGGTTAAATTAAATAACCTTGTTATAACCTCGTTTACAACGCTTGGAAACGGTATGTCCAATTATACGGCACAGAATGTAGGAGCAGGAAAACTCGGACGAGTTAAAGAAGGCTTTGCGGCAGGCTTAAAGCTTATATGGCTACTTTGTATTCCTGTTGTAATACTTTATCTTGTCGGAGGCAGATACCTTGTATATCTGTTCATGGAAAGCCCGACAGGTCCGGCAATGGATACGGCATTGCAGTTTATAAAAATAATAACTCCCTTCTATTTTGTAATATCAGCTAAACTTGTTGCCGATGGTGTCCTCAGAGGCGCCGGAATGATGAAGAAATTTATGATTGCAACATTTACCGATATGATATTAAGAGTTTTGCTTGCAAAAATACTTTCAGGCACCGGTTTCGGCACATCGGGTATATGGATGGCATGGCCTATTGGCTGGTCGATAGCAACGGTTATATCCATAATCTTCTATCGTACGGGAAAATGGAATAAAGCGCCGAAAGAAGCCGAAAATTAAGTAATTATATTAAAAGTGAAATGCCTTCATTCAACAAAAAGAATGAAGGCATTTTTCATAAATTCAGACAGTAAATCTGTTTGGCATAATTGTATATTTTTCTAATTTACAAAGACTTTACATTTGGAATTTATATGATTGTTTTTTCTAAAAAAGCTGTTATAATGATTTATGCAATCAGCATAATTTAACCTTAAAAATGATTTTTCAAGGAGGATAAATCGTGAACATTATTATTGCAGGCAACGGCAAAATGGGTTCTTCTCTTACACGCCAGCTTTCGTCTGAGGGATATTCAATTACCGTAATTGATTCCAATGCCACGGTGCTTGAATCAATTGCTAATGATTATGATATTATGACTATCCAGGGCAACTGTGCGTCTATGGACGTTCTTTTGAAAGCAAATGTGGAAAGTGCAGATCTACTCATAGCGGTTACCAATCAGGATGAAACAAATCTTTTGTGCTGTGTTACGGCACATGTTTTAAATCCCGATCTTCATACCATCGCCCGTATACGTAACCCGGATTACAGCGAACAGGTATACAAAATGCATGAAATGTTTGCTCTTAATATGACAGTAAATCCGGAACGACAGGCGGCTAAGGAAATAGAAAGTTTGCTTAAATATCCGGGATTTTTACGCCGTGATACATTTGCAAAGGGAAGGGTAGAAATTGTGGAGCTCCGTATTGATGAAAACAGCAAGCTTTGCAATCAGCCATTAAATTCCCTTCATTCAATAACAGGCTGTAAGGTGCTTATTTGTGCGGTACTCAGAGGTGGTACTGCGGTTACACCGAATGGCAACTTTATACTACAGGAAAACGACAGAATTTTTGTAACAGCTTCAATCGACAACATCAGTACACTTCTCGAAAATCTCGGTCTTATCAGACGAGAGGTTAAAAAGGTTCTTATATGCGGTGGCGGAAGAATAAGCTATTATCTTACACAAAAGCTCATAAAGAGCAGAATGGATGTAACAATAATAGAAAAGGACTTTGCCCGTTGTGAGTATTTATCGGAAAAGCTTCCGGAGGCAACTATTGTCCATGGTGATGCCAGCAGACAGAGTCTTCTTGATAGCGAAGGAATATTCAGCAGTGACGCTATTGTATCGCTTACGGGACTTGATGAGCAGAATATGGTTATATCCATGTATGCGTCTACATGTGATGTGCCAAAGGTTGTTACAAAGCTTGCACATCTCGAAAGCAGTCCGATGCTTAACCGTCTGCCGCTGGGAAGTACAGTAAATCCCATGCAGCTCTGTTGTAACACTATAATACGTTATGTAAGAGCGTTGCGTAACCAAACCGGTGCAGCTTTAAGCGTACATACCATTGCGGATAACCAGGTTGAGGCTTTGGAATTCCTTGTTGACGAAAACACAAAGCATTGCGGTGAACCGCTTAAAAATCTTAAGTTAAAACGCAATGTCCTGATAGCAAGTATTGTATATGCCACTAAAACCGAGATATTGAGCGGTGACTCAATATTCCAGCCGGGCGATACGGTTATTGTTGTTACCAGCAGACAGAATCTTATAAATAAGTTTAACGACGTTTTTGAGGAATAAGACTATGAATTATAAAATGATTGCACGGTTTATGAGCCGTATTCTTCTTATAGAGGCGGCATTTATGCTGCCGGCTTTGATTATAAGTGCAGTTGACGGCGTAGGAGATGCCATTTTCGGCTTTGTATGCGGAATTTTAATTACTCTGGCAGTATCAGCCGTTATGGGCTTGATTAGCCGCAATGCACAGCTTAAGTTTTATGCAAGAGAAGGCCTTATTTGTGTAGGACTTTCATGGATTGTTCTCAGTATAATGGGTTGCCTTCCGTTTGTTATTTCCGGTGAAATACCGTTTTTTGTTGATGCACTTTTTGAAACAGTTTCCGGCTTTACAACAACGGGAGCGTCTATACTTCCGGAGGTGGAAAAGCTTTCAAGAGGTATTATCTATTGGCGAAGCTTTACCCATTGGGTAGGTGGCATGGGAGTACTTGTATTTCTTCTTGCCTTCAGCCCCGGAGGAGAAAAGGGCATCGGCTTTACAATGCATCTTCTTCGTGCGGAAAGCCCCGGACCGGATATAGGGAAGCTTGTGCCGCATATTAAAGATACAGCAAAAATACTTTATATTCTCTATGTTATTATTACACTGTTGAATATATTGTTCCTTGTGTTGGGAAAAATGCCGTTTTTCGAGGCAATATGTACTGCCTTCGGAACAGCCGGAACAGGCGGATTTGGTATTAAAAATGACAGTATGGCAAGTTACAGTCCGTATATACAGAATGTATGTACAGTGTTTATGCTTTTATTCGGCGTAAATTTCAGTTGTTATTATCTGCTTATGCTTAAGCACGTTAAGAGTGTATTTAAGGACGAAGAAATCCGTATGTATTTCGGCATTGTTCTCGGAAGTATTATATTAATATCCTTCAACATAAGAGGTCTTTATCCTACTCTTGAAGAAACAATACGTCATGCGGCATTCCAAGTATCAAGTATAATAACAACAACGGGCTTTGCCACAACGGATTTTGATCTGTGGCCGAGCTTTTCAAAGGCTATTATATTGTGCCTTATGGTTGTTGGAGCCTGTGCCGGAAGTACTGGCGGTGGGCTTAAATGCGGTCGTGCATTGCTCATATTAAAGAGTCTTCGCCGTAACATTCATCAGGCGTTAAGACCTAATCAGGTTCAGGTTGTAAGAAACAACGGAAGAAGAGTTGATGAGCGTGTTCTCAGAAATACGGATGCTTATCTTGCGGCATATGTGGTTATAATAATCGCAAGCTTTATAATCGTGTCGCTGGATGGTTTCAGCATTACAACCAACTTTTCGGCAGTTCTTTCATGCTTTAACAATATAGGTCCCGGTCTTGATGCTGTCGGCCCGACCTGCAATTTCTCGATATACAGCGTTCTTTCAAAGCTTGTGCTCATTGCGGATATGCTTGCGGGACGTCTTGAGATATTCCCTATACTTGTACTCTTCTCAAAGAGTTCATGGAAACCAAGGTAACAAAAATGCCGCAGAAAATTTTCTGCGGTATTTTTTAAAGCTTATATTCATCTAAGAAGCTGTGCTCAACGCCTTTTGTTTTATATCCAACGAGTGTATCCACATTTACATCGTGTATACTGTTGAAAATGTTTGTTTCTATGAGCGGATTGTTGACTTTAAGCTGTTTTATAAGCTCCTTAGTTTCTTTTCTTTTTGACTTGCTTTCCTTGTTATCCACAGCTATGCTTTCGGTAAATTTGCAGGCACACTGAAGAAATTCAAGCTCATTATAGTTTCGCCATGCAATGATGGAATCCTCATGTACACAGTATAACGGTCTTATTAATTCCATTCCTTCAAAATTGGTGCTGTGGAGCTTTGGACGCATTCCCTGTATCTGTGCTCCGTAAAGCATTCCCATAAGCGTTGTTTCTATTACGTCGCTGAAATGATGTCCCAGTGCAATTTTGTTACAACCGCATTCCTTTGCTTTGCTGTATAAATGGCCTCTTCTCATTCTTGCACATAAGTAGCACGGATTTCTGTCCGTATTGTTTGCCACGTCAAAAATATCCGTATCAAATATAGTAAGCGGTATATTGAGTATTTCGGCATTATCAAGTATTTTCTGTCTGTTTACCGCATTATATCCCGGATCCATTGCTATATATTTTACTTCAAAGGGATAATCGCTTATTCTCTGGAGCATCTGCATCATTTTTGCAAGCAGCATGGAATCTTTTCCACCTGATATGCAGACCGCTATGCGGTCACCCTCCTGTATAAGCTCATATTTTTTAACAGCCTCGGTGAACGGACGCCAAAGCTCTTTTCTGTATTTTTTGTTTATGCTTCGTTCTATCTGCTGACATCTTGTAAGCTCTCTTGCCATTGTTATTCTCCTAAATCAATTAATTCCGGAAATGTCTTTTATAACCTCGCCAGCAACAATAAGTCCGGCTACCGAAGGCACAAAAGAAATACTTCCGGGTACGGAACGCTTTGAGGTGCTTTCATCATAGCCTTCCGGAACGGATGCTTTTATTGCCGGCTCTTTGGAATAAACTACTTTGACATTTTTAATTCCACGCTTTTTCAGTTCATATCGCATAACCTTTGCAAGCGGACAGACCGATGTTTTTGATATGTCGGCGACCTCAAACATTGTCGGATTGAGCTTGTTTCCTGCACCCATACTGCTTATTACCGGAACATTACAGCGTTTGGCCTCTTCTACTATCGAAAGCTTTGCGGCAACGGTATCAACTGCATCAACAACATAATCATATTTCGAGAAATCAAAATCATCTTTATTTTCAGGAAGATAAAAACAGTTGTGTACTTCTACGATTGCATCTGGATTTATGTCGGCTATTCTGTCACGCATTACTTCTGTTTTATATTTGCCGATTGTGGAATGAAGGGCAACTATCTGACGGTTTATATTTGTAAGGCTGACGGTATCGTTATCAATGAGCACAAGATGACCGATTCCTGCTCTTGCAAGAGCTTCTGCAACAAAGCCGCCGACTCCGCCGATACCGAAAACAGCCACAGTAGAGTTTTTAAGCTTATTAATATTTTCACTTCCTATAAGAAGTTCTGTTCTTGAAAACTGGTTTATCATAGTTCCTCCGTATAATTAAAGCTTTTCTCTTAAGGCTGTTAAAAGCTCGTCCTTTGTTTTTGGTGCAAAATGGCCTTCGACAGCGATAGTGAAATCAAGCTTTTCAAGCTCGGCTATTAATTGACTAAGCTTGTCACTGTGACCTATCCACTGATCCCTTACAAGCTCTTCGTATATGCTGTCACCGAGAAATACAACCTTTTCGTTGGGTACATATACAATAACGCAGTCATCTGTATGGGGGCTTACAACATTTTTAAGTATACAGGGCTGATTGCCTAAATCTATTGTCATTTCTGACTTAAATTCAATATCGGCAGGCTTAACCTTTATTTCGCTTAAATCCGGATATTCCAATCTTATGTGTGGTTCACAGAATAAAGGAATTTTGTCCTCTGCAACATATTCGGTGAGCATATTTTCCGACCATTTCCATTCAGCCATTTCTCGGAGAAGAGCATTTGTTTTGTCGCAGGCAATGGATACGGCATTGAGATATGACAAGCCGTAGCTATGGTCCCAGTGTGAATGGCTTATTGCGACAAAATCTGGCTCTTTTAAGCCACTTTCCTTAAGATGCTTTAAAAACAGGTTTACATTTGCCTTTGAGTTTCCCGATTCAACCATAAGGGCGTATTTATCGCCTTTTATATAGCCCATTGCCGGTCTGTCGGTAGCTTCTTCGTGGTCGGTATAATAAACATTTTCGGATATTTTATGAAACATAACTTATTTACTCCTTATCATTTGAATTTGGCATTAACACATTTCTCGATTAAAAAGCCTCTGAATTCTTCTGAATTGTCGGCTATAAAACCGTTTTTAGCGGCAACAATAACGCTTTTGGATTTTATTTTCAGAAGATAAAGGTTTGCGGTTTCGGTTACGGTTGTAACGTCTGTGTAGTAGGTTTTTACTGCACCTTTTATTTGCTTTGTTGAGCCGATTATTTCGTTTTCATAGAAAAATAGGTGAGTTTCAAGATTACTGCCGTACTGTTTCTGATAGTTTTTGTACATTTTTTTTGCCGTTGATGATGCCTTTGTTGAAACCATGTAAAGCATGAATGCACAAGCGGCATAAAATATTGCGGAATAGACCATCTGACCGGTACGGTTATATACAAGGCCGAGAACAAAAAACACGGCTGCTGCGGCAACACAGTATATTCTGTATCCAACCGATACTAAGGCTCTGTTCATTTCCTGCAATACACTCATTGTATATATACATGTATTAGAAAAAAGCGGTTCCATAAATTATACTCCTTTTGTGTTATTTATTAATTTTGTTATGTCGGTTTAAATTATATGAATTAAAAATTAAACAATATTGTTCTTATGTAAAGACAGTATTTTTTCACACGTTACACATTATACCATAAATATATATTTTGTGCATTTATTTAATGGACAACAAAAAATGCGTTTGATATAATTTAATTACAATAAATATGAGAAAAGTTAATATTAATATATATCGAAAAAGAGGAGTGATAGTAATGAGCAGCAAACTTGATCCTAACAGCTTAAATATGAGCGGTTACAGTATCGGAGAAATTCATCTTGGACAGAAGGCAAGCGTAACAAAAACTATCGAAGCAGCAGATGTATATACATATGCCGGCATTATCGGAGACATCAATCCCGTTCATGTTAATGCAGAGTATGCAAAAACAACACGTTTCGGAAAAAGAATAGCTCACGGTATGCTTACAGCATCATTTTTCTCAACAATCGTAGGTATGCTTATTCCCGGTGCAGATGCAATTTATTGCGGACAGACACTTAAGTTTACGGCACCCGTATACTTCGGCGACACAATTACAGCAGAGGCTGAGGTTACAAAAATTATTCCCGAAAAGAGAATGATTGTTATGAGCACAATCGTTAAAAACCAGGACGGAAAAATTGTTGTTGAAGGCGAAGCAACAGCAATGGCAACAAAACCCGAAGAAACAGCAGAATAAAATCTGATATGTTTACAGCTCTTTGAGATTACTCAAAGAGCTGTTTTTTGCTGAAAAAAAGCCCTTCCGTTTATACGGAAGGGCGAATAATTATCAATCTTTGAATGTTGCAATCTTCTCAAATAATATTTTGTTGAATAAATCTCTGTCTGCATCAAGTGCAACATAGCAGTTATCGGGAAGGTTATGGATATGACGAGTATCAACGATAGTCATACCATCGGCAAATCCGCCGCCCATATCAACATCAACTCTTGTATAGATTACGTTCTTAAGAACTGCCGGATTTAAGAGATATGCAACGCAGAGAGCGTCATGGATAGGGCATAAATCGGGCTCTGCAAGAGGCTGAAGAATGTTGTATGCCCTTGTACGGATTTCGATAAGCTCTGCAAAAAGATCGCCGACAGATGTATGTAAATCACGATACTGCTGTGCTTCGCTGAGTCTTGTAGATGCTGCATGTGTTGCATCAAGAGGAACAAGAGTGATTTTTGCACCGCTGTTTAAAACGATTTCCGCAGCTTCGGGATCCTTCCAGATATTGAATTCTGCGGCAGCAGTTGAGTTTCTTACATCATGTCCGCCGCCCATGATAACGATTTCTTCGATGTTGTCAACTAATGAAGGTTCTGCACGAAGAACGATAGCAATGTTTGTAAGAGGTCCTACGGGTACGATAGTAACCTTTTCAGGACTGTTCTTGATTGTGTTTATGTACCATGTTACGAAGTTTTCATCAACAGGCTTTAATACAGGCTCGGGAAGGTTGAATTTCTTAGGATGGTAACAGATCTCCTCTCCGTTTTCATCAAGCTGGATTTCAGCAGTCTTTGGATTTTTGTTTCTTCCTGCAAGAAGGTCACGTACAAGCGGCTGTGCTGCACCCTTAACAACGGGAATTTTATCTTCCATCTTAAGAAGTTCGATAATCTTAAGTGTGTTTGTAAGTGTATCGGAAAGAGGTCTGTTTCCGTTTACCGCACATACACCGAGTACATTGAGTTCTTCTGAGAGAGCTGCAAGCATTATTGCACAAGCGTCATCTGAACCTGTGTCAACGTCTAAAATTACATTTCTTGCCATAATAATTCCTCCATTTTAAAAATTAACAGCGGTTGCTGTTTAGTTCACATCAACAATTCTATTATAAAACAAAATATCGTTTTCATCAATTAATTAAAAAAATCACAATATACATTTTGTTTTTGATCGGAAAATTACGCATATATTTCCGGCTTTTATGCACAGTATTATGAATTTTATTAAGTGAAGATTTTTTTGGACGGCTCTTAAACCTTGATTTATCGGGAATTTAAGACTTTTGACGTTAAAGTGCGTTGGTATAAAAATGTATAGCTTAATGAAAAAAAGAGAGTTGTATTTATATAAAATAATTATTTTTACAATATCAATATACGTATTGTACAAGCATATGTGCATTTTGGTTTTTAAGTTCTTTTATTTTGCTTATTACAAACGAAATTTTGCGATAGTAAAATTTATATAAAGAAATGAGGTGCTTTTATGGATTTATTTTCAATTATACTTATACAGATGGTTATGCTTGCCATATATGTACTTGTCGGAATAATAGGTATTAAAACCAAGGTTATGAATAGAGAGGCTCTTGAGTACATATCGAGATTTATTATGAAGCTGTCTTTGCCTATTATGATATTCACAAATACACTAAATGGAGCAACATCAAGAGAGGTAATAGAAACTCTGCCTATGCTGTTGATTGCATTTTGTATGTATGCGGTTATGTTCTGTGTCGGAACGGTTGTCAGCAGAATATTTAAAATGAAGGGTGACAATAAACAGCTTTATAAGGCGCTTATGATGTTCGGAAACGTCGGTTTTATCGGAATACCGCTTATTGCATCAATTTTTCCGGAAAGAGGTATGCTTTATATTGCCATATTTACAATCGCAGATCAAGGTCTTCTTTGGACGGTAGGAATGCAGCTTACTACACCGGAGGCTAAAAAGACAAAGGGAAGCATTGCACAGACTGTTAAAAAGATGATAAATCCGGCGATTGTCGGAATACTTCTGGGTGTTGTCGGAATATTTGCCGGAGTAAAGCTGCCGACTGTTATTGATTCCACACTTACGAAAATAGGAGCAACAACAACTCCGCTTTCAATGATTTATATAGGCGGTCTGTTTTGTTATGTTGACATAAAGCAGTTTGTTAAGAAAGCAGAGTACTATGTTATTCTTTTGCTTAAAATGATTGTATTTCCCGTTTTGCTTTATCTGGTTATAAGAAATATGTCGTTTATAAGTGAAGAAATAAAAATAACGCTTCCTATTCTTGCCGGACTTCCGTGTATGTCATCTGTTGCCATGTTTGCAAATGCCAACGGCGCAGACGGAGATTATGCGATAGGTGCTATTTTTGTAACGACAGTTGCATCGATGGCGACTCTTCCGTTTGTAAGCTATATCATAGGAACAGTATTTTAATATAAACCGAATAATTAATTTTAATTGCCGTATGCAGTATATTGTATACGGCTTTTGCCTTAATTTTAAGAAAAAAATAAAATATAAAATGTTCTCATATAAAGACTAATATGTTATACTTAATTTAGAATGTTATTTTGCGTCTGACGGAGGTGATAGGATGGAGGACCAGAGTCTTAGCTCAATTTTAAGAACGTTGAATTTTGCAAATATGACTAAGCCCGAAATGAGCATAGTTGACATAATTGATATTTTAATAGTTGCCTATATAGTCTATAAAATAATTACATGGGTAAAGGAAACAAGAGCGTGGACATTGTTTAAAGGTATCGTTGTTATCTTTCTGCTTTATGCGGTTGCGACAATGCTCCAGTTGAATACTATACACTGGCTTTTATCAAAAACTATTTCGGTAGGTATTATTGCTTTCGTAATACTTTTCCAGCCGGAAATGCGTAAAGCCCTTGAACAGCTCGGTAACGGACGAATGATAAAAGGCTTGTTTAAATTTGAATCGCAGGATATGGACAGCAAATTTGAGGAGCAGGTAATAGAGGAAGTTGTTACTGCGGCAGAAAAAATGGGCAGTGTAAAAACAGGTGCACTTATTCTTATTGAGCGTCTTGTTCCTCTTGGTGACCATATTCGTACAGGCATACAGATTGATGGTATTGTTACAAGTCAGTTACTCATAAATATATTTGAGCATAATACACCGCTCCATGACGGTGCGGTTGTCATAAAAAACGGCAGAGTTGCAGCTGCGGCATGCTTCCTTCCCCTTACAGATAATAAGGTGAGTATGGAGCTGGGAACAAGACACAGGGCAGCTATCGGAGCAAGTGAGGTTTCCGATGCCGATATAGTTGTTGTATCCGAAGAAACAGGATATATTTCTTTGGCAAGGGGCGGTACTTTATATAGAAATATTACTCCCGATGAGCTGAGAAAAATGCTCACGACCTCCAAAATGGAAACGACGGGAGTACGAAAAAAAATAATACAGTGGAAAGGCAGGCGATCTGATGATGAACAAAAGTAAGTTTACCAAGGATATCGGCTGGAAACTGCTTTCCCTCATTATTGCAATAGGCTTGTGGTTTACTGTAATCAACACCGAAAATCCTCTTGAAACAAGAACATATACGGCGGCTATACAGCTTCAGAACAAGGAATCGCTTTTCGAGAGAGGTTATGTGGTTGTAAATAATGATGAGCTTACATCTACCAGAGTTACGGTAAGACTGAGAGGACAGAGGCTTGCATTGGACACTCTTTCAAAGAGTAATACAAGAGTGCAGGCGATAGTTGATCTTGAAAACGTAATATATTCCTATGACGGAAATCCTGTTTCCGTTCCCGTAAGCATAGTAATTCCCAGTGTTGTGAACAACAGCTTTGAAATACTTTCAAAATCGCTCCAGAGCGTAACGGTTGATATACAGCCTTATGTAAATCAGGACTTTGAGGTTGAGCCCGTTGTAGAATATACACAGGAAGGCAGCTCCAATACAGGCGAGCTTATAAATGCGGTTGCTTCTCCGGGAACGGTAACCGTATACGGTGCGAAAAGCATAGTCGGAAAGATTGCTTCGGTCAAGGCAACGGTAAGAACTGATAATGTTTCTAATGACCTTATAATAACTGCACCTCCGATTGCATATGATGAAAACGGTGTTCCTATAAATGATGTGACATTCAGTGTTTCCGAGGTATCAATTAAGATAAGTCTTGATGATATGAAAAATGTGGATATAAACGAAAACATTGAAGGAACTCCGGCTTCGGGATACAGTATTTCCGGAATATACACTGCTCCGGATAATATTGATGTTGCCGGCGATGAAAGTGCGTTGAGGTCAATAAGAAGTATAGAGCTTCCGGAAATAGATATAAGCGGTGCATCTAATAACATAATAAGAGAGTTTAAGCTGGAAGATTATCTTCCGGATGGAGTAAGAGTTGTCGGAAGCAGTAATTCAACCGGTTATGTTACGGTGACAATACTGATAGAGAAGGATATTCAGAAAACAATTACCGTACCGACAGATAATATTTCCGATAACGGAACAACGCCGGAGGGCATGATAGCCCAGATTGAGGACGGAAATATTGTCTTTACGGTAAGCGGTACACAAAGCGATGTAAACAATATAAGTGCCGATGATGTTAAGGCTTATGTTGATTTGAGCGGTTACAGCGAAGGTACCTATGAGAATGTACCGGTGCAGATAGTTCTTCCGGACGGAGTTACGCTCGTCAGTGATGAACCGGTATATGTAAGTGTAACATTGTCATAATTATTATGAGAGGAAAGGCTGATGGTATTTTCCATAGGCTTTTCCTCTTTTGGGTTTTGGAGGTTTTTATGCTCAGGGAATGGGTACAGTCCATGGTTGAGGCTGTGATTATACTTTTGGTTTTGTTTGTTTTTCTCTGGCCTGTCAGCATAAACGGAACATCAATGCAGCCTTCGCTTGAAAATAAAGACAGAGTTTTTATATCAAGATTTTCAGCATGGACTGACAGCTTTGGAAGAGGCGATATAGTTGTTTTTGATGCAGAGGATTTTGATGAAAATATGGTCAAAAGAGTTATAGCTGTCGGCGGAGATTATATCGAGATAGCAGACGGCAATGTTTATGTAAACGGAGAAATGCTTGACGAGGATTATATAGCGGGCAGTACATACGGAGATATAAAATTGAATATTGACAATGACCAGATTTTTGTTATGGGCGATAACAGAGAGAGAAGTACAGACAGCAGATATTTCGGAACGGTAGACAGAGATGACGTTTTCGGAAAGGTTATAATGCGGTTCTTTCCTCTTAATAAAATAACAATATTTGAATAAGCAGTCATAAAAAGCCTCCCGGTGACTATATTATAATAGATTATACTTGGGAGGTTTTTTATGTCGTTAGATACCAATACAGATATATTAAAATTTGACAGCAGAGGCAAAGGAGAAACAATACAGATAATGACGGAAGGTGAAATGATTGTTCCGGACATTAACCCAGACATTTATCAGATACTGAAAACAGAGGAAGATGTAATTATTGACAGGATTAGAGCTGAACAGGGACGTATAAATTTTGCAGGACGGATATGCTGTAATGTGCTGTATTACGGAAGAAAAACACAGTATCCGTTAAGCTCCATGAAATCTGAGCTTACCTTTGATGATTACATAATGTCGGAGGATATAACCGAAGAATCCGATGTTGACGTTTCTGCCGAGCTTGTACATACGGATTACAGAATGGTTAATGACAGAAAAATAAGCGTAAGAGTTGTTACGGCTATAAAGGCTGTATGGAATAAGAAAAATACGGTTTATGCCGTTACTGATATAAGCGGAAACAATGCAGTTCAGTGCCAATACGGTTCTATCGGCACAGGAGGAATAAAGGAGCGTAAAACAGAAGAGTTTAATATACATGAAGAGCTTGCGATACCTTCCATAAAGCCCGATATTATACAGATACTCGAAGTGTCGGCGGCTATACAGCGTAGGGATATGCGACCAAACGGAAACAGCCTTGCCGTCAGCGGAGAAATAAAAATAAATGTGCTTTATATTTCCGATTCGGAGAATAATGCCGCAGAGTCGGCAGAGTTTATTGTTCCGTTCAACGGTTCTGCGGAAATCGAAGGCAGTGAAAACGCATTATATATGCCGAGATTGCAGATTAAAAAGGTATCGGCGGATATAATGGCTGATGAAAACGGAGAACCGAGAATTATTTCTGTTGATATACCTGTTGAAATAACGGTCAAGGAATTTTCGCATGAGGATAAAAATATACTTGAGGACGCATATTCGCTGTCGATACCCATTGAAATACAGCGTGAGGATATAAGCTATACCGATGTTGTCGGAAAAAATATGGCACAGGGAGTATATCGCACCGTTATGACAGCTGAAGACTCTCAGCCGGATATAATGCAGATTGTCAAGGTATGGTGCAGTTTGAGAGGAATAAAAGCCTCATGTGCCGAGGATAAGGCTCAGACGGAAGGAATCGCGGAAATAAATGTAATGTATATAGCAAAAGACGATGAAAGACCGCTTGATGTTATAGAAACAATACTGCCGTTCAATCAGGAAATAGAAATAAAGGGACTTGATGAAAATTCACAGCTTGATATAAATGCCGTTGCAGAGGATTTAAGCTTTTCGATGCTTTCGGAAAAAGAGGTGGAAATAAGACTTACCGTAAGCTTTGATGCGGTTGCCACCGATATGAAAAACGGGAGTATAATAACGGCTGTGACCGAAAGCGAAAATGAACAGCCGTGTCAGTTTAAAGGCGGTGCGGTTATATATACTGTTAAGAAGGGTGATACACTCTGGAATATAGCGAAAAAGTATCATACAACGGTTGAGGATATTGTAAAAATAAATAAAATAGAAAATCCCGATTTAATTTATCCCTGCCAAAGACTTTTAATTTTTAAGAAATTTGTATAACTATTTTAATCGAATTAAAAGACATATCGGTTGTATAGATTATTTTAAAAGTATATAATAAAAATATACATAAGAGGTTTATTGAAATAACAAAAGGAGGGGATAACGTGAAGAAATTGCTTTATATATCCGTATGTGCGGTTATGCTTTTTTCTATGGCAGGCTGTAAATCAAACGGAAATTCAAATAACGCAGATAGTAACACAAACAACGAAATACAGCAGGATAACGAGCAGAATGATTATGTGGAAACAGTATCGGAATATTTCCCGACAGATGAAAAGTACAGACTTTATAACGGTTATGCCGAGGCCGGATTTGAGATTAAATATTCCGGAAAAAGTGAAAATAAGGAAACGGGCAGTGTAACATACAGCTATGACGGTGCAATGTGCGATGGAATGGGTAGCGAAGAAGAACGAGTTTTTAAGGCTGTTTATATTGTAGAGGATAACTCGGTTATAGAGAGTGTTGAAAACAGCGATACAAATGCCGAAAGCTCGAGAAATGTATATTCCATAATTCCTGATTTTATAGTTCTCAAGGGCGATATTCAGGTTGATAACAGCTGGGAACAGAGAGTCGATATTGACGGAAAGGGCTATATCGGCACAACAACAATAATCAATGTTACAGATGACAGCTTTACAACAAGAACCGAAATACCTATGGCAGGTTATAAAAACAACACCTATACAGAGGAAAGAACATATAAAAAGGGTGTCGGAATAACTGCATTCAACAATACACCCTATGGTTCTGACGAAGACGATACACTTATATTCGGATATGGTTTTTCAACCGAAAATGACAGATCGGTAACAGGCGAAATATAATTATTTAAGTCGAAATTTTGTCATTGCAACCGCACCTTCTTGTGCGGTCAGCGATTTCGACTTTGTTGATACTGAAAACGGCAATACGTTTGCCGTTTTATTTTTTTGCAAATTTCTGCCTAATGTCCGATATTAATGATATAATTAAAGCATTAATGTAGAGGAGCCGTCTGCCATGGAAGATAGAGATTGCAAATATATATTGGATGAAATACTCAAGATGACCGATGATGGTTTTCTTATAGTTGATAAAAACGGGATAATAATAGAAATGAATGAACAGTACTGCCGTTTTATCAAAAAGGCTAAGGAAGAAATCATAGGTAAACCGGTCGAAGAAATACTGAAAACAACAAATCTCAAAAAGCTAATTGAAATAAAGGGAAGAGAACAGGGACAGATAATAAAAATCGGCGAAGATACGGGCTTTTCACAGGACATGCTGACTATTGTCAACAGAGGAGCCGCCTGTGACGAAAACGGAAATGTTATCGGAGCTGTTGCACAGGTGAAGTTCAGAATACAGACTGTTGAGTCTGCCGAAAAGCTTACGGAAAAATATAATGAGCTTGAATTTTATAAAAACGAATATTTTAGAATACAGAACGAAAGAAAATATTTTGAACAGGCAATAGGAAACAGCGATGAGTTTGAGGCAGTCAAAAGACAGGGCCTGAAGGCCGCAAAAACCTCTTTTCCGATATTTCTTACAGGTGAAACGGGAACAGGAAAGGAAACCTTTGCGTCTGCAATACATAATGCCAGTGCAAGAAACAATAAACCCATGGTAAGCATTAACTGTGCAACAATGTCACCGGAAATGCTGGAGGCAGAGCTGTTCGGATATATCGACGGCAGAAAAGGAAAAATGGAGCTTGCTGACGGAGGTACTCTGTTTATTGATGAAATAGGCGATATGCCGTTTAATGTACAGGCAAAGCTGCTTAATGTTCTTCAAAACGGAGAAATGGAAAGAGCGGACAGAAGCAAAACGGTAAAGATTGATGTAAGAACAATAACGGCGGCGAGAGAAAATATTGAAGAAATGATAAAAAACGGTGAATTCAGAGAGGATTTATATTACAGACTTAATGTAATAAATATAGAAATGCCTCCGCTCAGAAACCGAAAATCCGATATACCGCTTTTGGCAAAGCACTTTCTCGATAATTTGAACAATGAATATAAAACAAGAATAGTGCTTTCGAAGGAAGTTCTGGACTGCCTGAGAAATTATTCATGGCCGGGCAACATACGTGAGCTGGATAATGTAATAAAAAGTGCATATGCAGTATGTGACTCATTCAGAATAAAGATTGTTGATCTTCCGCACAAAATAAAAATGTCGGAAAATGACAAAAATACTTTGACCGGCAGCAGAAAAAATCTCAAAGAATACGTGAACGAGTATGAAAAAAGCATTATAATGGAGGAGCTGTGTAAAAACGGCTGGAATTGTAGGGAAACGGCAAATGAGCTTGGTATTCACAAGAGTTTGTTGTATAAAAAGATAGAAAAATATAATATAGACCTCGGAAAAGAGCGTTACGAAAGTAATAAATAGATATATTTTCATTTCGATTTGTAACAATTTTTGATTAAATATATTTTTGATTGATGCTTAGAAAGCAGTACATATAATTATAAACTTTACAGAATGAATTATCTATGTTAATTTTATATATATGGTTTTTATACATATATATACATTATTACATTACAAGGGAGGATTTTTTAAAAAGTAACCAAAAACTGAATCAAGACAAAACATAATTGTAGAAAGGAAACGTCATGAAGGAAATTGGCTTGAAAGACAAACTGAAAGGTGAGAAACTTAGCAGCCCCAAAACATTGACGGGTGCAGCAATGCTTGTTGCACTGTATACCATATTATCATTTTTTACATTTAAACTAAGCACAACGCTTGAAATAGGCTTTGCATATCTTGCACTGGCTGTATGTGGAATGATGTTCGGTCCTGTTATTGGGGGAATCGCCGGTGCTGTAGGAGATACGCTCGGATTTATTGTGAGCCCTAACGGAGCATTCTTCCCTGGATTTACGATTAGTGCATTTATTATGGGCTTTATTTATGGAATTTTGCTTTACAAAAAGCCACTTACAGTTAAGAGAATAATGTTTACATCACTTATAGTAATGCTTGTATGTAATCTCACTCTTACACCGATCTGGCTTAATATGATGTATGGAACCAGTCTTATTGCTCTTCCCAGAATAATAAGAAATGTAATTATGTATCCAATAAACACGATTTTAATGTATGCTGTTCTCAAATGTGTATGCAGCGTAAGAAAGTTGGAAGCCTAAATACGGTAATAAGCCCTGAGATTTTAAAGAATCCCGGGGCTAATATATTATAAGGATAAAGGAGAATTGTTTATGTCAGAGTATAAAAGCGATATTGAAATTGCACAGGAAACAGAACTTCTTCCCATTGAAGAGGTTGCCGCAAAAATCGGTCTTACAAGAAAAGACCTTGAGCTTTACGGAAATTATAAAGCAAAGCTTGATTATACCGAATTAAGCAAAAAAGAGGATAAAGCAAAGCTTATTCTTGTAACAGCTATTACACCTACTCCTGCCGGAGAAGGAAAGACAACAACTGTTGTCGGCCTTGGCGATGCACTTAACAGAATCGGCAAAAAAACCGTTATTGCACTCAGAGAGCCTTCACTCGGACCTGTTTTCGGTGTTAAGGGCGGTGCTGCCGGCGGCGGATATGCACAGGTTGTGCCTATGGAGGATATTAACCTTCATTTCACAGGTGATTTCCATGCAATCGGTGCGGCAAACAACCTTCTTGCGGCTATGATAGATAACCATATTTTCCAGGGCAATGCACTTGGACTTGATGTAAGAAAAATCACATGGAAACGCTGCGTAGATATGAACGACAGACAGCTCAGAAGCATTGTCTGCGGTATCGGCAGCAGAGTAAACGGTATTCCCAGAGAAGACGGCTTTGATATTACCGTTGCTTCTGAAATTATGGCTATCCTTTGTCTTTCAAAGGATATAACAGACCTTAAGGAAAGACTTTCAAAGATAATTGTAGGCTACACAAGAGATGATAAACCTGTTACAGCCGGACAGCTGAATGCACAGGGAGCTATGGCGGCTCTTCTTAAGGACGCTATCAAGCCCAATATCGTTCAGACTCTTGAGCATAATCCCGCTTTAATACATGGCGGTCCCTTCGCAAACATTGCACATGGCTGCAACAGCATAACAGCAACAAAGCTTGCACTTAAGCTTGGCGATTATGTTGTAACAGAGGCAGGCTTCGGTGCTGACCTCGGTGCTGAAAAATTCCTTGATATTAAATGCCGTAAGGCCGGCTTAAGACCTGATGCGGTTGTAATCGTTGCTACTGTAAAGGCACTTAAGATGCACGGCGGAGTTCCTAAGACAGAGCTCGGAGCAAAAAATCTTGAAGCACTTGAAAAGGGTATTCCCAACCTTCTTAAGCATATCGAAAACATTACACAGGTTTACGGACTTCCGGCTGTTGTTGCAATCAACAGATTCCCCAATGATGATGAAGAAGAGCTTAAGCTTATTGAAACAAAATGCAAGGAGCTTGGCGTAAACGTAGCTCTTTCTGAAGTATGGGGCAAAGGCAGCGAAGGCGGCGTTGAACTTGCTAAGGAAGTAGTAAGACTTGCGGAAACAGCAGAAAACAATTTCAGATTTGCATATGACGATGATATGTCAATCGAAGAAAAGATAAATGCCATTGTAACTAAGGTTTACGGTGGTGAAGGAACAGACTTTACACCTGCCGCAAGAAAAGAAATGGCAAGACTCGAAGAACTCGGATTCGGAAAATATCCCGTATGTATGGCAAAAACACAGTATTCATTCTCTGATGATGCCACAAAGATGGGCAGACCGACAGGCTTCCGTATAACAGTAAGGAACATGAAGGTTTCAGCCGGAGCAGGGTTTATCGTTGTTCTTACAGGCGATGTTATGACTATGCCGGGCCTTCCCAAGGTACCTGCCGCTGAAAAGGTTGACGTCGATGCAAACGGCAAGATCAGCGGATTATTCTGATAACGGACGGTGTAAAAATGACTTTAATAAATAAAGACTGGTTTGAAGAGCTTTCGTCGGGAGCGCCTGTTCCCGGCGGCGGCGGAGCATCGGCAATGGGCGGAGCGGCAGCGGCATCTCTCGGTATGATGGTCGGCAACCTTACTATAGGCAAGAAAAAGTATGCGGCTGTCGAGGCTGACGTAAAGGAATATATGGTTAAGCTTGAAAAGCTCAGAGATGAAATGCTTGTGCTTATAGAAAAGGACGCAGAGTGCTTTAAACCTCTTGCGGCGGCATATTCACTTCCTTCATCAACAGATGAGGAAAAAGCGGAAAAAGAAAAGGTTATGGCAGAGGCTTTGGTGACAGCCTGCTCGGTTCCTTTGGAGATAATGGAAAAAGGTCTTGATATATGCCTTATTCTTGAGGAGCTTGCTGTTAAAGGCAGTGTTATGGCTATAAGCGATGTTGCTGTCGGAGTTGAATTTGTCCGTACGGCAGTGTTTGGTGCATCCATGAATGTATATATAAATACAAAATCCATGAACGATAGAGAAACTGCCGAAAAATATAACGCACATGCGGATGAATTAAACAAAACCGTTGCCGAAAAGGCGGATGCGGTATTCGATAAAATAAAGGAGACACTTAAATGTCGATAATAAAGGGCGCACAGGTTGCTGAGGCAGTCAGTGCCGAAACAAAGAAAAAATCCGAAAAGCTTAAGGCTGAAGGCACAGAGCCTTGTCTTGCAATTATCCGTGTCGGTGAGGATGGAAGCGAAATTGCCTATGAACGAGGCGCAATGAAAAGAATGGATAAATGCGGCATAAAATGTATGTCGGTTGTGCTTGATAAAAACATCGGTCAAGCGGAATTTGAAAAGAAGTTTGTTGAAGTAAACGATGATAAAAATGTTCATGGAATACTTCTTCTCCAGCCGCTTCCCAAACAGCTTGATATTGAGCCGATTAAAGAGCTTATCAATCCGATTAAGGACGTTGACGCTCTCAGTGCGGTAAATCTTTATAAGGTCTTTGTCGGAGATAAAACAGGATATGCGCCTTGTACGGCAGAGGCTGTTATGGAAACTCTTGATTACATGGGAACGGATTACACAGGAAAGAAATGCGTTGTTATAGGACGTTCGCTTGTTGTCGGAAAACCGCTCGGAATGCTTCTTCTCGGAAGAAATGCGACAGTAACCTATTGCCACAGCAGAACAAAACAGCTTGCCGAAGAAGCAAAACAGGCAGATATACTTGTTGCGGCAGTCGGTGTGCCTAAAATGGTTAAGGCTGATTTCGTAAAGGAAGGCATGACAGTTATTGATGTCGGTATAAATGTAGATGAAAACGTCAATATGTGCGGCGATGTTGATTTTGAAAATGTTGAGCCTATTGTTGAAAACATAACTCCCGTACCCGGCGGAGTCGGTGCGGTGACTACATCGGTGCTCGCAAAGCACGTTGTTATGGCGGCTGAAATGCTTAAATAATCGGATAAATAAATTGTGATAATGCAGATTTGAATATATAATTTAAGTCTGCATTGTTTTTATTGTTAAATTTAGCCACATTGTATACGGTAAACAGACTTAAAATATGTTAATATAAAACAGACAGAGAAACTGCGGCGGTTGTTCCACCCTCGAAAGGGGGTGATGTTATGAGCGATTTTGAGATTATAATGATAATTTTAACTATCATTAGCGTTTTAATTTCCGTACATAAAAAATAACCGCCATGTTGGCCCGTAGCGGTTAAAAAATAAAAACCTGCTATTGGAACAGCCTAAGCCGTTTCTTTGTTATTTATATTGTATAACGGAGATATTCAGAAGTCAATAGATTAAAGATATTAATAGAATTTATGACAGTGCGGCAGATCAGACGTACTGTTTTTATTTTGTTGCAAAATCAAGACGAGATAAGTATACTAAAGCAGGAGGTGTTTTAATGAATTTAATACCCGATTACTTGAGAGAAATATGTATGCAGTCTATAATACTCAGGTTCATTCTTGCGGTTTTGTGCAGTGGATTGATAGGCTTGAGCAGAGGAAAAAGGCATCATGCCGCCGGCTTCAGAACGCATCTGCTTGTTTGCGTAGGAGCGGCATCTGTTATGATGATAAACCAATATATTTGTGAGTTTCTGGATTATAATGGTGATATAGGACGAATGGGAGCACAGGTAATAAGCGGAATAGGCTTTCTCGGCGCAGGAACAATACTTGTTACAGGAAAAAAGCATATCCGAGGACTTACTTCTGCGGCAGGTCTTTGGGCGTCTGCATGTATGGGTCTGGCTGTCGGAATCGGTTTTTATGAGGCGGCTGTAATAATGTCTATATTGCTTTTTATTATACTTTCGTGTCTTGAAAAGCTTGATGAAAAATATATAAAAACCTCGGCAGACCTTACGGTTTATATCGAATATGATTCAAAGGTGCTTTTCAGCCGTATTATAAGATGTATAAGAGATAACGGCTGGCACATAAACGATATTGAACAGCTGAATAATTCTGTCGATAATGTAAATTCGCTTATATTGGTGCTTGAGGTTCAAGACAGAACTATGAAGCATGGCGAATCGCTTAAGCATATTTCGGATATTCCGGGAGTTTTGTTTGTTGAAGAAATATAAAGCAGGTGGTTAATTTAATGAAGCTTAAAAATTTTAGAATGACCAAAAGCGGAAATTATCTCAATAATTACGAGCTTACCTATATAAATAAAACCGGAAATGACAAGGTTTATGAAATGGTAAGCCGTAAAAAATATAAAGACGTCAACGATGTAGGAAAAAAGACAGCCGGAGTTATAATTGCGGCTTTTACAAATGACGGTGAAGAAGAAAAAATTCTCCTTGTCAGAGAATTCAGAATGGGCGTAAATGAATATGTCTATGCTTTTCCGGCAGGACTTTCCGATGCGGACGAAACCGTAGAGCAGACTGCCGCAAGAGAGCTTAAGGAAGAAACCGGCATGGAAATATCGGAAATAACGGATGTTTTAAGGCCTGCATATTCCTGTACCGGCATAACTGATGAAAAAACTGTTGTTGTATTTTGCAAATCCAAAGGAAATATATCCGAATGTACCTTTGATGATGAGGATATAACGGCAGGATTATACACAAAAGAAGAAGTTAAAACATTGCTTGCGGAGAAAACCTTTTCAGCAAGAACACAGGCAGTGTGCTATTTATGGATAAAAGGTGGAAAATTATATGACTGAAAAGCTTTTTTATAACGATGTTTATAAAAGTGAATTTAATGCCAGGGTTTTAAGCTGTAACAAAAACGGTGACAGATATGACGTTATTCTGGATAAAACTCTTTTTTATCCGGAAGGCGGCGGACAGCCGGCAGATAACGGAACAATAAACGGAATAAAGGTTTTTGATGTGCATGAAGACGGTGATGATATTGTGCATTATATATCCGAGCCTGTGGAAGAAGGCACTCAAATAAATGGCGTTGTTGATATGGAAAGGCGAGTACGTCTTATGCAGCAGCATTCCGGTGAGCATATTGTTTCGGGCATTATACATCATAAATTCGGCTACGATAATGTTGGCTTTCACATGGGCAGTGAATTTATAACAATAGATTTTAACGGAGTAGTACCTAAGGAGTCTATTGATGAAATTGAAAAAGAGGCAAACGAGGCTGTTTATAAAAATTTTGCCGTAAATATATTTTATCCTACACCGGAGGAGCTTGAAAAGCTGGAATACAGAAGCAAAAAAGCTCTTGAAGGTGCGGTGAGAATTGTTCGGTTCGGAGAATATGACATATGTGCCTGCTGTGGACTTCATGTTGTTAAAACAGGCGAGATAGGAATAATTAAAATACTTTCTCATCAGAATTATAAGGGTGGCACAAGAATTTTCATGCTTGCCGGAGAACAGGCATATGAGGATTATGTGGCTAAGAATAAAATAATATATAATATTTCAAATATGCTTTCGGCAAAACCTAACGAAACCGATATTGCGGTCGAAAGACTTATTAATGAAAGAAATTTTATAAAGGAACAGCTTGTTGCTGTCAAAAAACAGCTTTTTGCACTCAAAGCCGAGGCAGTCAAAGAAAATACCGATTGCGTTGTTATGTTTGAGGATAATTTAGAATCCTTTGAATTACGCCAGTTCTGTGAACTGCTTATGGAAAGAGTCGACTTTGCGGCGGTTCTCTGCGGAAATGAGGAAGAAGGATATAAATACGCAATCGGCGGAAAAAATAAAGAAATAATGCCGTTCATAAAAGAGGCAAATAAAGCTCTCAACGGCAGAGGCGGCGGAAAAGGCGATATGGTTCAGGGCTCGTTTAAAGCCGCAAAGGAAGATATTGAAAAGTATATTAGGGATAATGCCTGATGGATATATTAAAAATATTTATTTCTGCCGTTGTGATAAGCATTATGGCTGGTGTGGCATTCAGAAGCTTTTTTGAAGGAACATTTAATAAGAGAGGAAACGATATGTATATAATAGTAGGACTCGGAAATCCGGGAAGAGAATATGAGCAGACAAAGCATAATGTCGGCTTCAGGGTAATAGATAAGCTTGCGGACAAATACAATATAGATGTAACCAAGTTTAAGCATAAGGCTTTTACCGGCGACGGAATGATAAACGGAAAAAAGGTCTTTCTTGTAAAACCGCAGACATATATGAACTTAAGCGGTGAAAGCGTAAAAGAGGTTATGAGCTTTTATAAAGTGCCTATTGAAAATCTTATTGTTGTGTTTGACGACATAAGTCTTCCCATGAGCATGATACGCTTAAGGGAAAAAGGAAGTGCCGGAGGACATAACGGCATTAAAAATATAATATCCCATATGGGAACAGACGGCTTTGCAAGAGTTAAGGTCGGTATAGGCGAAAAGCCAAACGGCTGGGATCTTGCGGACTATGTTCTTGCAAAATTCAACAAGGACGAAGAGCCTCTCATAGAGGCCGGCATAGATAAGGCGGCAGAAGCGGTCGAAATGATGCTTGACGGAAAAATGAGAGATGCAATGAATAAGTTCAACAAAAAGGTTAAGGAAGAAAAGCCGGAAAAGAAAAACAAAAACGAAGAAGAAAACAATGACGGCAACGAAAACAGATAAGAGGTGATGTCCGGTGAAGTGGTTTATAAAACCGCTTGAAGAGATTGCGGATTATCGGTATATGCTTGAAAATATAAAATCGAAAAATACTCCTGTTTTGGCAACAGGAGTTATTGACGTGCAGAAAACACAGCTTATATATTCCCTGTGCGAGGAGCTTGACTGCGGTGCGCTTATAATAACGGACAGCGAAACCTCGGCAAAGGAAATCCATGAAAATATGGAGTTTTTTGATGACAGGGCCGTATATCTGCCGGCAAAGGATTTTATTTTTTACAGTGCCGATGTCCATTCAAGCGATATAACAAGACAGCGTTTTATGGCAATGGATAAGTGCATAAAGGGCGAGGCAAGATTTGTTACGGCAACGGCAGAGGCACTTTTTGAAAAGCTTATGCCTAAAGAACTGCTTGAAAAAAATATAATTGAGCTTTCGGCAGGAGATGTTATAGAACCGAATGAGCTTATTAAAAAGCTTGTTTATATGGGCTATGAACGCAGTGAAAGTGTTGAAGGTGTAGGTCAGTTTGCGGTAAGAGGCGGAATAGTCGATATATTTTCGCCTGTGCATGATATGCCCGTAAGAATAGAGTTCTGGGACGATGAGGTCGATCTGATAAAGACCTTTGATGTAATGAGCCAGAGATCACAGGCAAATATCGAAACGGCAAGAATATTCCCAGTAAAGGAGATACTTGCAGACAGCGGTATGCTTTTGAAGGCTGCCGACCTTATGGAAGCCGATATGAATAAAGCGGCGAAAAACTACGAAAAGAAGGAACGCTTTGAGGCTGCCGAAAACATAAGGAACACAATAGGCGAAATTGTCGATAAGCTCAGAAACGGAGCCGCCGGCGGAAACAGCTGTACAGGCTACCTTGACATTGCAACCGAAAGCTTTTTTGATTATATTCCGAAAAATACGCTTGTTTTTTATGACGAGCCTAAAAAGATAAAAAGCCATGCGGAAACGCAGTATTCCGAATTTGCAGAGAGCATGAAGGAAAGACTTGAAAACGGTTATATACTTCCCAAACAGGCAGAGCCGATATACGGAATTGACGATATTTACAGCTTTTCTTCTAAATTCCGAGAGGTGCTTTTGTGCGCGGTAACGCAGAGCATAACCGACTTTAAAATAAAGGCAATAGCGAATTTTAAGGTTAAATCTTCACTTTCCTTCAATGGAAAGCTGGATATGTTCTATGATGAAATTAAGTATCTTAAGAGTGAAAATTATCGTGTTATTGTTTTTGGAGGCGGCGAAAACAGATGTGAAAGAATAGTTTCCGAAATGCGAGATGCCGAAATAGAGGCGGCTCTTATTGATTACGATAAGGAATTTGAGCCTGTTGCCGGCAGTATATATGTCTGCCGAGGAAAAATTTCAAAGGGCTTTGAATATCCCGATATTAAATTTGCCGTTTTTTCTTTGAGCGAGATAACCGGAGAAATGGCGGTAAAACGCAAACGCAAGCGTGCAAAGAAGGGCAAGGCAATCGAAAGCTTTACCGACCTTAAGATAGGTGATTATGTTGTTCACGAAAGCCATGGTATCGGTGTTTACAGAGGCCTTGAAAAAATAACCGTTGACGGAATAAACAAGGATTATCTTAAAATATCCTATAACGGCGGAAGTACTCTTTTTGTGCCTGTAAATCAGATGGATATGGTGCAGAAATATATAGGCAGTGATGGAGCAAGACCAAAGCTCAGCAAGCTTGGCGGCCAGGACTGGAACAAAATGAAATCCAAGGTAAGAACGGCTGTTGCTATTCTTGCGGAGGATTTGATAAAGGTTTATGCAAAACGAGAGGCGGCAGAAGGTTACAGATATTCCCCCGATACGTCATGGCAGAGAGAATTCGAGGAAAGCTTTGATTTCACCGAAACCGATGACCAGCTTAGTGCCGTAGAGGACATAAAGCATGACATGGAAAGCGGAAAAGTTATGGACAGACTTGTCTGCGGTGATGTCGGTTACGGAAAAACCGAGGTTGCCATAAGAGCCGCTTTTAAAACCGTACAGGACGGAAAACAGGTGGCATATCTTGTGCCGACAACAATTCTTGCACAACAGCATTTTATGACCTTCATTAAAAGAATGGGACATTATCCTGTGCATATAGAGCTTCTCAACCGTTTCAGAACGGCAAAGGAGCAGAAGGCAACAATCAAGAATCTTGAGGCAGGTCTTACGGATATAGTTATAGGAACACACAGATTATTATCCAAGGACGTTAAATTTAAGGATCTGGGACTTATTATTGTAGATGAGGAACAGCGTTTCGGTGTTGCTCATAAAGAAAGACTTAAAGCAATAAAGGAAAATGTAAATGTTCTTACGCTTACGGCAACGCCTATTCCGAGAACTCTGCATATGAGTCTTTCGGGCATAAGGGATATGAGCCTTCTTGAAGAGCCTCCGATGGAAAGACTTCCGGTTCAGACATTTGTTATGGAAAGCAATGAGCAATCTGTAAGAGATGCGATACACAGGGAAATATCGAGAGGCGGACAGGTATATTATCTGCACAACAGAATAGACAATATATTTGAAACAGCCGCAAAAATATCCAAGCTTGTGCCGGAGGCAAGAGTGCAGTACGCACACGGAAGAATGAGCGAGCGTGAGCTTGAAGGTATTATGACGGATTTCATTGAAGGCGAAATAGATGTTTTGGTATGCACAACAATAATCGAAACAGGTCTGGATATTCCGAATGTAAATACGATAATAATACAGGACGCCGACAGAATGGGACTTTCACAGCTTTATCAGCTCAGAGGACGAGTCGGTAGAAGCAACAGAACATCGTATGCTTACTTTATGTACAGAAAAAACAAGGTTTTGCAGGAAACGGCGGAAAAGCGTTTGCAGACGATAAGAGAGTTTACTGAGTTCGGTTCGGGCTTTAAAATAGCAATGCGTGACCTTGAGATAAGAGGTGCAGGCTCTCTGCTTGGTGCTGAACAGCATGGACATATGGAAACCGTCGGTTATGATATGTACTGCAAGCTTCTTGAGGAGGCCGTTTCAAAGCTGAAGGGCGAAGAGCATACGGAAAACTTTGAAACGACAATAGATCTGAATGTAAACGCTTTTATTCCGGATTATTATATTCAAAATGAAGAGCAAAGACTTGAAATTTATAAGAAAATATCACTTATAAACAGCATAGACAGCTTTAATGATGTTCAGGAGGAAATAGAGGACAGATTCGGAAACATTCCGAAAAGTGTTCAGACATTACTTGATGTTGCACTTATTAAAAACGATGCACATAATCTGGATATAACCGCTATATCGGAAAAGAATAAAAATATAGTTGTGACATTCAGAGCAAATGCCGACATAAATACGGAGGTTCTCACCGGACTGCTTACGCAGAAGAACAGCCCATATCTGTTTACTGCGTCTGCCGAGCCATATGTCACTATAAAGACATCGCCAAAAAGCGGACTTAATTCCATGGAATATATTAAAAATTTCATAAATGAGCTGCAGAAAAGTTGAAATTAATCTGTTTTTGAGTATTATTATATAATAATGCTCTTGACCTAAGGAGGAAAACAGGTGAAAAAGACTTTTATTATAATAATGGCGGCGGCAGTTATGGCTTTTTCCGGCTGTTCGTCACAAAGCAAAACAGATATTAAACAGGAAGATACAACGGAATATGCTTTTTCAATAGGCGAAACCGATGTTTCCAAAGAAGAATTTAATATATATCTTTATGAAACACAGAAAAGTTTTGAACAGCTCGGCGGTACGGATATATGGGAAACCGACTTTGACGGAAGAACAGCGGAAAGCGTAGCCATAGACAATACGCTTAATTCAATACAGCTTGTCAAGTTTGCCGTTGAAGAGGCAGAAAAAAGAGGCGTAACTCTTGATGACAGTATGAAAAACCAGGCGGAAGAAAGAGCAGAAGAAATGTATGACGGTCTTTCGGACGATATACGCAGTAAAATAGGTGCGGATATATCGCTTTACGAAAGCGTTTTTGAAGAAAATATGCTTTATAACATAATGTATGAGGAAATAACCGGAGATTACAGTGTCAACGAAAAAGATTTTGAAGCATATTACAGCGAGCATAAGGACGAAATATTGTCGGCATATAAAACAAATGTAGATTCAACCGAGCCTGTAAATGACGATGCGGTTAAGGATTATGGTTTGGAATATTATACCGATGTTATGAAACAGGATTATTTCAACAGTGAATATAATAAATGGCTTTCGTCAAACGCCGTTGACAAAAATGACGAGGTGTGGAATACAATAGCTCTAATTAAATAACGAAACGAAAAAGTATTATGCGGTTTTTGTATCTTACAAAAAATTAGACAAAAAATCTAATTATTAGAGGCCGGTACAAAACACATAATGCTTTTTTTATTGAATTTATCCAATTTAGTTTAGCCCGGTTTTATGATATATTTATATATACATCACTTATATCAGGGAGGAAAATAATTATGCAATACAGAGAGTTTGGAAAAACAGGCGTTAAGGTTTCGCCTATCGGTTTCGGAATGATGCGACTTCCGTCGGATAATGAAGGAAATGTTAATGAAGCAGAGGCAATAAGAATAGTACGTGAGGCAATAGACAACGGACTTAACTATGTTGACACTGCATTTAACTATCATGGCGGAAACAGTGAGAAGATAACCGGAAAGGCACTCCTTGACGGCTATCGTGACAAGGTTTATCTTGCAACAAAGGCACCGGTATGGATGTTCAAAGGCCCGGAGGATTTCGATTCTATACTCGAAAAACAGCTTTCGCGTTTGCAGACAGACCATATAGATATGTATCTTCTTCATTCGTTAAATGCTATTTCGTTTGAAAAGAAGGTTCTCAGATACGGTGTTCTTGACAAAATTAAGGCGGCAAGAGATGCCGGAAAAATAAAATATATCGGTTTTTCATTCCATGACAAGCTTGATGTATTCAAAAAAATATGCGACAGCTTTGACTGGGATTTCTGTCAGATCCAGCTTAACTATATTGATACAAAATATCAGGCAGGACTTGAAGGACTTAAATATGCCGCAGATAAAGGACTTGCTGTGTCAATAATGGAGCCTTTAAGAGGCGGTTATCTTGCAAATGTTCCGGCTGCCGTTCAGAAGATATTCGACGGAACAGGAAAATCGGCTGTTGAATGGGGACTTGATTATCTCTGGAACAGACCTGAAGTATCTGTTGTATTAAGCGGTATGGGTTCAGAGGAGCAGATTAAGCAGAATATTGAATTTGCGTCACGTTCTCATGCTGGAATGTTTAGCCCGGCAGATGAAAAAGTCATCGAAAAAGCACAGGAGATATTTGCATCTTATGACACAATTCCCTGTACAGGCTGTTCATACTGTCTGCCATGCCCCAAAGGCGTTGGAATTCCTTATAACTTTGTTGTATACAATAATTATCAGACAAACAATAATTATGAACAGGAAAAGGATCGTTATAAAAACTGGGTGACAATGTTCGGAAAACAGGCATCAGAATGTGTAAGCTGTCGTACATGTGAGAGTATCTGTCCTCAGCACATAAAAATATCAGATGAGCTTAAAAAGGTTGCTGAAACTTTCTCGAAATAAAATTGTACAAATTTCATTGGGCGATGTCTAAATCAGACAAAAAGTGTAAGATAATTTGTAATCTCTTAGTAGTATTAATAATTGACTTTATATAATCCGGTGGATTATAATTAATATACAAGTTTGTCAAATTAAGTATGAAGGGCTTGGTTTGGCAACTGTAAAAAAACAGCATACGAATAAAAGGAGGATTTAGGAATGAGGAAATTTTTAGCAGTTCTTTTATCTGTTGCTATGGTGCTCGGCGTTGCAGGATGCGGCAGCAGCAATTCATCAACAAAGGCTGATGATACTAAAGATGCAGCAACAACAGAAGCAGCAAGTGACATCAAGGTAGGCTTTATCTTTGTCGGTGACGAAAATGAGGGCTATACATACGCTCATGTTATCGGTGCAAAGGAAATGCAGGAAGCACTCGGTCTTTCTGACGATCAGATTATTTACAAATGGAACATACCCGAAAACGAACAGTGCTATGATGCGGCAGTTGACCTTGCAGAACAGGGTTGCAACATCATCTTCGCAAACAGCTTTGGTCATGAGGATTATATAATCCAGGCAGCTCAGGAATATCCTGACGTTCAGTTCTGCCATGCAACAGGCTACAAAGCATCATCATCAGGTCTTTCAAATATGCACAACTACTTCACATCTGTTTATCAGTCACGTTATGTATCAGGCGTTGTTGCAGGTATGAAGCTTGCAGAGCTTTATGGTGCAGATACAGATGTTAAAATCGGTTATGTAGGTGCTTATTCATATGCAGAGGTTATTTCAGGCTTCACAGCTTACTTCCTCGGCGTAAGATCAATCTGCCCTAACGTAACAATGGAAGTTAAATACACAGGCTCATGGGCTAATCAGGCTCTTGAAAAAGAAACAGCAGAAGCTCTTATCGCTGATGGCTGCGTCCTTATCAGCCAGCATGCAGATACAACAGGTGCAGCTTCAGCTTGTGAGGCAGCAAAGGTTTATGACGTTGGTTACAACGTATCAATGATGGAAGCAGCTCCTAACTATGCGCTTACATCAGCTTCAATCAAATGGGGTCCTTACTACACATATGCTACACAGTCAGTTATCAACGGCGAATCATTTGAAACAGACTGGTGCCGCGGACATGAAGACGGTGCTGTATGGATTACAGACCTTAACGAAGCAGCAATAGCTGAAGGTACAAAGGAAAAGGTTGACGAAACATGGGCAGCAATTGATGATGGCTCACTCAAGGTATTCGATACATCAAAATGGACTGTAAACGGTGAAACAATCACATCAACAGCAAATATTGATGGATACAACGGTGTAGAATATATCAGCCCCGACGGATATTTTATGGAATCAGAGCTTGCTTCTGCTCCTGCATTTAAGTTCATCGTTGACGGTATTACAGAGCTCAACACAGTATATTAATTTTAAAATTTGGTTCAACAATTCAGGGCAGGGTGGTCTACAAACAAGGACAGCCCTGCCCTTGTTCCGTTTTAATTGAAAAGAGCAAGAAGGAGGTATATTTTTGGACACAAATAATGCAATTGAACTAAAAAACATATGCAAACGCTTTGGCGACGTATTTGCAAATAAAAATATTACACTTGAGGTAAGAAAGGGTGAAATTCTTTCTCTTTTGGGTGAAAACGGAAGCGGTAAGACAACCCTTATGAATATGCTTTCAGGAATTTATTTTCCCGATGACGGACAGATATTTATTGACGGCAAAGAAGTATCCATAACAAGCCCGAAGGATGCCTATGAGCTTGGAATAGGTATGATTCATCAGCATTTTAAGCTTATTGAAACCTTTACTGCGGCAGAAAACATTATTCTCGGACTTCCCGGTAAGGAAGTGATACAGATGAACGCCGTTGTTGAAAAAATAAACGAGCTTATAAAAAAATATGGTTTTGAGCTTGATCCGACAAAGAAAATTTATGATATGTCCGTATCAGAAAAGCAGACCGTAGAAATTATAAAAATGCTTTATAGAGGCGCAAATATACTTATTCTTGATGAACCGACTGCGGTTCTTACACCGCAGGAAACAGACAGATTGTTTGACGTACTCCGAAATATGCGTAATGACGGAAAGGCAATCATAATCATTACACATAAACTGCATGAGGTATTGTCACTTTCTGACCGAGTTGCGGTACTCAGAAAGGGCGAATATATAGGAACGGTTTTAACAAAAGAAGCTACCGAGCTTTCACTTACGGAAATGATGGTAGGTGAAAAGGTAAGCCTTAATATAGGAAGAAAGCCTCCGGTTAATGTACATAAAAAGCTTTCGATTAAAAACCTTACCTGTGTTGATAAAGCAGGAGTTACAACACTCAAAAATGTATCCTTTGAGGCAAATGCCGGAGAGATACTCGGTATAGCCGGCATAGCCGGAAGCGGACAGAAGGAACTTCTTGAGGCTGTTGCAGGTCTTCAGAACATACAGGAAGGCAGCATTGTTTTCCATGATGATAAGGGTGATATAGAGCTTGTGGGAAAATCATCTACCGAAATACGAGATATAGGTGTTGCACTTTCCTTTGTTCCCGAGGACAGACTCGGTATGGGACTTGTCGGAAACATGGACCTTGCCGATAACGTAATGCTCAGAAGTTATATGGATGGCAAAGGCATAGCGGTAAACCGCAAAAAGCCAAGACAGAAAACAGAAAAGATTGTTGATGAGCTTAAGGTAGTTACGCCGAGCATTTCAACACCGATAAGACGTCTTTCCGGCGGTAACGTACAGAAGGTGCTTGTCGGACGAGAAATTTCCAATGCTCCGGCAGTTCTTATGACGGCATATGCGGTTCGTGGACTGGATATAAACACATCATATATTATTTATAACCTTATCAATGAACAGAAGGAAAAGGGCGTTGCTGTTATATATGTAGGTGAGGATTTGGACGTTTTGCTTGAACTTGCGGATAGAATACTGGTTCTTTGCGGCGGAAGCATCAGCGGCATTGTTGATGCAAGAACAACAACGAAGGAACAGATTGGTCTTATGATGACTAAGCATTCAACGGAGGTAATGTAATATGGCTAAGGATAAATTAAAAAAAGAGCCGCTTATGCGTATTGTCAAACGCAGCAAGGACAGTACCATTTCAAGAAAAATGTCTGTTATAGTCAGAGTTGTGGCTATTATTCTGGCGCTTGTTGTCTGCGGTATATTTATATTTGCACTTACAAAAACAAATCCTTTAAAGGTTTATTACGGTATGATTGAAGGTGCGGTGGGAACCAACAGACGTGTTTGGAATACACTCCGTGATACTATGATACTTCTTGCTGTTTCGCTTGCCATTACACCGGCATTCAAAATGAAATTCTGGAATATCGGTGCAGAAGGCCAGATACTTGTCGGTGGTATTGCAACAGCGGCAGTAATGAGATATATGGGTGCAACGATGAATGGTCCCGGACTTTTTGCCGTTATGATTGTTGTCAGTATAGTTGCCGGTATGGTGTGGGGAATTATACCTGCTATATTCAAGGCACAGTATAATACAAACGAAACACTTTTCACTCTTATGATGAACTACATTGCCATACAGCTTACATCATATTTCTGTATTGTATGGGAGGCAGTAAAGGGCAGCGGAACAATCGGAACAATCAATCAGGAAACAAGAAACGGCTGGATTTCAACATCGTTTTTAGGAAGTGTTTTAGGACAGTTTAATTACAGCATAAACGTAATACTTGTTATTATACTTATGATTGTTATGGCATATTATCTCAAAAAGACAAAGCAGGGCTATGAAATAGCTGTTGTAGGCGAAAGCGAAAATACTGCGAGATATGCCGGAATTAATGTTAAAAAGGTAATCATAAGAACAATGGCAATTTCAGGTGCATTGTGCGGACTTACAGGCTTCCTTCTTGTAAGTGGTTCAAGCCATACAATTTCAACAAATACAGCCGGAGGACGAGGCTTTACAGCTATTATTGTTTCTTGGCTTGCTAAGTTCAATCCGTATATGATGCTCTTAATTTCTTTCTTCCTTGTATTTCTTGATAACGGAGCAGTGCAGATTGCCAGTCAGTACGGACTTAACGAATCTGCGTCGGAGGTTATGACAGGTATAGTGCTGTTTTTCCTTATCGGCTGTGAATTCTTTATAAATTATCGTGTCGTTTTCAGAGGAAAGCATGAGGAGGCTTAAGATATGAATATTATACTGATTATTCTTAAAAAAATATTTACGGTAACATTTATTCAGAAGGCCGTTACTCAGGGTATTCCTATTTTGTACGGCGCTACCGGAGAAATTATGACTGAGCGAAGCGGAAACCTTAACCTCGGTATTCCGGGAATTATGTATATGGGCGGTATAGGCGGACTTGTAGGAGCTTTCGCCTATGAGCAGAGTGTGGCTGTCCCCAATGGCTGGGTAGGCGTTATATGTGCGCTTGTCGTATCAATGCTGTTTGCGTTTATCGGCGGACTTATATACAGCTTTTTAACAATAACACTCAGAGTAAACCAGAACGTAACAGGTCTTGCTCTTACAACCTTCGGTGTTGGTTTCGGTAATTTCCTTGGTGGTTCGCTTTCAAGAATTGCCGGCTCGGCAGGTCAGGTCAGTGTATATGTAACAGGACAGACATTCAGAACAAAAATACCGTTTTTAAGTACAAAGCTTGGTGTTGTAAGTGATATAGTATTTTCATATGGTTTTCTTACATATTTTTCTATAGTTCTTGCAATATTCCTTTCATGGTTCCTGTTTAAAACAAGAAAAGGTCTTAACCTCAGAGCTGTCGGAGAAGATCCTGCCGCTGCCGATGCAGCCGGAATAAACGTAATAAGATATAAATATGTTGCAACCTGTACAGGTGCGGTTATAAGCGGTCTCGGCGGACTTTATTTCGTAATGGAATACCTTGGCGGTACATGGCAGAACAACGGATTTGGTGACCGTGGATGGCTTGCTATTGCGCTTGTTATTCTTGCTCTTTGGAAACCGGCAAGAGCTATATGGGGATGTATACTTTTCGGTGGTCTTTATATACTTTTTGCATATGTTCCCTTTGGCGATGCTATGCAGGAGATATTCAAAATGCTTCCGTATGTAGTAACTATTGTCGTTCTTGTTATTTCGAGTGTAAGAGAAAAGAAGGACAGTCAGGCACCTAAGAGCCTTGGCTTGTCATACTTCAGAGAAGACCGATAAAGTCATGTTTTTTGAATAAATTGCGTTAAAAAACCACTTAAAAATACCGTTTGATTGGCGTTTTTGAGTGGTTTTTATGTTTATATTATAAAACATTATATATTATTTAATGAATATTGTTTATTTTGTATATCATTTATAATTATATGGATTGACTAAAAGCAGTATATAGTATATTATTAATATAAATGTATGATTTGTTTTGTATTTTTTAGGGGGTTAGTCTGGTGGGCAGATTTATTATTAAAAAACTTGATGAAGGTATACGTTTTTTTCTTGCTGCCGGAAACAGAGAGGTAATTGCGGCATCAGCTATGTATAATTCAAAAGCATCATGTATGAAAGGAATTTCAAGCGTTGTCAGAAATGCACCTGTTGCATCAGTAGAGGATAAAACTTGTAGGAAGTCAGAAAAAGAAATAAACCCAAAATTTGAAATATTTAAAGATGAGGACGGTTTGTTCAGATTTGTACTGAGAGCAAAAAACGGCCAGACCGTTATTTCTTCCGAAGGATATAAAGCAAAAGCAAGCTGTAAAAACGGAATCGAAAGCGTGAAAAAGAATGCGTCCAATTCGGAAATAATTGATATGTGTTTATAAAACTCTTAAGCCGAAAACAATACCCGATTGATATTATGTCAGTCGGGTATTGTTTTTATAAATTTTTAAGAATATTTTATGTAAGTATTATGTGGAATTTAATGCTGAAGTAATGTATAATGCTAACATATGTGTCGAAAAATAAAAATTTATTTAGTGTTTGATGAGAAGGAAAAACATATGAAAAAAATTATAACAGCTTTAATTGCTGTAATTATGCTTATTACTTCAGTATTTACGGTTTATGCACAAGATGATGATGTGGATAAATACAGAATAGATGTGAACTGTGAACAGAATATAGTTATTGTCTACCGAAAGAATAATGACGATTCATATGAACCGTACAAAGCCTTTGCCTGCTCGGTCGGAACGGATACACCGCACGGTACATTCCAAATATCCGAAAAATATGAATGGAGAAATCTTTTCGGAAATGTATGGGGACAATATGCCACAAGAATAACGGGACATATTTTGTTCCATTCTGTTCCTTATTTTACGCCGAATAAAGACGATTTGGAGTATGAGGAATATAATAAACTCGGAACAGTTGCATCAATGGGATGTATAAGATTAACCGTTAAGGACGTAAAGTGGATATACGATAATTGTCCGGAAGGAACAGTTGTTAGGATGTACGCAAGCAGTAAAAAAGAGCCGCTTGAAAAACCTATTCCGATAAATATAGATGTCGATAACGAAGAACTCAGAGGCTGGGATCCGACAGATCCGGATGAAAATAACCCTTGGAAAGATGTCTTCAATTCAGATAACATCGATGATGAAAAAGATGACAGCGGACAGTATATTTTTTCTGTTGCCGGAAATCAGCTTTTGCTGAAGAAAACAAATAATTTAATTTACATAACGAAAATATCAAAATATAAGCAGGAGAGTTTTGGCATAAGGAGCATTAAGCCGGTTGAACAGGCCGAAACATTTGAGTTATACGGAAGAGTTCTTGTCCATGTTAAAAATATTGATGATGACGGAAATGTGAAATGTAATCTTACGGAAATTTCAGAGCTTGCAGGTTTTAGTCCGTATGGAGAAAAAATAATGTTTATATATTAATATAAAGTATAAATGCCGCCGATTATTATAATTAATAGTCGGCGGCATTATTTTTTGATGTGGGTTAATAAATTAAACCGTTTTTCTTTGCTTCAAATGTAAGTTCATCTCTGAAATCCGGATGTGCGATGCTGATTAAGCGTTTTGCTCTTGTAGGTACGTCGCAGAAACGTAAGTTTACACAGCCGTATTCAGTTACGACATACATGATTTCGGCACGAAGTGTTGTTACAATACTGCCGGGTGCAAGACTTAAGCAGATTTTTGAAACAGGGCCGTTTTTGGTGTTTGCAACAGATGACATGGCTATGAAGGATTTTCCGCCCTTTGATAATGTTGCACCGCGGATATAGTCAACCTGTCCGCCGGAGCCTGAGAACTGACGGAAACCTATGCTTTCGGAGCAGAGCTGTCCGGTAAGATCCATTGAAAGACCTGTGTTTATTGAAATCATATTGTCGTTTGCGGCGATGTTTTTTACATCGTTTACGTACTGATAAGGTTCATAATATACTCTCGGATTTTTGTCTATGTAATCGAGAGTTTCTCTTGTTGCCATTGTAAAACCGCATACGGAACGGCCGGGCATAAAGGTTTTTTGGCTGTTGTCTATTACGCCGAGCTTCTGGAGATATGCCATTGAATCTCCGTACATTTCGCTGTGGACACCGAGATGCTTTTTGTCAACAAGACCGTAGCCGACAGCGTTGGCTGTTCCGCCTATACCGAGCTGAATACATGCACCGTCGGGTATCTGCTCAAGTATGTATGATGCAATCTTTTTATCTGTTTCGGAAGATTCCCCTGACGGAGGAATGTCGATAGGTTCGTTGTGCTCAACAAAAGCAGAAATTTCGCTTACGTGGAAATCGTGCCTTGAACCGCATACTCTCGGAATGTTTTTATTTATTTCGGCTATGATTTTCTTTGAATTAACTATGCCGGCCGGAATGTATCCGGCAGGTCCTATGTTGCAGAAGCCCTGTTCGTCAGGCGGTGACATAGGTATAACGGCAACATCGGGACTTACAAATTTCATATATTCTTCAAACTGGTTGAGATGAAGAGGAACATTTGTTACCGAACCGTATTTTGCACCTGAACGCTCATATCCGCCATAAAAATAAGCATAGTATCTGAATTTATCCGGTGTAAGACGTTCGTCATCAAGGCCTATATCATTGAGAATAAGATTGCCATAGGCTGAAATGCCGCTGTATTCGCCTTCCTTTATTTTGTTGAGAAGTGTTGTGAATGTTTCCTTTGCAATGCCAAGACCGCCTAAAAACAGCTTGTCGCCGTTTTTTATGTGAGCCTTTATGGCTTCATCGGCTGTCATAAGCTTTGATTTGTAGATTTCATCATAGGTCATGTAATTTTGCTCCTTTCTTGTGTAAAACGTGGTGCACATTATTTATAGAATACTTCCATAAGCATAAGTCCTTTTGCCGGTGCAAGAGGTCCGGAAGAGTTTCTGTTTTTGTCTTCGATTATCTGTGTAATGCTTTCGGGAGAAAGCTCGCCTTCACCGACTTTTATCAGTGTTCCGCTTAATATTCTGACCATGTGGTATAAAAAGCCGTCGCCGGTAAAGTCGATGTTTATTTCATTTCCGCTTTGGAAAATTTCAATGCTTTCTATTGTTCGGACAGTGGATTTGTTCCCTTTTTTGTTATCGGTAAAGCTTTTAAAATCATGCTTCCCGATAAGATATTCCGAGGCCGAACGCATAAGCTCGATATTAAGGCTGTCAGTATGTCTGAAAGCGTATTTTTCGGTAAACACGGCAGGAATTTTTCCGGTCAGTATTTTATATCGATAGGTCTTTTTTATTGCATTAAGACGGCTGTGAAATCTTGGTTCGGCCTCCCATGCGGATATAATACCTATGTCGCCCGGAAGAAATTTGTTTATGTTGTCCATTATCTCTTCGGCGGTCATATCGGTTTTTATCTTGAAATTGGCAACCTGTCCGTAAGCATGAACTCCTGCGTCTGTGCGTCCTGAGCCATGAACTTCGATTTCTTCGCCAAGCATTTTGAATAATATTTTTTCAAGCTTATTTTGAATTGTGTTTCCTGTGTTGCCCTGTTTTTGCCATCCGCTGTAATTTGTTCCGTCATATTGCAGCTTTAGTGCAATGTTTTTTATCATAAAAACCGTCCTCCGAAAAAATAGGTAATTAAAATGATTATATACTTTTTGGGTTAAATAATCCACTGCTTTATAATTGCAGATTGATTTTTTAATGATATTATCTGATTTATGTACGGTTATTTAAACAATAGCCTTAAAATATGCGATATAGATACTTTTTTTAGTATAAAAGCAGGTAAATGAGCAAAAAAAGCTTTCCTACATAAAATTTTGGTGTTATAATACAACATTATAAAATAGATTAATTATGGGCAGCTGTATTGATTTTCTTTACGGCTGTGTTGTTAGATATATTTGGGAGGCTTTTTGCTTATATGGAAAAGTTGGTTATTACCGGTGGTAAACGTCTTAACGGAGATGTTTTTATCAGCGGTGCAAAGAATGCGGCTGTTGCCATAATTCCTGCGGCTATTATGTCGGGCGGAGTATGTATAATTGAAAATCTGCCTAATATTGAGGACGTCGCAAGCCTGCGTTCAACGCTTAACAAAATGGGAGCTGTCTGCGAATATGTGGATAAGCATACACTTAAGATTGATAGCAGCGGAAATATAAACACTTCTGCTGTATTTGAGGAAGTAAGAAAAATACGTGCTTCATATTATCTTCTCGGAGCTTTGCTCGGAAAATATAAAAAAGCAGAGGTTGCAATGCCCGGCGGCTGTAACTTCGGAACACGTCCGATAGACCTTCATTTAAAAGGCTTTAAGCTTTTGGGAGCAAAGGTCAATGTATCCAACGGAATTGTTACTCTTTCGGCAGAACACCTTAAGGGTGCACAGATTTATATGGATCAGGTCAGCGTCGGAGCAACAATTAATATTATGCTTGCGGCATCAATGGCGGAAGGAACAACTATAATCGAAAACGCGGCGAAAGAACCGCATGTTGTTGATACGGCAAACTTCCTTAACATGATGGGAGCAAACATAAAGGGTGCCGGTACGGACATCATAAGAATACGTGGCGTAAAAGAGCTTCATGGTGCGGAGTATACAATTATTCCGGATCAGATTGAGGCCGGAACATATATGATTGCAGCCGCAATGGCAGGCGGAGATGTTACCGTAAGAAATATCATTCCCAAGCATATGGATTCGCTTACGGCTAAGCTTGCGGAGATGGGTGTAGAAATAGAAAAAAATGATGACAGTATCAGGGTTATTTCATCTGGACAGCTTGAAGGAGCTAATATAAAGACTATGAGTTATCCCGGTTTCCCTACGGATTTACAGCCGCAGATGACGGCACTTTTGAGCGGCTGTCACGGAATAAGCGTTGTTACGGAAAACGTATGGGATAACAGATACCAGTATGTTGACGAATTAAGACAGCTAGGTGCAAGAATTACCGTTGAATCAAGAGTTGCCATGATTCAGGGTGTTGAAAGACTTAAGGGTGCAAAGGTTTCTGCAACGGACTTAAGAGCCGGTGCAGCAATGGTTGTTGCCGGTCTTTCGGCAGAAGGAGTTACGGAGATAGACAATATAAAATATATTGACCGTGGCTACGAAGATATAGAAGAAAAGCTTTCAAATATCGGAGCAGATATTAAGCGTGTTAATGAAGATTAAGTTGGGTGGGTGTGTTTTGTTATGGATGTAAAGTTTTGTCCTCTTGTTAGCGGAAGCAGTGGGAACAGTACTTACATTGGTACGAAGCATACCCACATTCTTATTGATGCAGGAGTAAGCTGCAAGCAGATTGTCGAGCATCTTAACGAGCTTCATGTTAATCCGGCAGATCTTGACGCTATTTTTGTTACGCATGAGCATATCGACCATATAAAAGGCGTCGGAGTGCTTTCAAGAAAATATGATATACCGGTTTATGCAACTCCGGGAACATGGGAAGGTATAGGCTCAACAGTAGGAGAATTTTCTCATAAGAACATACGCTATGTCTATAAGGACGAGCAGTGCGTTATAAACGACATATGCGTAAAACCTTTTGAAATACCGCATGACACAATCGAGCCTGTGGCATATTCGGTGTTTGCCGAGGATAAAAAAATGACTGTGGCAACGGACATAGGGCATATAACCGATACAATAAAGGAAAACGTATATGAATCGGACGTTCTTCTTCTTGAGGCTAACCATGATATAGAAATGCTCAAAAACGGAAGCTATCCGTGGCCGCTCAAAAAACGTATATTGGGCGATAAAGGACATCTTTCCAATGTTGCGGCAGGAGAAACACTCAGCGAGCTGATGAGCGGAAAAACAAAATTTGCTTTTCTCGGGCATTTGAGCAATGAAAACAATGAGCCTCATCTTGCTTATGAAACGGTTGAGAAAATACTTGAGAAAAACGGTGTGAAGGTCGGTACATATTTCAAGCTTGATATGGCGGCAAGATACAGCAACAGCCTTGCCGTTGAGCTGTAAGGCGGTTGATATTATGAAGGTTACTGTTATAGGTGTCGGCAGACTTAAGGAAAAATACTGGCAGCTTGCCATAGATGAATATTCCAAAAGACTGGGAAAATATATTAAGCTCAATATAATCGAGGTTGCCGATGAAAAAGCACCGGAAAACCTCAGTGTGGCAGAGACACAGATAGTAAAAAAGAGCGAAGGCGAAAAAATACTAAAAAATATAAAAAGCGATATGTACGTTATTGCACTTGCCATAGAAGGAAAAATGCTTACCTCAGAGGAGCTTTCCGGCTTTCTTAATGAAAGAATGGTAAGAGGTGACGGAAACATTGCATTTGTGATAGGCGGTTCACTCGGTTTAAGCTCCGAGGTGATGGAGAGAGCCGATTATAAATTAAGCTTTTCAAAAATGACATTTCCACATCAGATGATGCGAGTTGTTCTTCTTGAACAGATATACAGAGCCATAAAAATAATGAAAAACGAACCATACCATAAATAATATTACGGATAGGGAGAAAGCTATGGAAAAGCGAAAGGAAATAGACTTTATAAACGTTTTATTGTGTCTGCTCGTTATGCTTATACATATTTTATCCTATTCGATTTCTACCCTGGACAAGACAAGTGTCTGGTATGCGGCGGTGCTTATGCCGTCCAGACTTGCCTCTTTTGTTGTTCAGGGCTTTATTTTTATCAGTGCATTGAAATATTCGATGAGATATTGCGGAAAACAAAACAGCGGTTTTAAGTATCCGTCATTTATGAAATCAAGAGTTAAAACGGTTATAGCACCGTATATTTTGTGGAATATAATATTTTATCTGGCACTTATACCGCTTGGATATTTCATTTTGTCAACGGGTTCAATAAAAGCAATATGCACCTATATCGTCAGAGGCGACATGATAAGCCATTTTTATTTTGTTGTTGTAATAGTCCAGTTTTATCTGTTAATGCCGCTGTGGCTCAAATTAACGGATAATTTCAACGGCATTATGCTGTGCGTCATATCAATGTGCATAATGGTGCTGTTTGGGTGGTATGCATCCGGATTCCGGTATAATGACAGAATATTTTTAAAATATATTTTTTACTGGATATGGGGATGTACAGCCGGCAGAAATTATGAAAGGTTTATCCACATGTTAGATAAAAATAAAGGAAAATTGTTGATAACATTTTTAATTTTTGCGTTTGCGGATTCTTTTGGACTATATATAAACAATACCGTAGGAATTATCCCCGTTATGGAATATATACACATTGCTTACTGCATTTTTGCAATAATGCTTGTGTTTATGTTGGGTATAAAATTCAGCGGAATTGTGGATAAAACGGTTTTGTCTGTTGTAAACAGGCAGAGCTATAATATATATCTTTCACACTGTCTTGTGCTGTACTATTGCAATTATCTGCTGAATTATTTCGGAATATATTCCGCAAAGGCAATGCTTTTGGCAAGATTTGTGCTTTGTTATGCGGTTACATTGATATTCTGGAGCATATATGATGTCGTAAAAAGAAAAATAAGCTGTTAAAAACGCTGTTGATAGTCCTGTGGATATGTTTATAGGCAAAAAACAGCTCAAATTGCGGAATATATATGTTAAGTATAAGACAAAGAATATTTTAATGAAATATGCTGAAATTTATTGTTGAATTTAATAAAAATACCTCTTCTGTGTTGTCTGAGAAGAGGTATTTTCTACGTTATGACGAAATTATTTTTTTTCTGAAAAATTATTGACAGTTGGAAAATGTGTGTAAAACCTGTTAATAACTTTGTGGACACTGTGGATAACTTAGTCCTCAACCAGTGCTTCGCCTATTAAATAGACATCTCCGGCACCCATAGTTATCAACAAATCGCCTTCCGAACAGTTTTTGCGTACATAATCCTTAATGGCCTCGAAATCGCCTACGTATTCGGCGTCCTTTCCGTTGGCTCTTATATGCTCGGCAAGCTGTTTTGAGTTTATAAGGCCTGTATCCTTTTCTCTTGCGGCATAAATATCGGCAACGATTATTTTGTCCGCATTTTCAAAGGCTGTTGAAAACTCGTTGATAAGGTTATAGGTTCTTGAATATGTGTGAGGCTGGAATATACACCAGAGCTTATTTTTCTCAATGTTCTTTGCGGCAGCAAGAGTAGCCTTTATTTCTGTCGGGTGATGTGCATAATCGTCAATTACGGTTACGCCGTTGAATTTTCCCTTGTACTGGAAACGTCTGTCCGTGCCTGTGTAGCTTTCAAGTCCGGCAACAATGGCACTGTTATCGACATCAAAAGCTTTTGCGGCGGCAAATGCGGCAAGAGCGTTGTCAACATTGTGTTTTCCGGGAACCTTGAGTGCAACATGGCATTCGGGTTTTCCGTTTCTTACTATATCAAAATGATATGCACCCTTTTCGGTTACGGTAAGGTTGGTTGCCGAAACATCGGCATTGCTGTCTGTACTGCTGTATGTTACTACTTTTGCCTTTATTCCGTCTGTTAATTCCTTATAGTTATCAACAGCTGTGTTTATAACAAGAGTTCCGTTGTCGGCAATATTTCCGGCAAACTTATGGAATGAATGTCTTATGTTTTCGAGATTTTTGAAATAATCAAGATGGTCTGCGTCTACTGTAAGTATTACTCCTACATAAGGCTTGAAATGAAGAAAGCTGTCGAAATATTCGCAGGCCTCGGCAATGAAATAATCTGATGAACCAAGACGGATATTTCCGTTTATGGACTGAAGTATTCCGCCGACTGTGATTGTCGGATCAAGCTTAGCGGCCATTATTATTTCGGAGATCATAGATGTTGTTGTTGTTTTTCCGTGTGTTCCGGAAATGGCGATACTGTTTTTGTATCTGTCCATTATTGCACCTAAAAGTGTAGCACGCTCGATTACGGTTATGCCTTTTGCTTCTGCCGCAAGCATTTCGGGATTGTCGTGCTTAACAGCGGCGGTGTAAACAACGAGATCTGTTCCGTCCTCTATGTTTTCTGCCTTCTGTCCTATGCTTACTTTAATGCCCTGTGCTCTAAGGCTGTCGGTAATTCCGGATTCTTTTATATCCGAACCGGTTATTGTAAAGCCTTCGTAATTGAGTATTTCGGCAAGACCTGACATACTGATGCCGCCAATGCCTATGAAATGTATATGCTGATTGTTGTTTGATAAATTAATATTCATATTTAAGACTTCCTCTATACGATTTTTTTCAGATTGATATTTAAAGAAAGTATACTACAATAAGCAAATAAAATCTACTCTGTTGCATTAAAAGAAATTAAAAAAAGGCTTATTAAAATATATAAATATATTTTGGTGAAATAATACTATTTTTTATTTATGTTATATATGGTAAAATTAATAGATAGATTAAATATGTAATATTGTTACAGAAATAATATTATGAAGTTTATCACCGTTGGAATTACATTAAGGAGGCGGTATATTTGGAAAAGAAGGAAATAATGGCACTTCTGCTTGCCGGAGGACAGGGAAGCAGACTTGGAATTCTTACTAAAAACACAGCAAAACCGGCAGTAAGATACGGCGGAAAATATCGTATAATTGATTTTCCGCTCAGCAACTGTATTAACTCGGGTATTGATACGGTAGGCGTACTGACACAATACCAGCCTCTGATGTTAAATCAGCATATCGGCATAGGTATTCCATGGGACTTGGACAGAAAAAGCGGCGGTGTTACTATACTTGCTCCACATGTTAAGGGTGGAGAGGAAATGGGCGACTGGTTCATGGGAACGGCCAATGCCATTTATCATAATCTTGAATATATCGACAGATATGATCCGGAATATGTGCTTATTCTTTCCGGTGACCATATCTATAAAATGGACTATTCAAAAATGCTTGAGTTCCATAAGGCCAATAACTGCACAGCTACAATAGCTGTTCTTGAGGTTCCCTTTGAAGAGGCAAGCCGTTTCGGAATTATGAATACTCTCGATGATGATAAAATATATGAATTTGAAGAAAAACCGGCGAATCCAAAGAGCAATCTCGCATCAATGGGTATTTACATATTCACATGGAAAAAGCTCAGAGAGGCACTTATAGAGGATAATAAGGTGCATTCAAACAGTGACTTCGGTATGCACATTATTCCTAAAATGCTTGCCGACGGAGAAACATTATATGCTTACAGATTTAATGACTACTGGAAGGACGTCGGAACAATAGAATCCTATTGGCAGGCAAATATGGAGCTTATAAAAACAGTTCCCGAATTCAATTTTTATGATAAATTCTGGAAAATATATACCAAAACCGATAATCAGCCGCCTCAGTATGTTGGCAGAGGAGCAAAGCTCCAGCAGTCCATTGCATCGGAAGGCTGTGAGGTTTACGGAGAGGTTCATTCTTCGGTACTTGGTCCTGATGTGCTTATCAAAAAAGGTGCGGTCGTAAGAGATTCAATACTTATGGAAAATGTTGTTATCGAAGAAGGTGCTGTTGTTGACAGATGTATAATCGATAGAAACAACATTATAGGAAAGGGTGTTGTTCTCGGTGAAGGCGAAAACATTCCCAACGAGCTTAAGCCCAATATCTATAATACGGGAATAACCGTTGTCGGAGAAAATTCGATTATACCCGATGGCGTACATATAGGCAAGAACTGCGTTATATACGGAAAAACCTCTGCTGAGGACTATCCGGACGGTGTTGTTGCAAGCGGAAAATCCGTTATTAAGGAGGAGAGCAGATTATGAAAGCAGTCGGTATTATTTTAGCCGGAGGAAACAGTGAAATGCGTCTCGGCGATTTAACGGCATTCAGAGCGGCAGCAGCTATGCCTGTCGGCGGCAGTTACAGAGCCATAGACTTTCCGCTTACAAGCATGACAGCCTCCGGAATAGGAAAAATTGCGGTTATTACACAGTATAATTCAAGATCGCTCCATGACCACCTTGTTTCATCAAAATGGTGGGACTTAGGAAGAAAAAAAGGTGGACTTTTCGTTTTTTCACCTTATACAAGCATGGATAATTCATCATGGTTCAGAGGAACTGCGGATTCAATTTATCAGAATCTTACCTTTTTGCAGAGAAGTAATGAGCCTTATGTTGTTATTGCCTCCGGAGATTCGGTTTACAAAATGAATTTCAAGAAGGTTATAGAATATCATGTGGCAAAAGGTGCAGACTTAACAATAGTATATAAAAATATAGAAAATGAAGATTTGTCCAAATACGGCGTTATGCAGATGGACGAGGACAAGCGTGTTATTGATTTTGAGGAAAAGCCGCTTGAGCCTGTCGGACACAGCGTATCGCTCGGAACATATGTCATAGGCAGAGAAATGCTCATAGATCTGCTTGAAACGATAATTGCAGAGGGCAGATATGATTTTGTAAGAGATATTGTTATACGACTCAGAAAGAAGCTCAAAATATACGGCTATGAATTTGACGGCTACTGGAGAAGTGCCGGAGCAAGCATAAGCGAATATTATAGAACAAATATGGACTTTCTTGATAAAGACGTAAGAGATTTGTTCACAAAACAGGAGCCGTATATCGATACAAAGCCGAAGGACGAGCCTCCTGCAAAATACAATATGAATGCCGATGTTGAGGATTCGCTTATAGGCAGCGGAACAATAGTAAACGGCAGAGTTGAGCATTCGGTGCTTTTTAGAAGAACATTTATAGGCGACAGAGCGGTAATTAAAAATTCCATACTTATGGAAGGCTGTTATATCGGCAACGACTGTGTTGTTGAAAATGCAATTCTTGATAAAAATGTTGTTGTCACCGAAGGAAAAAGTGTTATAGGTCTTGCGGATACGCCATTAGTTGTAAAGAAAAATGATGTAATATAATAAAAGACTACTGATTTAGTAAAATTTGTGTTATTATTAGATATACAAGGAGAGAATAAAAACCAGAATAACATCAGAATAACTGAAATAAAATACAGATGATATAACATCATTGGTATTCAGAAAGGAAAGGGCAGAATGGAAGTAACAGATATAAGAGTCAGAAAGGTAAATAAGGAAGGAAAAATGAAGGCAGTTGTTTCGGTTACATTTGATAACGAAATCGTTATCCATGATATAAAGGTAATTGAAAGAGAAGAAGGTCTTTTCATTGCTATGCCGAGCAGAAGAACAGCAGACGGAGAGTTCAGAGATGTTGCTCATCCCATAAATGCGGAAACAAGAAACAAAATACAGAAACTTGTGCTTGAAAAATACGAAGCCGCACTCCTTGAAGAAGAGGCTTTTGAAAGAGAACACAACATGGAATAAGTAATTAGGCGGTGTCTGATAATCAGATGCCGCTTTTTATGTGTATATAATAATTATTTTTGACAATTCGTTAATAAAAAAATATAATAGCGTTAGAAACGGATTTAAAAATTTAATTTTGAGCAAATGGAGAGATTTTTATGAATAAACTTAAAGCTGTAATCCTTGCCGCCGGCGAAGGCAAAAGAATGAAGTCTAAACTTCCTAAGGTTCTTCACAAGGTTCAGGGGAAAACAATGGTTGACTGGGTTATTGACACAGCAAGAAGCTCCGGTGCAGACGATATATGTGTTGTTATCGGTCATGGCGGAGAACAGGTGAAAGAAGCCTTAAAGGACAGAAATGTTAAATTTGCCGTACAGAGTGAACAGCTTGGAACAGGCCATGCTGTTATGCAGGCAGGGGATTTCATCGAAGATAATGCGGATATTATTGTTTTTTACGGTGATACACCGCTTATTACCGCAGAAACAATCAAAAAAATGCTCGATTATCACAGAAAAGAGGATAACAGTATAACAATTATTTCTGCTATTGTGGATAATCCGGCCGGTTATGGACACATAATAAGAGATGAAAACGGACTTTTTGTTAAAAATGTTGAACATAAGGACGCAACAGATGAGGAAAAACTCGTAAAAGAAATAAATACAGGAATTTACTGCTTTAAGGGAACAGCTCTTAAAAAAGGCCTTTCGTTGTTGAAAAACGACAATGCACAGAAGGAATATTATCTTCCCGATACATTGGAGATAATTCTTTCCGACGGCGGAAAGGTAAACGCTATGGTCGTTGATGATGCGGACGAATTTGCCGGAGTAAACTCAAGAGTGCAGCTTGCAGAGGCAGAAGCTGTTATGAGAAACAGAATTAACCGATACCATATGGAAAACGGTGTTACAATAATTGATCCTTCAAGAACATATATCGATGCCGACGCGGTAATAGGATGTGACACTGTGCTTTTGCCCGGAGTTGTTATCGAAGGAAAAACTGTTATCGGAGAGGACTGTGTTGTCGGTCCGGATTCAAGACTTACCGATACAAAGCTCGGAAACGGCGTTAAATTCCAGTATTCAACAGCTATCGAGTCTTCTGTGGACGATAATACAACAGTAGGCCCTTATGCCTATATCCGTCCCAACTGTGCAATAGGAAAGAATGTAAAAATCGGTGACTTTGTTGAGGTTAAGAACTCAAATGTCGGTGACGGAACAAAGGTATCCCATCTGACATATATCGGTGATTCCGATGTCGGAGAAAGAATTAACTTCGGCTGCGGAACGGTTACGGTAAACTATGACGGAAACAAGAAATTCAGAACGGTTATTGGTGACGATGTATTCATCGGCTGTAACACAAATCTTGTTGCACCTGTCAAAGTGGGAAAGGGAGCATATATAGCTGCAGGCTCAACCATAACGGACGAAGTACCGGAAAATTGTCTCGCTATTGCCAGAGAAAGGCAGATAAATAAGACAGGTTGGGTTAAAAAGTAAAATTTTGTGGTATATTAAAGTAAAAATTTGAATAGTTTTTATGTTGAATTTTGATATATTGTGTTGTACCATATATAGTGGAATGGCTATGTGAAGCCGAAAATGACTGATTACCGAATAGGGGGACAAATTGAAATGATGTACACAGGCAGAAGCAATATTAAAGTTTTTTCCTGCAACTCAAACCCTGAACTTGCAAAGGCAATAGCAAAGAATCTTTTCCTTTCACTTGGAGAGGCAGAGGTTACACAGTTCAGTGACGGTGAAATTTCCGTAAAAATTAACGAGACAATCCGTGGTGCGGATGTTTATATTATCCAGTCTACATCACAGCCTGTTAATGACAGCCTTATGGAATTACTTATTATGATTGATGCAATGAGAAGAGCATCAGCCGGAAGAATTACAGCTGTTATTCCTTACTATGGCTATGCAAGACAGGATAGAAAGGCAAGAGCAAGAGATCCAATCAGTGCTAAGCTCGTAGCTAATCTTATAACAACAGCCGGAGCAGACAGAGTCCTTACAATGGATTTACATTGTGCTCAGATTCAGGGCTTCTTTGATATTCCTGTGGATCATCTTCAGGGAAATCCCATACTTACAAATTACTATCGTGAAAAATATGCTGACCAGCTTGATGAATTTGTTGCAGTTTCACCTGACCTCGGAAGCGTAGGCAGAACAAGAGGCTTTGCAACAAGAGTTGACATTCCTATCGCTATTATAGATAAGAGAAGACCTAAAGCAAATGTCAGCGAAATTATGAATATTATCGGTAACGTAGACGGCAAGAGAGTAATCCTTGTTGACGACATGATCGATACAGCCGGAACAATCTGCAATGCCGCAAGAGCACTTGTTGAAAGAGGAGCTATCGAGGTAGACGCTTGCTGTACCCATGCTGTATTATCAGGCCCTGCAATCGACAGAATTCAGGATTCTCCTATCAATGAGCTTGTTGTGCTTAACACAATACAGCTTCCTCCCGAAAAGAAGATTTCTAAGATTAAAGAGCTTTCGGTTGCACCTATTTTTGCCGATGCAATTAATCGTATCCATGAGGGTATTTCAATTTCTACATTATTTGACTAATATATGTATAATTCACAGGTCGGTTTCGTTTGAAATCGGCCTGTTTTAATAGGAGTGATTTTATTATGAAATATGATTTTCCTAAGCTTGATTTACATTTGCATCTTGACGGCTCAATGCTTCCGGAGTCTGCATGGGAAATGGCAAAAGAGAGAAATATTAAACTTCCTGCCGACAATATAGAAGATTTTAAAAAATTTATCATAGTTACTGCCGACTGTCGAAGTGTAAACGATTATCTTGAAAGATTTGAAATGCCGCTTCAGATAATGCAGGACAGTGCGGCAATATCAAGAACAGCAATGGAGCTTGTTGAGCTTCTCGCATCACAGGGACTTGTATATGCCGAAATTCGTTTTGCACCACAGCTGCATACAAGAAACGGACTTACACAGAAGGATGCCATAGAAGCTGTTATAGACGGTGTGAATAAAGGAATGGAAAAATGTCCGTCAATTAAAATCGGTGTTATATGCTGTACAATGAGCGTTGGCCCGGAAACCGCAAATATGGAGGAAAATCTCGAAACGGTAAGACTTGCAAAGGATTATCTCGGAAAAGGCATTTGCGGAATAGATCTTGCCGGTGCGGAAGGCATTGTGCCGCTTAAAAATTTCCACCTTATATTTGATTTGGCAAAGGAGCTTGGCATACCGTTCACATGTCATGCCGGTGACAGCCAGGGGTCTGATACCGTAAGAGATGCAATGGATTTCGGATCTAAAAGAATAGGACATGGACATCATATATTTGATGATAAAGAGCTTTGCAAAAGCGCCATTAAAGAAGGCGTTACTCTTGAAATATGTCCGACAAGCAATATACAGTGTCAGTCACAGCCGAGCTATGAGGAGCATCCGGCGAAAAAGCTTTTTGATATGGGTATGAATATAACCATAAATACCGACAACATGATATTGTCGGATATAAACCTTGATAAGGAATATGACAGATGCCTTAACCAGATGGGTTTTGAATATAATGATCTTATTAAGATGAACATAAATTCCGTAAAAGCTTCATTTATGCCGGAGGAAGAAAAACAGCCGTTAATAGAAAGACTTGAAAAATATTATAAATAATCCAAATAAGCAAAAAATATTCCTCTGCCATTGCGGCAGAGGAATTGTTTTATATTTTGTATTTCTTTCTATTAGAAATTATAAGGCTTAAGCAGGCCATAATTACCTGGACAATCGGTGTTGCCGCCCATACGCCGTTTATTCCGAAAATATGAGGTATAAACAACAATATAATAAACAACAGAACAGGCTCGCCGTATATGAGCACATAAGCCGGAAGAGAATGTTGTGTTGCATAAAAATATGATGTTGTAACTCTTGTGAAGCCGAAGAATATCAATCCGGCAGAGAATATCGGAAAGGCATTTGCACAGGCCTCTGCAACGCTTTCCGATGTTCCGAAAAGCACCGGTATATAATTACGCAGAAGAATGGTAATTACGGTACAGACCAATGAAAGTACGAATGTAAATCGGTAGGCTATACCTCGGTTAATCTTTAGAGATTTTGTATTGCCTTCTCCGTAATAACGGCTCAGTATGGGCTGACAGCCGTCACCGACACCCTGTAAAAGAAGCTGTACAACACAAAGAATATAAGCAATGACCGCATAGCATGATACGGCAACATCTCCGCCATTTACTATTGCGCTTTTATTTATTACTATAAGTGTAATATTCGGTGAAAATGTAAGGCCAAATGGCGAAAGTCCGACAGCAATTATATGTTTTACAAGATCTATAAATCCGCTTAAGCTATCTATTGCCGTTACCGAAAAATAGTTTGATTTTTTTGCAAGTATTCCTATACATATTGCCATTGTAAGTCCCTGTCCGGTTATTGAAGCGATTGCTGCACCGGCAATGCCTAAGGAATAAATATATATAAGTGTGTAGTCAAGGATTATATTTGTTGCAAAACCGACAAGCATGGCGAGCATTGCAGCTGATGATGTAACTACATTTCTTATGAGCGGAACAAGTCCCGTACCCATTATCTGAAATACTGAACCCAATACTATTATGCTTAAATAAGCCATAGCTGAGGTATGGAGCTCACCTTCCGCACCGAAAGCGGTTAAAAGTGGCGGTGAGGCAAAATGCAGTATTGCAGTGCAGATTATGCTTGCTAATATAAGCATAAATATTGTTGCTGTAAAATAGCTTTTTTGAGCCTTTACATCATTTTTTCCGATATTTACCGAAAGCTCGACCGAACCTCCGATGCCGATTCCTGTTCCGATAGACTGAATTAATGCGGTTATGGGATAGGCTATGTTTATTGCGGCAAGACCGATGTCGCCGACACTGTTTCCAATAAAAAATCCGTCTACTATTGCATATACGCCGGATAAGGCGAAGGCAAGAACAGATGGAATAACATATTTATAAAACTGTTTTCGCATTTTAAATTTCTCCGTTAAAATATTTGACGTGCTTATGAATTGTAGCACCCTATGAGACAAAGTGTCAATGTTTGACACAGATAATTTTTTATACTAATATTTAGGAATAATAAACTTGAGAGGTATTGAAAATGAAGTTTATAAATATATATAAAACGTTGGATAAAATTGCATATATACAGAAAAAAGACAAGGCTGATATTTCTAAATCGGCAGTTGTTATTATGTGTGCCGACAACGGAATAGCCGACAGCAGTATAGCGGAAATTGCGGTAAAAACAGCCGGAGGCGAATCGGAGTACAGCCGAATGGCAAAAGCGGCTGATGCAGACGTATTCACATTGAATGCAGGCATAAGGGACAAAGCAATGAGTGAATGGCTCATAGACAGAAAGACGGCTGACGGTGCGGAAAATATAATGTATAAACCGGCAATGTCTGACGAAAGTATGGCGTTTGCGGTAAGAAGCGGCATAGAAATGGTTAAGTCGTTAAAAATCGGAGATTATAAAATTATCGGTGCATCATCGATAAACAGCGGCGGAAATATTCCGATGGAGGCTGTGCTGTATGCTTTGACAGGGTATAATGCTGTATCAGATTGTGCAAAAGAAATTGTATCGAAATATAGCTTTAAGTCGGTAAACAGGATATTGAGCACAGTAGGAAGCTTTGAAATTGCGGCAATGTCCGGACTGTTTCTCGGAGGAGTGCTTTGCGATATGCCGGTTATGATTGATGATGATATATCTGCCGTTGCGGCGTTTATGGCATATGCAATAGAGCCTAAGGTTAAAAATATAGCTGTTGCAGGTTGTTGTCAATCGGAAATAAGCCGACAGATATTTGAAACAATGAATATTGAACCGATAACGGATATTCAAACGGAAAGAACGGTGGAAGGTGTTTCTGTGGCACTGGCAGTTATGAAAATTGCATTAGCAGCTTTTAAATTTTAGATAAAGTTATTTTGTACAGCGGAAGGTATTAGGAAACAATAGTCATGACTTTCGTAAGCGAAAGTGGCTTCGCAACCATACTATCTTGCATGGTCAATAGTTTCAAGGCTTTAGCCGATGGAATGAGCTATTCATGCCTCTGTTTAAATAAGGCATATGGGTTTGACACCCATATGCCATTAATTTTGCGGTTAATTTATTTTGCAAGCATCATACGGTCGTTTGAAAGCTCTTCGCCTGCCGCCTCACTGAATTTAACGAGAAGGTCATCAACCGTAAGGTTTTTCTTTTCATCTCCGGCAACATCATATATTATTTTGCCGTTGTTCATCATTATAAGTCGGTTTCCGATTGCAATAGCATCTTTCATGTTATGTGTTACCATGAGTGCTGTAAGATGCTCACCGGTTACCATTTCGTTTGTAAGCTCAAGAACTTTTGCAGCTGTCTTAGGGTCAAGAGCCGCCGTATGCTCATCAAGAAGAAGAAGCTTAGGCTTTTTGAGAGTAGCCATAAGCAGAGTAAGTGCCTGACGCTGACCGCCGGAAAGAAGTCCTACCTTGCTTGACATTCTGTCCTCAAGACCAAGACCGAGTCTTTTGAGCTGTTCGTGATATATTTCCTTTTCTTCTGATTTTATGCCCCAGCCAAGACCTCTTTTTTGGCCTCTTCTGAGTGCAAGAGCAAGATTTTCCTGTATTTCCATATCGGCGGCTGTTCCGAGCATAGGATCCTGGAACACACGGCCTATGTATTTGGCACGTTTGTATTCAGGCTCTCTTGAAATATTAATGCCGTCGATTTCTATTTTTCCCGAATCAATGGGATAAACACCGGCTATCATGTTAAGCGTTGTTGATTTACCGGCACCGTTTCCTCCGATTATAGTAACAAAGTCACCTTCATCAAGATGAAGATTTACACCGCGTAATGCTTTCTTTTCATTTATGGTACCTTTGTTGAAGGTTTTTCTTACGTTTACAATGTTAAGCATTATTCTTCGCCTCCTTCTTCCGAATATGCCTGCTTCTCTTTTATACGCTGTGTTACAACAGGGATACAGAGTGAAACGGCAACGATTATAGCAGAGAGAAGTTTCATGTCGTTAGCATTCATACCAAGACGGAGAACTACGGCACGAATTATGAAATATACGATTGCACCGACAACTGCCGAAGTAAGCTTTAATGCAAAGTTTCTTGCATATTTGAAGAAAACTTCACCGATTACGATAGAGGCAAGAGCAACAACGATTGCACCTGTTCCCATGCCGACATCGGCATATTTCTGGCTCTGTGCAACGAGAGCGCCGGAGAATGAAACAAGGGCATTTGAAATCATAAGAGCAAGAAGCTTTGTGCGGTTTGTGTTTACGCCGAGAGCTCTTATCATAGCTTCGTTGTTACCGGTTGCTCTTAAGGCACTGCCGATTTCTGTTCCGAAGAACCAATATAAAATAGCTACTATTACAACAGCAATAACAATACCGATAATAAGTGACGCTGTTGACTGTGTCATACCGAGAGCCTTTGCAAAGCCCGATGCCGATTCAATAGTTGAGCTTCCGGAACGACCTACAAAAAAGCTTATTATTGTTTCGGAGTTAAGAAGCGGAAGGTTGCTTTTGCCGCTCATTATTCTTAAGTTGATTGACCAAAGAGAAATCTGTGTAAGTATACCGGAAAGTATAGCCGGAATATTGAATACCGTGTGAAGAATACCGGTAACGGCACCTGCCGCAAGACCGGCAATTATAGCAATAAGAGTGGCTAAAGCCGGATTCATGCCGCCTAAAATAAGAACTGCACATACACAGCCGCCCAGAGCAAAGCTTCCGTCAACCGTAAGGTCGGATATTTTAAGAAGCTTATAAGTAATGTATACACCGAGCGCCATGATGCCCCATAAAACGCCCTGTGCAGTAGCACCCATAAGGGATGTAAGTAAACCGTTCATTAAATAACCCCCATTTTTATAACCTTTTATTTTCTTTGTTTTTCATACCTGATTGATAGTTTATCAGGTATAAGAAGTATACCTTTTTCTGTATACACCTTATACCTGACAGACTGTTTTTAAACGCACAGAAGGCTGTGCCTCGGCTTTGTGCCGGACACAGCTTCTGTAATTAATAGTTTTTACTTCTTATTTTTTAAGACCTGAAACGTCAATACCTAAAGCGGCTGCTGTTTCATCGTTAACAGAAAGTTCGCACTGATCTGCTGAAAGATATCCGATAGGCATTGTTGCAGGATCTGCACCGTCTCTGAGGATTTCTACTGCCATCTGGCCAGCCATGTAGCCAAGCTGATAGTAGTCAATTCCGTATGTAGCAAGACCGCCTGCATCAACCATACCCTGTTCGCCGCAGATGATAGGAAGACCGTTGTCTGTTGCAATCATGCTTACTGTAGGCATACCGGCAGCGATTGTGTTGTCAGTAGGAGCATAGATAACGTCTACTTTGCCAACCATTGATTCAACAACTGTCTGGATTTCGTTTGAAGATGAAACTGTGAAATCGATGTGTTCAAGACCGTTTGCTTCGCAAGCTTCTCTTGCCATAGCAGCCTGAATTTCTGAGTTAGATTCTGATGAGCAGAAGAGGATACCTACTGTTTTAGCATCGGGAAGAATCTGTTTAAGAAGTTCGATCTGTTCTTTTACGGGTGTAAGGTCTGATGTACCTGTTACGTTTCCGCCGGGTGCATCGTTAGAAGCAACAAGACCGCTTTCCGCAGGGTCAGTTACGGCTGAAAGAACGATGGGAATTTCTGATGTAACACCGGCAACAGCCTGAGCTGCAGGTGTAGCGATTGCATAGATAAGGTCGTTTCCGTCGTTTACAAGCTTTTCAGCGATTGTCTGGCATGCTGACTGTTCGCCTGATGCGTTCTGCTGGTCAACTTCGTATTTAATGCCTGATTCGTCAAGAGCAGCGATAAAGCCTTCGTTTGCTTTGTCGAGTGCTGCATGCTGTGTAAGCTGGAGAACACCGATTTTATATGTTGTATCGTCTGTGCTTTCTGCTGATTTGTCATCTGTTGTTGTGTTTGTTGAACTGCTTACGCATGCTGTAAGAGCAAGAGCAGTAGTAACAGCAACAACTGCCGCTAAAAATCTCTTCATAATAATTTCCTCCTAAAAAATAAAAAAATTTACTCCGTTTGCCTCACAAACGGTTAAGCTTATTATACAACGCTTATTTAAAGCTTTCAATCGCTAAATTGTCATAGAACGGTTAAAAAATGTATAGATTTTTGCGCTTTTAATGGCTTTTTGCTGTGAAAAAATATAGATTGTTCAAATAATGCTGCTTAGTATAGGAATTTATAACAAATTGACGGATATATTTTTATGATATATTTTAAAACTTTAAATTGCAACAGCGATATAAACAGATGTATGGGTGTATCTGTCTGTCCGAATATTTAGATATCGTTTTTCATATAAATAACTGAAATATATTAAAACAGGAGTGTTATTTTGAAAAGTTATATAGAACAAAGAGCAGTAGAGGTTGCAAATTTTATTATCAGTTCAAAATCAACAGTGAGAGAAACGGCGAAAAAGTTCGGCATAAGCAAAAGTACCGTTCATACGGCAGTAACGAAAAAGACATTTTTAACCGGCGGTGATTTTTATGACAGTATTGAGAGCCGCAGCCTATTGTCGTGTTTCCACCGATAAGGATGAACAGCTTTCGAGCCTTGAAAACCAGAAAAGCTTTTTTGAGGATTATGTACGTAGAAACGGATATGTTTTGTATAAGATATATGCCGATG
>Ga0129311_1000113_pt1 | contig 76555 bp, 76 predicted proteins | sample Go1ome_FD_94435 | JGI IMG/M metagenome (GOLD analysis project Ga0129311, IMG submission 94435) | Western lowland gorrila individual fecal microbial communities from Wisconsin, USA - Go1022B metagenome | ecosystem: Host-associated > Mammals > Digestive system > Large intestine > Fecal | place... | reverse complement strand
GGTATCGATACGAGAAGTCATTTTGCTAGCACAGCCTGCATCTACCCGCTCCGTCACCACAAAAGGAGTACGGAACAAAATAGAAAAAACCGTCCCATGGAAAGAATCCGTATACATAAACCTAGCATGGTCTATAAGCCACAGCCATTCTTCTGGTGCAATAGCATAGTGTTCAAAAACTCTCTCGTCCAACATATTAACAATCTGAAGGCCATTTTCTCTAGCAATACTTTCAATAACACTATCTGTACGCTTCCCTAGAAAATATGTTACCAGCAGCTGCTCATCTCCCTTTAGCCAGCTTGGCTTGCGGGCAATACTGCGCCAATCCTCGGCTGTAACCAGCATAGTAGGATCCGCCACAACCTGCACCCTGCGACCGGTTAACTGCTGAATCAAATCAGCTCCAGCCTGCTCCCGGACAGAAATTTCCTTCATGCCATTGACACCATCATTGAAAGTCTGTTGCTTGTCCTGAGGTATCTCAGGACAGGAAATACTAGCTGCATAAGCAATGCGCTTCTCTGATGGCGCAAATTTGATAAACAGCTTCTCCAAATCCGCATAATAAGGATTCCATACCTGATCGCTACCGGTTACAAAATAATCATATTCATCAGCAACCCTTGTAAAATCCACATCATAACATATAGAAATATATCTGTCACAAAAACTCTTGATAAAGGCACAACGGGCAGCTTCCCAGGCATTAAATCCTCCAAGCATTTTGCCAGCATTGCCCTTCCAATTTATGCCCATTTTTATATAGGTTTTACAGCCCCAGTTTTCCTGCATCCAAGGATATCTATTGGCAAGATAATTCAATATTTTGGATTCTTCATCGCACCACAGGCTATCAACCCTATGCCCCATATCTGACAAAATCTTGTATAAAGCATATCTTTGCAAAACATTGCCATAGTTAAAATATCCATCCAATGTTATTGTTGCCATTTTCTTCATAATATATACTCTCCATTACAATCATATCAATATTCAGCAACTATACCTTGAAGCAAATAGCCTTAACGATAAAAAGCCTATATCATATAGCCTTCTTTCAATGAAGGGTTGCCATCAAAATTACATATATATTCAATTGTATAAAAATTATTCATCTATAGTCAGAATACTAGTAAAAATAGATGTCTATATATCACTAATTACATTCTGTAAATACACACATAATACACAGCAAATAGATATCTTTACATATTCTGATGCACCATTACGTTACAACCAATTACATAATATGGAAAATTTCCTAAGAATCGTTCAAAATCCTTAGATAAAAACATATAAATCCAGTAATAATCACATATTCTAATGAAACGGCTCTATTTTTTGAAAGCTCAATGAAAACACACCTATAGTACCTGCATTATCTATCCCAAAGAAATCTGCTGCATCTTGATTTATATAGACTTCTGGACTTTGAGATTCATGTATCTCAAAAGGACTAACAAAACTTACCGTAAATACTGCAGATGGTTTTGAAGCCAATGCTTTATTAATAATCAGCACCTGATCATTTTCTTTCAAACTCATTGAATTATTTTTGACAACAGATATTCTCCATTGAGATAATTCAACATTATTTATGCCTACTCTTATTTCTTTTACATTAGTAATTTTTCTTGCTTCTACCATATTTTTCAGATCTTGCATATCTTCTACGATCTTAGCTAGCTTATTAGATACTTCATTCAAATCCTCTTCCTTAGAAGTTGGCGGATTTGCTATACGCTTTGCATTCTCTGGAATATCCGGATTATTTGCTGCGTATTCATATACTATACTTCCGAAAAATAATATTCCACCTACTACACATAGACAAATTTTCTTCATACCATTTTCTATGATTAATTCTTTGATTTTTCCTGAAACCATATTCCCCATCCCTCCTTCTGCATTGCCTTTGTAAATAATATATCCTTAACAAGTTGACAGTTTAAATAACATCAGTACCAGATAACACCTTAACTCAGTTTAGTTATTCAATATTTATTTTGACCACTAAATCAGCTTATCTAATAGCTTCATTTACAAAATCAAGCAACGATTTAACACTTATTGTCTGTCCGTAGTTTTCATTGCTACTTCCTATCAAGACAGTATTACACCCGGCATTAATCCCTGCCAACACATCATTTTGACTGTCTCCAACCATCCAAGAAGCACGCATATCTATATTGAAATCTTCAGCCGCCTTCAACAGCATACCTGGTTTTGGCTTTCTACATTCACAATCTATCTTAAACTCTGTACATTCACCTTTATATCCTCTATGGGGATGATGCGGGCAATAATAAATTCCATCCAAATATGCACCTTCCTTGCCCAAAAGAGTTTCTAATTTGTTGTGAATTTCCTCCAACTCATCAATAGATACTTCACCTCTAGCCACGACTGGCTGATTAGTCACCAATATGGCCAAATAACCAGATCTATTAATCTTAGCTACAGCCTCCGCTGCTCCATGTATAAGATCTAAATCCTCTATATTATTAAGAAACCCTACATATTTGTTTAGAGTACCATCTCTATCTAGAAATATTGCTTTCTGCTTGTTCTGCAGGTTTTTTGCCTCTACTCTACCTGATACATAATCTTCACACACAGAATAATATCTATCTGGAGTCCCCATATCCTTAACATATTCTGGACTATCATAACAAAATATTTTGCCATCTGCTGCCAAGGGTTTTAAGAGTTGTCTATCTAAATCAACTTTTATATAATTTCCACCTTCGTCTATCTTCCCTATTTCATCGGCAATAATACCTGATAATTCCAATACCTGTGGATTAATTACATGAAGTCCTGCATTAACACGATTTTTATAATATCTAGGATGTTCATCTTCCTTGCTAATCCACTTTTCCACAATACCTTCTTTATTAGCAATAATTAAACCACTATCATAAGGATGGCTATTAGGATGTGTAAAAAGTGTTACTAATCCCTTGTGTTTCCTATGAAATTCAACAAATCTGTTAAAATCAACATCAAAAACTGCATCCGCATTTAATAATAAAAAATCACTTTGCAATTTATCCTTTAATTTAAATAGTGCTCCCGCATTCCCTAAAGGATTGTTCTCTACATAATACTCAATATGTACTCCGAATGGTTTATTAGTAACAGAGGATTTTCCGGAGCCATCCCCAAAATAATCCATAATAATATTGCCCATATGGCTGACTGTAATTATAATATCATAAAAGCCCTGTCTCCTCAGGCATTCAAGCTCCCTCTCTAATACAGGAATACCATCTATTTTTATCATTGGCTTTGGGATATCCTTTGCTACAGAAGCAATACGAGTACCACGCCCACCTGCCATAATTACTGTTTTCATTTTACTCATCCTTCGGTATATAATCTTCTGGCGAATAATGTATTACTCGTGTACCACCATCTTCAAATTTAAATGGAATATGCAGTAATCCTTCCATTGCTTTGCTTACAGTATGCTGTCTATCTGGGGTCACATAGAACACTAGAAAACCTCCACCACCTGCCCCCAATAGCTTTCCACCTAAAGCACCAGCTGATATTCCTTTGCTATATAATTCATCTATACTATTAGTAGATACAGCTGCACCTGTCTGACGTTTCAATTTCCATGTATGATCCAGCATTCTACCAAAATCATCCAAGTCTTTGTGTTTATCTACCAATATTTTTTCAGCCTCATCTACTAGAGATAGCATTTCTTTCAACTGGGATGTCTTATCTCCTTTGGCTTTTTTGTTTGCTTTTTGAATATCTGAAGAAAATCTGGTAAATCCCGTGAAAAACATCATTAGATTTCTATTAAGCTGTCTTTTGCGTTCAGGTGAAATAATAATAGGTAAAACCTCATATCCATCTTCATTAAAATTTATCCTGTTAAATCCACCAAAGGAAGCTGCAATCTGATCCTGCCAGCCACCAGCCTCTTGACAGAGCACTCTCTCCAGATAAATCGCCTCATCTGCTAAACGTTTTTTACCAACATATTTTCCTTTAAGTGCATAGAAAGCATTCAACATCCCTACTGCAAACGAACTAGATGTCCCCAATCCAGATCTAGCAGGCAAATCAGCCTCATAAGTCAATCGAATTTCATGCATATCCAACATCTTCATGGCATTACGAATTGCAGGATGCATAATATCATCTAGATTGGTTATCCGTTCTGTCTTGGCGTAGGATAATTCTGTAGTATAATCAAAAAAACGTGGCAAATGTCTTACATTTACATAACAATATTTATCAAATGTGGAAGAAAGTACCGCTCCACCATGTTCCTTGAAAAAGTCTTCCATATCTGTTCCGCCACCAAAAAATGACATCCGAAATGGAGTTTGAGTAATAATCATATTTGTTCACCTCTAAACAAGACTTTTCATTCTCATACATTCTTATAAAATTCATTTATTTTTCTTTCAAGCTGAAGATATAGCTTAGATTTCATAATAATTGGTTCTACGTATTTTCTACGTAAAATATCCAATATCAGTGCTATCAAATATACCAAAAATGTTACACATAACATATATTTCACAGGTCCAATACTGTAAAATCCTCTTTCACATTTGAATATATCAAACCACAATACGTGGATAAATGCTGGCGTCTGATGAAATATATATACTGAAAATGCTCCCGATGCCACCAAATTCACTATTTTCGAATACCCTATATCTAGATGTTGAAAATAATAGAACAACGACAAAGATATAATCAAATTTGGTACTGACTTATAATCTCCTAATGAAAGACTTGCAAATTTACCAATTATCCCACCATAAAATGTCATACATACTAATGTGGTATAAATAACAATTCCTAAAAGCAAAATTTTATTTGGACTATATTGCAATTTATCAAACATATACATCTTGTAATACCCTATCAAAAGATAGGAAAAACAAAACCAGGAAAATGTATCCAACCAATAATCCTCTATCACGTTTTGCAAACTTACCTTTACTGATATAAAAAGGAACAACAGCCATAATAATTTTTTAAAACTATGTCTGGGCAAACCATCAACAATTTTTTTCAGCCATGGTGAAACTGCTTGTAATGCCATGTAAGTTACAGCAAACCAAAGGGGATGCCCCAATATTGGCAAGAATCCACGCATAAATAATCTTAATTCTATCCCTCCAGAAATATAAAATCCAGCTATACTAGCAATACTTGCAATAACGGCAACATTAAAGTATAGCTTCAATATTCTACTAGCCTTAAATTCACCCTCTAACATAAACCATATTCCCATAAATAAAAATACATTTACTGCAATTCGCGAGCCATGTGACAATATCCCACCTAAATAGTAGCTATAACCTGCAGCTAACTCGGCATAATTACTCTGACCCCAAAAATGTCCCATAATAATCATGAGCATGGCTACAATTCTCATTAACTCATAATTGCTCTTTCTATTTACAAATCCCATAATTAATATCCCTTCTTAAGAATAGGCTTTATCTTTATATACATACTAGGAACTAAGCTTAATAGATAGTATTTTAATAACTGCTTAAATGGTAAACTTCTTTTCATCCCACTACTAACCATAACACCTGCTTCTTTTTTTAAATCATTGTAAACACTTTTATCCTGAATATCTCTATATGAAGTTTCCATAAAATACAATATTTGTTGAAATTTTATAGTTTTTATGCCTTTTATAAATTTTTCTTGATGTTTCCATACTTTACCATTCATCAACAAATCTTCTATTTTGTCTAAAGCTCGAAGAGCTGTGAGCTTTTTTGTATTAAACTTTGAAAAAACAACACCATCATTCCTAATGGTTCGATAATAATGAGCTACTGTATTATATTTCACTTTTTTTATAAGTCGACAATATTGAAATAAGAACAGAGTATCTTCAAGATTATAAATATCTGTATCAAATCGTATAGCATTCTTTTCTATAATATCTTTTCGGAATAATTTTACGCAGGAGGAAGTATCTCTACCTTGAATAATTTCAAAGTCCACAAAATTTTCAGATGTCATAACACAATTCAAATGTTCAGAAACACTATTTTTTTCACCATCTGGAAATAAATTTACGTATATTTGCACTGCCAAATCCGCATCTTCATTTACTAAATCTTGATAAAGACTATATATATAGTCTTTATCTACAACATCATCTCCATCCACAAAAGCTAAGTATGTACCAGTTGCCATATCTATACCGACATTTCTTGCAGCACTAACACCTTTATTTGCCTGATGAATTACTATTACATTATCTGCAGCATATTTATCACATATTTTCCCAGAATTATCACTACTACCATCATCTACCAAAATTAATTCATAATTAGGATAATTCTGCTTCAATAATGATTTTATAGTTGCTTCACAATATTTTTCTACGTTATATACAGGAACAACTACACTTATTTTTTTGAAAACCTTTTGTTGCTTCATAAAACTCCTTCATACCAATAATGGCTTTATAATCTTCCAAAATTTTCCTGCTATGTTATAAAACGGAGTATATAAATATTTAAAATTTACTCTGGCAATGTCTATTACTATTTTATTTACATTTCGATATTGATGAAAATAATAGCATGCTGATTCAAACAACATTTTTTTACTTTTAATAGGTAATAAAACTTTTGAAATTGTACCTTCTTCTTTATGAATAACAACAATATTTGCATCATAATGACACAATAAATGTTTACATCTCATTCGTTCTCCTAAAATCTCTTCCTCTCTATATAGAAATGTATTTTCATCAAAAAGACCAATTCTTTCGAATCTGCTACTTTTAGTTATCATAAAACAACCCTGTATTGTAAAATAATCACCGCTTTCAGGATAATTTATCTTGCCATTTATTTTACGCTTTAAAATTCTATAAAAATTTTTAAATGTACGATCAATTTCCATAAAGAAAAGATAATTTATAAAGTTTCCTCTTTGAAAAGGTCCTTGCGGATAACCGCTATTATCTATAATCTTCGGTCCATACACACAACATTTTTCATTAAGCAAAAAATATTTTTCAATTTCCGAAAAACATATTTGTTCTGGAATTTCTATATCATTATTACTAAAAATAACATACTGTGCTTTTAATTTATCTACACTAAATCTGAAGCCTATATTATTTCCTCTTGCAAATCCTACATTTACATTCAATCTAATAATGAATATATCCGTCGTACAATCAACTAATTTTTCTACTTTAATTTTATTTCCACAAAAATCTACATAATCATAAATATCACATAGATTTTCTATATTTCTATAATGCTCAAATACATCCACTATAATGATTTTAGTATTTTCTTTTACTTTGCTATCTATGTGGTTAGCATATTTAATGCTTTCCTTTAATGAACCATAATCAACAATTACTATTGCTATTGCACTTTTCATAATCTCTAATAACCTCTATGAGTAATTTTTTTGCATTATCCTTCCAAGAAAAACGTTTTATATTTTTATAGCCCTTTTCAATTTGTATTTGTCTAGATTCTGAATTTTTTAATAACATTTCTAGTTTTTCATTAAAGGAATCTATTCGAGATATATCACAGTACAGCGCCCCGTCAGAACATATTTCTGGAATTGAATCAACAGTACTTGCTATAACAGGACAGCCAAGTGTCATTGCCTCTATTGGTGGCATACCGAACCCTTCTGAAATTGATGGAAAAGCCAAACAAATAGCATTTTTATACAACGAAACAAGCTCCTCATATGTAACCCTTCCCACCAAATTAACATTTGAAAAGCGTTTTAATTCACTCCTTACAACCTCCGGAATACTACCTACTAGTATCATGTTAATTTTTTCTTTTCTGCCATAATTATATTTTTCAATTGCTCTAGCAGTATAAATGTTATTTTTAGCAGAGCCTCCACCCACTGCTAATACGTAGCACTGTTTTGATATGCCATTCCTTTGAAAAATAGTATTATCCTCACAATACTTCAAAATATGTTCACAGCCTTGACTTATAACTTCAATCTTTTCTTTTGGAATTTTATATTTTTGATTTAGTTGTTTTTTTGAAAACTCCGAAACTGTTATTATTTTCCTTAATCGCTTTCCTAGCACTATTCCTAACAACCACAAAAAATATCTCTGTAAAGTATATGAATCTGATGCTTTCTTATCTGCCATCTTCGCATCATGAAGGACTACAATCTGTTTATTTTTTAATATAGGTGCCACTGAATGTAAGTTTAGAAGGTATTTATTTTTTATTTTCCAGGGTAGATATAACTGCTCCCAAATATATCTTGCAACCCTACCCAGCCTAACAACCTTAATATTATCAAATGTTATATTCTCTTTTATTTTATTTGGGTGCAATAAAGTCATAGAAACATCTTGGAATTCGTCTGCTGCTAAGAGAACATCCATTTCCCTAAGCATATTTAAAGAGTACTCTCCCACTCCGGTTAATTCATTTTCTAAAAATCTACCATTTACATATATCTCTTTAATCACATTCATGCCTCCCTAAATAATCCTGCAATATCTTCTACAACCAAGTTTTGAATGGTACATAATAGTCACCAGAAGAAATATGCAAATTATATATAAACATCCCCACTAATACTGCATATACAATCAACTTAATGAATATTCTCTGCAATGATTTAAAGCACTTAATACAATCGGGAATGATTAACATAAGGGTATATAAAGCAACTCCTCCCAAACGAAATGCCACCTTAAGATCTACATTTATAAACATTTGTATAGCTATTATGCCAAAAATATATATCTTAAATTTAATATCATATTCAGCACCTCTAACATATCTTCTAAAAAATGCAGCCATACATAACATAAGCATATAAAAAATATATTGTCCCCAACCACCTGCTGAATCCGCATTCATCATTTGCAAATACCCTTGTATTTGTATAAAATAGTCTACTAGCAAATTTAGCACGAAATTAGTTAGTATGGTTAATAACATACCAATAATCAGGATGGTTTTTACTTTCACAAATCTAACCGCATACAATATAATAAAACTGGCACTTGAAACATGACACATCGTTGCAACTATTACTGTTAGCAAATACTTATACAGACATCCCTTAAAAATATACTTAATACCATACATCAATACTGACATAGCTAAAAATTGACGCTGTATTGACAATGACTCCATGAAACCAATAGGCAAAGCCATAAAAACCAATATGCCCCAAATCCATACCTTTTCACGTGCAAAATTATCATGCAATGATCTAATAATTAGAAAAAATGATATCGCTGCTACTAATGCAAAATAAATATGGTAATTCTCGCAGTATGAAGCAAAATCCATTAGACTCGCAGATATAATTTCTCCATTTGGTGCATAAACATCATAAGCGTAACCTCCGCTAATGCTACCTCTATACATACCATAGTCATAACCTATACCTTCTCTAACACTATAGAAAAGTACAAACACCATGTACAGAATAAGATATGATATATTGCATGCTCCGCCTGCCCATTTCACATTTAACCATTTAGTATTTTCTTGCAACAATATAACAACTGTTACTATAAAAATTAAAAGTACGTAAGCCTCCATATAATATCGCTCCACCTATATTAATTAATATAGCTTAATAATTTACATCCTAATTTCTTCCATCTAAGTGACTCTACATGCTGTCTAGCAGTATTTATTTTATTTTGGAAAAAGTCATAATTATTAACCACCTCAACCATAACCTTTTCCAAAGCCTTTATATCATTCGAAGGAAATAAAATACCATATTTGCCATTCCCCAATTGCTCGCTAAGCGCCCCTGTATCAGAAGCCATCACCAAGGAATTAAACATATACGCTGTATTTACTACACCAGATTGTGTTGCATCAATATATGGCAATACTGTAATTACCTTATTTCCATCAAACAGCGAACTAATATACTCTTCTGGTATCAAATAATTCAATAACTTTACATGATGAAGTTTTCTAATATATGACTCATAACAAGCTAAATTTCCCTTACCTGCAATTGTAAGACTAACCTTTTCCCCATAATTTTGTTCCAACGCTTCATATGCCCTAAAAAGTATATCTAATCCCTTGTATTTTTCTATTCGTCCAAAAAAAAGAAAATTTATCTTATCATCTGCATAATTAACCAACTTAATTGAAGAACTTGCATTTTCCTTATAACTAAAAAATGCTCCTTGTGGTATATACAATATATCAGTCAGCTTCCTTTGATATAGATTTGCAACTACCTGTTCAAATCTTTTAGAAAGAACAATTATTTTATATGCTTTGCGCGCTTCATATTTATATATTATTTGATAAATTCTATTTAACAAATGTTCACCACTATGCGGTATCGGATCATGAATTGTGTAATATACAGGCACATCGGAAAATATACTGCTTATAAAATAACTCCAATATGTGCACATAGGCACATAGATGGCATCAATATTTACCCCTGTCAACTTTTTTCGCAAGCAGTAACGTTCATAAAAAATAAATTGTAAAGTTCTAAAAATGAATTCTCTCTTATTTGTATATGTATTAATTAAAATCAAATCTATAGGCAATTTTTGCCATTCCGCTAAATTTTCTATTTGTCTTGAAAGAATTGCTATAACTTTAGCTCCATTTTCAGCTAATGCTTTTGTCATTTCGTAGGCATGAACAGGACCACCAGCAGTTCTTCCTGTATAGTTCACCAAAACAGTTTTCATATAATTTCTCCATGAGCCACCTATGGCAATTTCACAATTTAAACTCTATGAATGCCCGCTCATCCCATCTTATACATATTTCAAAACCTTGGACATTTCACTATATTGTTCTAATTTACAGCTAAATGATAATCAGCAGCTAACACACTAGCAGCTTCTTGTATACCATACCCTAATTTTGCTATTATTTTTACGGCGTTATCCTCACGAATTGATCCCCCATATATTATCTCTTCTACCCAAAGAGTAATTTGTATATCCAAAGGCAGAAAAGCTATATTATTTAACATTTTACATTCCTCTGTTACCTGATCTGACATTACGCACTTCAGCCCATTTGCCTGAGCTTCTACGCCTACTACTGGCAAGCCTTCATAGTGTGACGGTAATAAAAATATATCCATTGCATTGTATAAGTCTGCTACATCATTGCGATTACCTAAAAATAACACTTTGTCCTGCAAGCCTAAGCTTACTACCTTTTCTTCAATATTTTTTCTAAGCTCGCCATCACCTACAAGCATCAGCCTAGCCTCTGGCTTCACCTTGACTACCTCTGCAAATACATCAATAAGAAACGAATGATTTTTCTGGTAAACAAAGCGACCAATATGACCTAAAACAAAATTTCCATCTAAACTTAGTTTTTGACGCATTAATTTCCGCTTATCTGGATTAAAAGCAAATTTTTCCAAATCAATGGCATTGGGTATAATTGTTATTTTTCCGCTTTGAACAGCTTTTTCCCCATACATCCACTCTCCAGCCAAATTACTGCATGCCCAATACCTATTGGCAAACATCTTAGCAAAGGGCCGCAATACTCGCTTCAATATGGTACGCAGACCCTCAGTTTTAGCATCAGTAGTATGATTATGAAGAATCCTAACCTTTGCTCCAGCCAGCCATGCCGCAAATAATGGAAATCCACTCATGGAATTCATATTTGAGTGAACAATATCATAATGACCATCCTTGATAATCCGATATATTTCATAGGCAAAAGCAAAAATATTTTGCGTGTAAGGCGTTACCTCATATAGTCGTCCGCCACCTTTTTTTACTTCAGCCACGAAATTTTCTGCTGGATTCTTATGCACCACAAAATCAAACTGTACCTTGCTTTTATCCATATGGCGATAGTAGTTAAGTACCACTGCTTCTACACCACCATTACAGGCAATGCCCACAATCTGTAATACACGGATTGGTTCCTTATTCTCCATACCACAAATCTTTCCTTATTTTTAATATATTCTTCTATAAATGAGCAAACTATATCCCAAGGACACAACTATACCCACTACCATACCGGCTAGAGTGATTAACTTTTTCTTGGGGCCGGTTGGCTTTTTTTCTTCTGGCAGATTGGCTGGGTCTACCACCTGGATATCCATGGATTCCATGGTTTGCTGGATTTTAGCCTGCTCTATCTGCTTGGTGAGATTCTCATAGACAGTTTCCTTGATTTCTGCTTCACGGTAGAGTTTGTTGTACTCCAGAATATCATCAGCCATGCCGGACATTTCTTCATCAGCCTTGGCCTGCAAAGCCTTTACCTTTGCCTCAGAGGCTTCTGCTACAGCCATAGAAGTGGCAGCCTGATATCTAGCTAACTGCAACGCTTCCTGATTATCACTAACCGCAATTGCCTTAGAATAAACTGCACTACGTACTTCACTTTGCAACTTGCCATTAAGGGACTCCAACTCCTTCTTAGCCTGCACCACGCTGGGATGCTTTTCTGTATAAACAGTCCGCAGCTTGGCTAGTTCTGCTTCCTTGTCAATAATCAGATTGCGCACTTTCTGTACACCAGCATTGTCGGTCATACTATAGCGAATAGCATCGCCGTTCTGCTCTCCCAACTGAGTGCTGGCACTGCGGAAGCTGGCCTGACTTGCCATACGCTGAACCTGCAGTTCTCCGAGAGTCTTGTCATAGGCAGCAGATTTTTCCAGCTGAGCCTTGGTCTGCTCCTCAGGGCCATAGATTTTGTGCTCTTTGCTAAATTCCTCTAAAGCCCGAGCCGAATCATCTGCTTCCTTTTTGGCTATATCAATACGCTCATCCAGGAAAGACACTACCAATGATTTGTTTTCCTTGTTAAGTGTGGTCATCAAACTCAGGAAATTATTTACCACATTATCAGCAATATATTTTGCTTCCTCAGGGGTTCTTCCCTTGGCCTCCACACTGATTAGCTGAGTCCCCTTGGTATTGACAATATTGAGATTGTTCTTAGCAAATCCATCTGCATTTGGTCTATCCTCTGGCTTCTTGTCATCAAAAACCTGCTCAATAATTGGATCCAAGACCACTCTGGTTTGCATCATCTCAATGTAGGTAGTGGCTTTACCACCAGCTAAACTGCTGTTACCTGTCAAAGCCGCCATGGTTGCCGCTGCTCCACCAATATCAATGCCACTGGAGGAGGATTGTACTGTTACCTGTGAGGTATATTCCTTGGGCAGTAATAGAGAAATTACCAGTGCCAGCAGGGTAAATCCTGCCACAATGCCTCCAAAGAGTTTTTTTCTATCCACAACAATGGCAAGCAGCTTGCCCAAATCTATAGTATCTTCTTCTCTTTCCATATGCTCTCCCTTGCAATTTCTACTATTATCAATTCGTCCAATGCTTAATCCCTAGTCAAAGTGCGATAGGTAGCATAAAAATTGATATATGGCGCAATATCTTCATTGAATATTACCTTGCCGGAATCTGGTACGTAGACAATATCTCCGTCCTCCAGCTGGATATTCTGACTTAAATCATGCTTTTTAACGAAGGCGTCTATATTGACTTCCCGATAATATAGCACCCCGTCTATCTGCCGCAGTAGCTGAATATGCTTGGAACGGCCTCGGTTATCTACACCGCCGGCACTGGAAACTGCCGCATAGACATTCATATTGTCTACATTCATTTCCTTGATGCCTGGCTTCTCTACATTGCCCATAACGTAAACCTTGCGGGCACCATAGTTTTTGATGCTAACACTCAGCTCTGACAATTTATAATACTTACCTAATTCTGCCATCACCACAGCTCTAGCCTCGTCTATGGTAAGACCTGCCAGCTTTACATTGCCTACATAGGGCAGTGCTGCCATGCCATCTACACCGATGGTAATATCGTCCTCCCCAATATCCTTGGTAAAACCCAAAGCCATAATGTTGATAACATCATATTTTGCCAGTCGATACTCACCCATCATAGAGTCTTGACGCAGCTGAGCCACCTTGAAAACCGTATTGTCCTTGCTTTCAACTGCTGTGATGCTGTGGGCCTCCTCAGCCTGCACCCCAGGAATGTTGCCTCCTGCCAAAGCTATATTCATGCCCAGCAAGATACCTGCTGTCAATGTTGCTATTTTTTTCATAAACTCTCCCTCAATAGGCACCCTTGCCAAATAATACAACCTTAATAGTTTGAAAAAGATATTTTAAATCTAATATATTCGTTCTGTTATAAGCATACCATGTGTCCATAGCTACCCGCTCCTCATAGGTGGTATCGCTGCGTCCACTTACCTGCCAAATACCTGTAATACCAGGCTTGCACATGGCATATTCCTTGAAGTTTTCCCCATAACGCTCAACTTCCTTAGCCACAATGGGTCTTGGTCCCACCAGACTCATATCTCCAACAATGACATTCCAAAGCTGAGGCATTTCATCAAGACTGGTCTTGCGCAAAAATCCTCCCAGCTTCGTTACTCTTGGATCGTTGGCCAATTTGAAATTGGCTTCCCATTCCTTACGTGCCTCTGGATTTTTAGATAAATATTCCTCTAGAGCCTGTTGGGCATTTGGTATCATGGTCTGAAATTTATAGCATTTAAATTCCTTGCCATTCTGACCTATGCGCCTATGAGCAAAAATTACATCTCCCTTATTGTCTATGGCAACCAGCAAAGCTATTACTAGTAAAAACGGCAACAAACACAGGCCGCCACTTACTGTAAGTAACAAATCCAAACCTCGTTTTACATAGTCCTGCTTTTCATTTCCCAATTCACTAAAACCCATATCTCTCAAAATCTTCGCTCCAATGTATTTATTTAAGACAAAGTTATTCAACTTATCCACACTGTCTAGTATACTACCACATTTGCCCCCCCCCCACAAGACATTAGAGCGAATTTCTTCAAAATTCGAATCAAATGTCTTGTACATTTTTCCCAACACAAAAAGAGCTGCCCCGCTAAAGTTTTTTTCTGTTAGCGTTACAGCTCTTTAAGTTGCACCAAAAATGCCGCCCCGATATGGGACGGCATTTGCGTACAGATATGGCGAAGAAATAGCTTCTGCTATTTGCACTCTTCCATTGATGTTATAAATTTTACATTCTTGCTAAAACTAATGCCACATGCCTTGATTTTTTCATAAAATTCATTTGTTTTGCAGATATATTTTGATAAATCCACATTTTTCAACACTGAATACTCTACATCCTGCGCTAAAAACTTTTTCACATCTTTTAGACCAGATTTTTTGAGATTCAATATTTCGTTCAACCTATTATTTCCGGACATTCTTTTTAATTCATCTTCAAAATTATATCTCTGCGCCATTATCAATATACCTGATTTGGCTATTTGCTTTAACATTTTAATATTATGCTGCAATTTGGCCAACTCATGTGGTCCTGATTCATCTGTATCAAGAATACAGACAACTTTATCATATTGTGCCGTCATAATATTATCAGACTGTTTGATTTCTCTTTGCATTAGGTTGAACTTAATTCTTCTTCCTAAGCTTAACTTTTTCATTCTTTGCATTTGCAAAATAAATCTATCTTCAATTTCTCCTTCCATTACATACAATATTTTTGTCATTCCAACCCTCCCGTACCTTCAAAAAAGTATTCTTCAAAGGATTGATCCAGGATACTGTAATCTGGCATTACGCCAAAATAGTCACTGACATAATATTGAGTCAAATTTCTATCATTCTTATTCAATATGTCAGAAGGATACATGGCATCATTGTAGCCATTGCTGTTCCGCTTGAAAAACACAAAAACATTTATAGGAACATTCAGCTGAAATATATCTATGTTATGGGTTGATATAAAAATTTGTGACTGCACAGGTTTAATAAGAATAGCTTTCCTTATTAAATATGCCTCTAATTCAGAGTGCATATGTGCCAACATTTCATCTACATAAATCATCGCACCTGGATTATTTTTCATAAATGTAAGCAATTTAAGAAATTCTATCGTTTCAAATGTTCCATGTGACAATCTGTCCTTGCACCATTCTATATTCCCTTCAGGGACTACTAAATTTTCTCCATTATTAAATATTATTTGATATGTTGTTGTAATCTCATTGTCTACAGACATAGGCTTAACAGCGTATACCGTATTATCTATTTTAGGCAGCATGTCGTTGAGAGCCTGAATATCTACATATTGCCCCAAAGTATCATTTTTTCTTTTAGAAATGCTAAATAAATATCTTATTTCTGATTTTATATGTTCAGCTTCGCTAGACATATTCACTAAAAACGCATAAGACACCAGATTGTCACTCAACATTTTAGTTTCTTTTTTTAACGTATTATTGTATTGACTTATCGCATCTGCTTTTTCAAGATTTTCCCGCATTTTTTCTATATTATGACTACGGTATATCTTACATGAACTCAATGTCTCATTTATAAGCGAATTTCCCATAAATGAAACCTCCAACAAATACGCCGTACTGTCTATAACGAATTCCAGGGAAAAACATGATATTTCATCTTTTTTATATGGAATATCAGACAAATGAAAAAAGTCATCTACTACTTGACCATGAAAAATATAGTTTGATATAAAACGTAAAAGTTTGCCAAAGGTTGTCTTGCCAGAAGCATTCCCGCCCATAATAATGACATTTTTTCTAACTTTTATTTTTGATCCATCGAATAACACATCATTCTCGCTTAGTTGATGCTTACGTTTCTTCTGATATGTTAAATCCAGAGAAAAATTATTAAACATATACATGTTATCGCAACTTACTTTTGTTATAATCATCCTACCAACCTCCCTACACTATATTATATACTCAAAAAATTATTGTTGCAATCATAAAATCCAAAATTTGGATTTTATGACAATATAAATCATGGAATATTTAATAAATATCCACCCGCATAGCGGGTGGTTTTTCATTTTCGGGCATAGCCCTATCTCAATTAGCCGCCCACAAGTGGGCATAATGTGCCTGCCAGCATGCGAATTATTACTTTCTACCCGTAAACGGGTCACGTGGGTCAAACAAACTTAACTGATCCGATTCTTTATCTACCTTTAATTGTTGTGCTATATATTCTTTAATGGCTTTTGTATTCTTGCCAACTGTATCAACATAATAGCCTTTACGCCAAAATTCTCTATTTCTATATGCAAATTTCATATTGCCAAACTTCTGAAATATCATTAGACTGCTTTTGCCCTTTAGATATCCCATAAACGATGATATACTCATCTTTGGCGGTATGCTTAGCATAAGGTGTACATGATCTGGACAAATCTCCCCTTCTATAATTTCCACGCCTTTCCATGCACACAACGTCCTTATAATATCTCTAATAGCTAATCTTTTTTCTTCGAAAAATATTTTTCTGCGATACTTTGGTGCAAATACTATATGATACTTGCAATTCCATTTTGTGTGTGCTAAACTTTTTGCGTATGTACTATCATTATTCATAGTATGTCCTCCTGATGTGTTTATTTATCGTAACTGGCAGGTCACGATTCTATCATAACACATCAGGAGTTTTTTACTTTTTGGGCAAAGCTAAAAGCTTTACTGAACCCCGCGACTATCGCGGGGTTTTCTTTATACAAAAAATGCCGCCCCGATATGAGACGGCATTTGCGCAGGTATATGGAGAAGTTATGATTTTGCTTCTCTTGTATTTGCTTATTTCAGCAGGTTGATCATGGTTTCAGCTACATTTTCCTTGGTGAAGCCGAACTTCTTGAAGAGAAGCTCTGCTGGTGCGGAGGCACCGAAGCCCTTCATGGTTACGGTTGCACCATCCAGACCTACATACTTGCCCCAACCAAAGTCGGAAGCAGCCTCTACAGCTACACGAGCACGAACAGCCTTTGGCAATACCTGCTCCTTGTATTCATCAGACTGAGCCTCAAAGAGCTCCATGCATGGCATGGATACTACACGAACATCCTTACCCTGCTGAGCCAGAATTTCCTTGGCCTCCAAGGAGATACCAACCTCAGAACCGGAAGCAATGATAATACCATCTGGAACATCCTTCTTGGCATCAGCAATTACATAACCGCCCTTGAGAGCGCCTTCCTTGCTGCTTGGGATAATAGCCAGATTCTGACGAGTGAGAGCCAAAGCTGTTGGGCAGGTAGTATCTGCTACAGCAGTATACCAAGCAGCAGCAGTCTCTACAGCATCTGCTGGACGGAATACCTGCAGATTTGGCAAGGAGCGAAGCATAGCCAACTGCTCAATAGGTTCATGAGTTGGGCCATCCTCACCTACACCAATGGAATCATGAGTCAGTACATAAGTTATAGGCAAGCCCATCAGAGCAGCCAGACGCATCATTGGCTTTACATAGTCAGAGAATACGAAGAAGGTTGCTACATAGGCAGTTACGCCGCCGTGAAGAGCCATACCGTTGCCGATAGCACCCATAGCCAGCTCACGTACACCGAAATGCATATTGCGGCCGCTTCTATCATCCTTGCTGAAGAAAGTCTCACCCTTCATCTCAGTCTTGTTGGATGGAGCCAGGTCAGCACTACCGCCCATAAGGCTAGGTACAATATCCTTCAGCTTGTTGATGATATTACCAGAGAGAGCACGGCTGGCAGTTGGCTTCTCAGCAGGTGCCCAGAAGGACTCATCATTCAGAACATCCTTGATAGCGTCCTTGTCATAGAACTTGGCATGAAGAGCTGCATCCTCAGGGAACTTAGCCTGCCACTCAGCATACATAGCTTCCCACTTGTCCTCAGCCTCCTGGCCCTTGGCAGCCTTAGCTGCATAGTCAGCATAAACCTCATCAGGTACGGTGAATGGATCATAGGTCCAGCCCAGATTCTCCTTGGTAGCCTTCAAGTTCTCCTCACCCAGTGGCTCGCCGTGAGCGCTGGCAGAACCCTGCTTAGCAGGACAGCCATAACCAATCTGAGTGTGAACAGTAATAAAGGAAGGACGAGCCTTGTCTGCCTTAGCTTCCTCAATAGCCTTGCCAATAGCAACCAGGTCAGTGCCATCTGCTACATCAATAGTCTGGAAACCAAAGGCCTCCATGCGCTTCTGAACATCCTCAGTGAAGGCAATATCAGTGGAACCCTCAATAGAAATACGGTTGCTATCATAGATAATAATCAGCTTGGACAGACCAAGAGTACCTGCCAGAGAGAATGCCTCGGAGGAAATACCCTCCATCATGCAGCCGTCACCGCCCAGAGCAAAGGTATAATGATCATATACAGGATAGCCTGGCTTGTTGAACTTCTCAGCCAGATGTGCCTCAGCAATAGCCATACCTACAGCCATGCCCATGCCAGCACCCAGAGGGCCAGTAGTTGCCTCAACACCTACGGTATGACCATATTCAGGATGACCAGGAGTCAGAGAATCCAGCTGACGGAAGTTCTTCAGATCCTCCATAGTCAGACCATAGCCAAAGAGATGCAGCAGGGAATACAACATAGCAGAACCATGACCGCCAGACAGGATGAAACGATCCCTGTTCAACCACTTTGGATTCTTTGGATTGTGATTCATATGGTTGCCCCACAGCTCATAGGCAATTGGAGCACAACCCATTGGCAGACCTGGATGACCGGACTTAGCCTTCTGAATCATTTCTGCTGCCAGAATACGGATAGCGTTTACACTGGTGTTTTCGATTTTACTCAAAGATAACACTCCTTCTCTTATATAGAAAATCCCTTAGGAACAGCTGCCCCAAAGCAATGGTTAATCCTCCCAGAATATTCTTGCCTCAGAGCTGCAAATCACAACAAAATATTTATTATTTGGAGGCAATAACATCTATCTCCACCAAAGCATCCTTTGGCAGCTTGCTTACCTCTACACATACACGAGCAGGGCAGTTTTCTGTAAAATACTGACCATAAATTTCGTTAACAGTGCCAAAATCCTTGATATCTGCCAGATAAACAGTGGTCTTGACTACATCAGATAGCTGATAACCAGCAGCCTCCACAATACCCTTCAGATTGTTCAGCACCTGAGTAGCCTGCTCCTTGATGCCGCCCTCCACCATAGCACCAGTAGCTGGTACCAGAGGAATCTGACCGGAAACAAACAGCATCCCGCCAGCAGTCTGAACAGCCTGAGAATATGGCCCAATAGCTCCTGGGCCTTTATCTGTAGAAATAATCTTGTTCATAAACAAAACAACCTCCCTTACATTTACATGTTACCATTATAAAACTGTGCACCTGCACAAGCAAGCAAAATCTTTGTATAATCATGATTTCGCCAAATCCGGTCTGAGATTCTGTGCTCGTCCTCTATAGATGTGCTTGATTTCTTTTTGCTTTTTATCTGTATCTACCAGAAGCAATACCCTGATACACATGGTCAAGGCTCCCTCCACATCCATCTGGCGGGCATCAAATAAAGGCACCATATCAAACCCCGGCAAGGCTCTGGCTCCCTTGGCAGGAAAGGCTGCCGTTATATCCTCTGTGGCAGAAAAAATAGCCGCTCCAATATCCTCAGTGGCTATTTCATTAGCCTCCAGCATGGCAGTTACTACCTCCTGGGTAGCGGTTATAACAGCCTCAGCTGTATTTTCCTCAATAGTAATAGCTCCTCTGATTCCTCGCAACTACTTTTTCCTCCTGTCAGCTTTTATTATATTCCACAACAGCTTGCTGCACAACACCATAGCAGCCAAATAGCCCAGCACTCCCAAAAGGGGGATTTCCATAATCTTCGGCGTCATTTGAGTAGTGCAGATGGTACTGGAGCCTAGCAAAAGGGCAGCACTGATAATGGCCATAATCATCTTGTTTATCATGGCATCCAGCTGTCGCAAAGGCTCCTGAGAACCCGTCATATCCAGATTTACCTTGGTCTGACCACTAAGAGTCATTTTCAAAATATCCGATATCTGCTCTGGCAGCTGTATGGATTTTTTTACCAGGGTATATCCCTCCCGCTTGGCTTTGTTAATCTGATTACGCCAGCTAAAATCCTTTTCCAAGCTGATACGCAGTCCCTGTCCAAAAATCTCAGAGAAATTTACCTTGGGACAGCAGCGAGTCATAACTCCTTCCATAATCAGCATGCCTCTGCCAAACATACTAAAACCATGAGGCACCGAGATATTGTTGCCCTGCAGTACTTTGAGAATCTGTCGTACCAGCTCACCTGCCTTGACGTGCTCAAAGTCCAAATCCCCATACTGGTTCATCAGCATGGCCACATCATCATAAAGCTGGACATGGTCTACCTTGCCTCTTGGCACGCCTAGAGCCAATATAGCTTCCTTCATCTCATAGACATCGCCAGTTACCAATGCCATAATGGCCTTGCGGAAGCTAGCTCTATCCTTGGCAGAAAGCCTGCCCATCATGCCCAGATCCAGCCAAAGGATTTTGCCATCCTTTACCCAGATATTGCCGGGGTGAGGATCTGCATGAAAAAAGCCGTCCTCCACAATCTGCTTTACATAGTTGACGCCTAGCAGCTTGCCAATCCGCTCCATATCTACCCCAGCCTCAGCTAAGGCATCTGCATCATCCAAGGGAATGCCATCCATGCATTCCATAACCAGAATACGAGGGGTGGTTAGCTGCCTATCAACTTTAGGACAGATAATATTTTCATCATCCTTATTGAGATGGGCAAATTCCTCAATGTGGTCAGCCTCCAGAATAAAGTCAATCTCCTGCTTGGCAACCTCCCACATTTCGTCTACAATGCTTTCGAAGTCCACAACACTTTCTGAATCATGAACTATATTTACCACAGAAACAGCCTTTTTCAGCAGACTGATGTCCTTGGCCATAATATCATAGATACCGGGCCGCTGTACCTTGACAACCACTCTGCTGCCATCCTGCAGCACCGCTCTATGAACCTGAGCTATGGAGGCTGAGCCCATAGCCTCAGAATCTATATAGGAAAAAATCTGATTCCAGTCTTGCTGATACTCCCTATTGATAATCTCCTTAACCACAGAAAATTCCATAGGGCGCACATCAGATTGAAGCTTGGTAAGCTCATTCCGATATTCTGTAGGCAAAAAATCAGGACGCATGCTGATAATCTGTCCCAGCTTCACAAAGGTCGGGCCCAAATCCTCCAATACCTGTCTAACCTTGACTGGGGTAATTCCCTGCAGCAGCTCCCGCTGTCGGAGAACATTGATAATCTCCTTCAGCCGTCCTGCTGAGGACATTTCCGCTGCGTCAGAGCTATTATCTTCATTTGTATTCCATAGCCTGTACAGCATAATATCTCCCCTTAACAGCTGTTATCAGCTGGACAATACCTCTACACCGGTCTCGGTAACATAGATTGTTTTTTCCCACTGAGCTGACAAGGAATGATCTTTGGTGCGAACTGTCCAGCCATCCTTTTTGTCTACTGTTACCTTGAAACGGCCTGCATTAATCATTGGTTCCACGGTGAATACCATGCCTGGCACAATCAGCATACCAGTACCTGGCATACCTACATGGGCAATATATGGATCCTCATGGAAATCCTTGCCTACGCCGTGTCCACCTAGCTCTGTAACTACGGAGCAACCGTTGGCCTTGGCGTGAGCATTAACTGCCGCACCAATATCTCCCACATAGCCCCAAGGACGAACTGCCTCGATGCCTACCAGCATACATTCCTTGGCAATCTCCACCAAACGCTGTGCCTCTGGTGCCACTTTGCCTACTGTGTACATTCTGGAGGCATCTGCATAATAGCCATCCAAAATAGTTGTAATATCTATATTGAGAATATCTCCCTCTTTAAGAATAGTTTTCTTGGATGGAATACCATGACAAACCACATCATTTAGAGAGATACAAATACTCTTGGGGAAGCCCTCATAGTTCAGACAGGCTGGAATAGCACCGTTGCCTTCAATAAATTTCCGGACTGCTGTATCAATGGATTCGGTATCAATACCCTCCCGCACCATACTGCCAGCCAGGTCAAGGGCTGCATCGTTAATAACACCAGCCTTGCGAATACCCTCAATGTCAGCAGCATTTTTGATAATCTTATGAGGTGGTCGAACCTGTCCCTTGAAAAAATCAAATTTCATAGCATCCAGCTTTTCATCAAAGGCCAAATGACATTTTTTGTACTTCAGGCCGCTGCCACACCAGCATAAATCATTTCTATTCATACAATAAATAGCTTCCTTTCAATTACACTCTCCAGAGGGACATATACTGTCCTTCTGGCAACTGCTACCAGAGAAGATTGTCAACTTTTGTTAATATTGCCTCTTCGCTATAAATAACAGTACATATATAATTATAAGGAAATTTGCAAAATAGTCCACCCTTATTTTAAGGTTATTATCTATTTTTCCAAAGTCTACCCACCTGTATATTATAACAAAACATATACACCTATAACAACCATGAGAAAGCTTTTTAGGATATTCTTGACTATACATACTTCTCGGGTTACAATGAAAAGAAAAATCAAAGGTCGTGTTATTATGTTACCAACGCTAAGACAGCGTTGTCTGGTTGTTCTTTATTTAGTGATAGCAGTGCTTTTCACTAGCTTTCTTTCCTTTGTAAGGGATGCATCTACTGGTATTCCTGTGCTGAACTATCATCAGATTAATGATAGGGATCACAATGCCCTAACGGTGCCTGTCAGTGAATTCGAGCGGGAAATGGCCTACCTAAAGGCTGAGGGCTATACCTCCATTACACCGGAGCAGCTGTCTAACCATTTGAAATACGGCAGTCCCTTGCCACCTAAGCCTGTGATGATTACCTTTGATGATGGCTATCGGGATAATTACACCAATGCCTTTCCTATATTAAAGAAGTATGGTTTTACGGCTTCTATTTTCCTTGTATCTGATTTTATGGATCGCTTTGAGAATTATCTTACCTGGGAGCAGGTGCAGGAAATGAGCGAGGCTGGCATTAATATGGAAAGCCACACCCTCAGCCATGTGGAGCTGGCAGGATTGCCTCATGATGAGCTGTACAATCAGCTAATGGGTGGCAAACTGGCTACGGAGTGGAAAACCTTGAAGTTTGTCAAATATATGGCTTACCCCTGCGGTACTATGGATGAGGCCTCTATGGCAGCAGTAAAGGACTGCGGCTATGAGGGTGGTTTTACCGTTCGTTATGATTTGGTTCATTCCTGGGATGATCCATATGAAATGCCTCGTGTGCCTATCTTTGGCAATTTCGAAGGTTCCTTTATGAGATTTAAGCTGCGACTTCATGGTGCCCCATTATTTGGTCGTATGGAACGACTTAGAAAATATCTTTTGAATAACGGGCATAGCACCTTGGCTACCCTGTTTTATCTACCATAGAGAATATATTAACGGTATTAATACCACATTTTTACAGAGGTGATATTTTTGCTTTTTTATGTTGGTTTTATGTTATTCATGGCTATAACCTTTTATATGGCTATGAAGCGAATTATGCGTCGTGACAATTATATTAACAGCTTGATTAAGGCCTTTCTGGAGGAAGGCACTCTGTCCAAAAAGGAGCTGTTGGACAAAATGTATGATTACGGCTGTCAGGATTTCCGCCTAAAGCGGATTATTGAAAAATATCATGCTACCCGACAGGACTATGAAGATATTTTTGACAAGCTGTTTCACTGGGCAAACTTCCGCAAACGCCGCCGTTATATCCCTATCAACTCATTTTTCTTTGTCAGCTCCCTGGAAACAATCCTAAAGCATAAGGACATAGACAGCAAAAAGCTAACACAAAAAATGATGAACCATTTTCATTTTTAAGTAAAAAAATCAGCTATTCATGCGCATGAACAGCTGATTTTTATTTAAAAAGAATTAACAATGGTATAATGGTAAGAAACTCTGCTGAAGAACAATCTCGCTTTTTCTTTTTACTTCCTACGAAATCAAAATAATATCTCTATCGTGGGTTCAAATATGTAATAGGATTCTGCGCCGACTGATTCATCTTCAGTCCGGCTATCGACTTTCCCAAATAGAACTCTTCATTCTCATCAAGTGGAAGTCCCCGTTCATATCTTTTATCCACAAAGAATAATCTATTTTCTGTTTTAGGGGTAAGAACTATATCTTGTCGTGGGAGTCTGTCCTTTGCCTCTTTACACATAAACCACTTTGATGGCTTATATACGGCCACAATCAAAGAATTGTAAACACCAAAAACATATTCGACTGTTATAACCCTTTCCTTTGATACTCTCCAAATACCACGAACAGCATCATATAATACCTTATAATCCATGCCTCTCTGATAGAGTCTATTTATTTTGATGACAAGGATTCTGTGCTTGATGTCTTTTTCTTCAAGTTCAACAGCACCATTTATTCTTTCATACTCATCAACCGATAAAGCCTCTGCCGAATGATGCCCGGCAACAATATTAGTAAGCCCTGCGTCACTGACATAATTAAACGCATTGATTAAAGATGCCTCTACAACAAATGCCTCTTCTTCAGTAAGATTTGAATTTATAATTATCTTTTCAACTTCAAGTCCGGCATCCTTGATATCTGCGATAGTCTTTAGTTTCAACTTCTCACTATCTGGACTGCACAGGCTTTCTTTCTCATGTTCAAACACTCTATTTTTTGTGCCTTTTCCAATATAGAAGATTTGCTTACTGCGTGGATCTATGAGTCCATACACATAATAATCTCCAAGTGAAAGAAGGCTCTTCTCTGAAAATCTATCCATTCATTTCTCCTAGTGTGCAGTCTTTATTCCTTTGTTTATATCCAACTCAAATCCGACCTGCCAAAATGCCATATCTAGCATTTTCATTTGTGGATATGGCATTCCTGCAACTTCCATTTTTCCTCTGACACATTCAAATTTATCAGTATTTTTATCATAAAAATCAACAAGCTGCAAGATTGACTTCAAATTGTAATTTCCAGTCGCTACCTTCTGGTTCCTTATGCCCGCAATAAAATATCTATCATATGCTGGAACACAGCCAAGCGTTCCCATAAGTATTTTCGTGATGAGTGTAAAAGATAACTGATTCTTCAGCTCTTGTTCTTTTACTTCATGCCTGATTTTATCGTAATACTGCTCTAAAAACGAATTTATATCCTGCAGTAACTTTTGGTTGTGTTCTTCTCGAAAGCCAATACAAGCAATTCCAGCTAGAGTATCATACTTCTTTCTTAATAGTTCTTTTACTACTGGGATATGTACTTTATAATCCTTTTGCAGCAAAAATGATGAGCCACGATACATTCCCCAACTTGCTAAATAGAAAGCCAGTTGTAAACTCAGATAATCATAATCAACTTCTTTGGATCCTCTTGCTTCTATGAAATGTGAATAGCAGTGTTCCCAAGAACGATATCGACCATTATCATCAGCCTTCAAATCATTATAAAATTCTGTTGATGATTTAATAATCAAATCCACAGTATCCGTACTACTCACCACCTATTTATTACTCGTTTTTATCCTCTCTCCATCTGAGAAGATAAATGACTGTTCAAAGGTAACATCCATGACATCGGATATCAGCTTTAACTCCTCAAGAATCACATAAACGCACCTAAACTTATGATAATCGGTTCTTGCAAAGTTTCCGACTTGAACTGCAAAACTTTTGATTTCGCTCCGAAAATGCAGTGCTTATTCGCTGAGCAGCCAGTCAATCAAATTCAGTGACTTTATGCCATCATAGGAATTGATGAAGCTACGATCCATAGAAAGCACGATTTTTTCGTAGTTATCCCCAATCATACGTAGCGGACGAAGCTCCCGTTCACGAGTCTCCGCGGAAAGCATACTTTCCGTTACCTGAATATATACCTTGTTGTTCGGCTTTTCTGCAACGAAGTCGACCTCCGTCTCTCCGACCTTCCCGATATATACCCGATAGTCACGGCGCAGCAGTTCCAAAAATACGATATTCTCAATGATATGCCCGCGGTCTGCATCTCGATAGCCCAGAAGCATATTGCGAAAACCCATGTCGATGATATAGTTCTTTCCAAGAGTTTTGAGCAGCTGCTTTCCTTTTACATCATACCGACCGACAGAGAAGAATACAAACGCATTGCGGAGCATGGAAATATATTTATTCACCGTTTTCCCCGCAATGTTCTTCTGCTTACCGGTTTGAATGTCTCCCTCGTTGGAGAGTACATTTCCGATACTGTTCGGAGAAGTGATGCTGCCGATATTGGAGCATAAAAACAGCATGATTTTTTGAAGTATGGCTTGATCTGTGCCATTATTGCGCTGCAAAATATCACGCAGCACCACGGTCGAATAGATACCTTCCAGTGCCTGATTGCTTCTCACTTCGTTGAACTTGTATTCTCTCAGAATCGGCATCCCTCCGAACTGGAGATACTTCTGGAACTTTTCATCCATTGTCACATCGGGGGCAAACTCGTAGAAGTCCAAAAACTCCTTGAAGGACAGCGGTAGCACCCGTATCTCTACATATCTGCCGGAGAGCAGCGTAGAAAATTCCGTGGCCAGCAGATAGGCATTGGAACCCGTGATATAAATGTCTACATCATAATCCAAGCGGAAGGACTCGATTGCTTTTTCCCAATGCTCTACAGTCTGCAGTTCATCGAATATAAGGTAGGTCTTTCCGTCTTTAGCGATCTGCTTGCTGACATAATCATAAAAAGAAAGGTAATTGTTTAGGTCACGGTAGCGCAAGGATTCCATGTTCATGTGAACGATCCGGGAATCCGGCACGCCGTTCTCCAACAGATAGTGATGAAACAGATCCAGCAAGGACGATTTTCCGCAGCGGCGAATACCTGTAACGATCTTCACCAGATCTACATCTTTGTTTTGAATCAGCTGATTCAGATATTGGGGGCGGTTGATCAATTCAGCCATAATGCACCTCCTGACTTTTTTGGTTCTATTATACCCGAAAAATCAAAAAAATCAATAGTTTCGGAGTTACAAGTCGAAAACTCAACTGAACGATAGAGTTTTCGACTTTATTCGACCGATATTTTGGCGATGGACCTCAAATGAACAACAGCCCACGGCTATCATAGACCGAAGCTCTGTAGTAGTAGTATAGTAAATTTGTAACACCTTGTTCGAATAATATATTATTATACATAATAAAAAGAGACGCTATATCACGTTAGTAATATACCGTCTAAAGTCTTATTCTATATAGCTTATGGTGGAGACGAGGGGGTTCGAACCCCTGACCTCTTGAATGCCATTCAAGCGCTCTCCCAGCTGAGCTACGCCCCCATGCACAATTGATATTATACGTGATATGTACCTATGTGTCAAGAAAATTTATTGATATTTTCTATAACTTCCTGCAAAAATTTTCTTTAGACAGGGAATTTCTACTGATGTTTTTCCTGCAGCTGTTTTATTAAATGCACAGCTCCTATGCCCAGGCCTGTGGCCTTGGCAATTTCTTCCAGCTCATAGCCATCAGCCAGCATATCCCTAGCGGCCTTGGTAGCAACCTCTGTATCCAGACCTTGCCCTTCATCAGTATAAGGCAATTGTCCACCCTTGCCAGCACTGCTGACAGTCTGAGCAACATTGGCATTACCTCCCGCGCTAACCAGACCGTCCAGATTGCCAGTCTGAATATCCACTGCCTGCTGCAGGGCATCAGACTGCTGTACTGACTGCATGGTATTGGACTGAGCCTCATACTGTGCCTCCAGCTTCATAGAGGCCTCACGAATATACTCCCAAGCCTTTTCATCTGAAGGAGTCATATCATAGCTCTCCTCAATATTATTAGCGGTCGCTGTTTCCCTGCCAGCATATACAGCAGCTGGAGTCGTTTCCTCCATATCAAGTTCCGTAACTGGCATTTTAACATCCATGTTACCCATAGACTGCAGCATATCAATTTTTTGCTGCAAAAGCTCAGCCTTATAATCAGCTTCCCTAAGCATGCGCTCCAAACGATCCACATGCTCTGTCATGCGATTAATAATCTCATCGGCTGATTGCTCCAGCTCATATCTGAGTCTGCCTGTGGCCGCCTCCAATACTTCGGGATCATCCTCGCTTTTATTCAAATGCTGTCTGGCCAGCAGTACAATAACTGCCCCCAGAATAATAATAAATCCCAATATCTCTGTGGTCATGCGCAACTCCGTCCTGATAACAAATTAGCAGCTTATGTCTATACTGCGTCCCCTATATTGGTCCACAGCCATAGGCGGTTCCTCTGGAGCTTCCAAAGCCTCCTGCTCCTCCATAATCTCCTTAGGAGATTTGCGACGGCCTCTGGCTTGCTGTCTACGGCCCTGCTTTCGGTCTGGATTATCCTTAATTTTCTCTCCCTCAGCCTCATCCTTGGTGCGTACCTGATTCTGCTGACGCTCAATAAGCTTTTTGTGTTGCTCCGCCTTAAAATCCTGCTGCAAAGCAGCCTGCTGATTAAGATTGTGCTGTATTTCCCCCACATCATTGGCATGTGGGACAGCCATACGCATATTCATTGGTGCAAAATCCATAAGTCTTCGCCTCAAATCTTAAATCAATAAGCACCTACCATGATAAAATCATCCTTAACATACTGGGTACAATGAGTTTCCTTAACCTGAACATTCTTAACAATGGAGTTAATGCTCAAACGCACACCTGGATACATGGTATCTGCCACACATACTCGGCCATGCTGCATATTCTGCAGCTCCGCATCAATTTCTCTCAACCGCTTTTCGCTACGCTCCACCTTACCTGCCAATGGGAACTGAGAGCGAACCAGATTGTTCAGCTGCTCCACTTTATTAGGAGGCAAAAGCTTTACATCTATCTTTCCCAAGGTTGACAAGGTCTTATTCAGCATTTCCAGACGCTTTTTGGCCTCATTGTATTCCTTCAGCACCTGCTGATATTCCTTTTGCAGCATAGGATTAACACCTACGCTCAAACGGGTAATAACATTGGCTTCATTACCTATGCATCTAGCTCGAATTTCCTCACCAGCCGCTAGGTTGCCACCAGTAATCTGCCCCTTGCCTTCATCCATAATGAGATGGTGCCCTGCCCGTATAGTGGAATGCATGGCCACATCCTGAATGAAAATATCTCCACCGGCTTCGATATCAGCATTCTCAGCAAAGGAAGCATGAAAATCCCCTCTTGCCTTAATAAAGCCTCGGTTCATACCTCGAACGCCACCCTTGATAAATATATTGGCGCCCTCTACATTGGCTGCACTAACCATGCCCATGATCTCAATATCTCCAGCTGCCTTTACCACAAAGCCAGCTTCCACATTGCCGCTAATTGTAACAGCACCATCAAAATCAATATTGCCGGTTTCCATGCAGACATCCCCTTTGATTTCCAGACGAGGATCCACATCAATCTTGCTGCCCTTGTCCACAATCTGGCCGTCCATGTCTGCAACCACAAAATTTTCGTCCTTGATAATGGTATTCTTACCAGCAGGCACAGGCTTTGGCTTACCATTTCTGGCCATAATCCTATCGCCAAATACATTTGTACCCGGGGTTCCCTTAGTATGAGGTATTCTCTCTGCCAATACCTGTCCCTTGTTAGCCCGCAGGAACATATTTAGATTCTTATAATCTGCCCTATCATGCTCATCTACGACTGGTACACCCTTTTCCCCTACATTAAACTTACATATAATCTGAGCATCCTGCCCATTCTGAGGAGCCTCGCCCTTGGCAACCTCTGTAGGACGACCGGTATGACTTGCTTCCTTAACAGCCTCATCATTAATACCATATCTGACATTTTTTGCCCGCAATGCTTCATATATCATTTCGGCCGTAGGAATAGACTGCTTGCCCGCTACATCAAATCTTATGGCAGCAGACAGTCTATCTGGAGCAATCTCTACGATAACCTTGCCATATTCTACATGCTCCTGCAGGGCTTCCTGATCTACTTCTTCATCAGCAGCCTGGCTGGAATAGCCCTGTGGCAAAGTAAAATCCTTGCCCAAATAAACAGGAACGCCGTCATTTTTTCTCAATGCATCAGTCATAGCCATGAGGTCATAATCCGAAACACTAAAATCCTTTAATACCCGACGCACATCAGAAACCTCAAACATCAGGCCAGTCCCATCCTTGGGATATACGGTTAGAAAGACACCCTCTGCGCAGAATTCCAGCAGATAGCCTTCCTTCTCCCCACCTACTTTTGCTATAATCTTACGTTCATCCATGTACAGCCCCCCTGGCTATTCTTCAATAACTAGATGCCAGTATCTGATATATGTAAAATGTATCAGAGCTCATTCATATTAGCCAAAAATCCCCTTAGCTTGAATATAGCCTTGGTATGCAGCTGACAAATACGCGCCTCTGATAAATGCATTATCAAGCTTATTTCCTTCATGGTCAATTCATCATAATAATATAAAGATACCACTAGCTTTTCTTTTTCGGTCAGCTCATCCAATGCCCCCATAAGAGTTTCCTTTAACTCTACATATTCGGCACTGCTGTAAGGATCCATATCCTGAGCCCCTGCGGCCTCAGATTTCATATACTCCCCCAGAGGTATAATAGTTGCCGCATTTATCTGCTGCTCCAGATGATGTACCTGCTCCACAGTCATATCCAATTCCTGAGCCAGCTCCTCATCTGTTACCCCGTGGCCTAATGTACCCTCCAACTTGTTTACCGCAGCCTCATATCTACGGATTTTTTGTCTGAGGGAAACGGATATCCAATCCCTGGAACGCAAATCATCCTTCATAGCCCCGCTGATACGCAGGCCAGCATAAGTCTCAAATTTGTTTCCTCGCCGGATATCATATCTGGCCACTGCATCCATCAGACCAAAATACCCGCTGATTATCAAATCATCCCTATCCACATGGGCCGGCAGACTCATGGCCATACGACCAGCTATAATATTTACCAGAGGCAGATAGTGCTCCACCAGCTGATTGCGAATTTCCAGAGTTGGATTCTGGGAATATTCCTGCCAAAGAGTATTTATATCCTCAGCTGATTTATGATCATTCTGCACTATGCCTCACCACCATTGCTTGTATCACCTGATTACGATTCGCTGCTGCCTGTTACCTTGCGGAGAGAATCTGTATCCAAAGGTGCAAATCCCTCCTGATCACTCTTCTCCAGCTGTGGCTCAGTAGCAGCATCCTTATCCTGAGCATCCCCCGCTACGTCGGCTTCTACCTCAGATTGCTCCTGCTTTTCCTTCTGCTTCAAATCCGTCATGGCCTGCTCTGTTTCCTTAATCAGAGAGCCATAACCTATCTTTTCAAACAGAAAAGCACCGATATAAACCAATACACCGGTGGCTAAAAAAATGCAAGCTGTCCGCATGAGAATAACCGATATGCGGACATCACTCAGCAATCCGGCAGCTATAGCCGTCAAGCCTGCTATAGCTGCAAATACCAGGGCTGCCGTAAGCTTACAAATATCTATCATGTTAGATTTCCTTATCACCCTTGTCTATGGTTTTTACCTTATAGACACCATTGGCCAAATCAATCTGCACAGTTCGTCCATAGTTACCGCCTGTATCCTCTCCCACAACAGGAATAGATAAACTGGCCAATATTTCCTTGGAGGCTGTAGCATTACGCAAACCAACTCTCATAATATCGGAAGCATTGGCAAAAGCAAACATCTGGGCACCGCCAGCCAGCTTGGCAACCAATCTGGACTTGGCCGCTCCCATGCTAATAAGCTCCTGTAGCATATCCTTAATTCCCGTATCGGCAAATTTTGCTCTATTCTCATTGGAACGGGATTTGCTGCTATCAGGCAGCATAATGTGCAGTAGACCACCAATTTTTGTCTGAGGATCGTACAGGGAAATGCCTATACATGAACCCAGACCATAACTTATTAAGATATCAGGTGCACGGCCAACCTTATAGTCAGCCATCCCCACCTTTACTAAATCTGGCATATAGTTACACTCCCACTGCTTGTAATATTATCTCCAACGAACCTGGATCTGGTACGAGGAAGAAATGTCCCTTGATACCATCATCCTCAGTTTTGAATTCAGTTTCAATAACCAAGGCATGGTCACCCATCTGGCCAAGCTGTACCAGCACAACGCTAAGAATAGCCCCTGCCATATCCATAGCCAAAGCTGGAATAGATGGCAGCAGGGAAATATTCGTAAAATTAAACAGCGCATTAAGGTAGGCACCAGAAAGAATATTGCCTATCTCCATCAAAGCTGATTCATCCATAAAGTCCAGCTTCTGGGTGTCACCATGCTTTTTGCCCATAAGCATATCCACCAGATAGAAGGCGCTATCCCTTGGCAGCAAGAACAAAATATTGCTAGGAGCCTTGCCATATACCCGCAGGAACACACCAACTACCATTGTATCAGGACCGCCTACCAGCTCTGGAACCTCCTCCAAGGGTACAATAGATACCCTTGGCACGTCCATATCTATACGACGATTGATAATCTGTGACAATGCTGTAGCAGAATTTCCTGCGCCTACATTGCCGATCTCTCGCAGTGCATCCATTTGCACCGGAGAAAGACTTGCGATATCATCTGACATTTCCTTCATCCCACCAATCTATACAAATCCGAAAGACTTATTCCTCACCACTCAGTCCTATAATTTCACTGATATTAAGCTGGATAATCAATCTGCCATCCACCTTGCCAATACCAGAAATAAACTTGGAGCTGGAATCCGTACCAGAGGTAATAGCTCTAGTGGTATCAATATCAGCTGCGCTAATAGTACGCACCTCTGTTACTGCATCTACCAGCATACCTACAGAAACCTCATCATACTGCACAATAACAATTCTAGTATTAGCAGTATATGGTGTATCCTCCAAGCCCAAACGCTTTTTCAAATCAATAACTGGCAATACGCTGCCGCGGAGATTGATTACACCTTTTATGAAATCCGGTGCAAAAGGAACACGGGTAATATCGGTTAAGCCCTTGATTTCCTGCACATTTAAAATACTGAAGCCATATTCTTCATTTCTCAGCTTAAAGGCAACTACCTGTACATCATCGTCAGTCATTACCTTATCATCCTTAGCCATCTTCTGTACCCCCTTCGATTACATCAATGCGCTGACATCCAGAATCATAGCCACATGGCCATCACCCAGAACAGTAGCACCTGCCAACATCTTCAGACCGGACAAAAGCTTGCCTAAAGTCTTAATAACGATTTCCTGCTGGCCAATAAGATTATCTACCACAATACCAATCTTGTGGTCACCAACATGAACAACAACCACAAAGATATCATCCTCTTCATTGGACTTGCCCTGTGGTACACTCAGCACCTCATTAAGGCGAGCAATTGGTATAATCTGTCCACGCAGAACAATAACTTCCTTGTTCTGTACGGTCTTAATGTCATTAGGAGTAATATTGATGGTGCTATCAATGGAGCCCAAAGGAATAGCATACATCTCATCCTGAACCTTAACCAGCATAGCCTGAATAATAGCCAAGGTCAGAGGCAGCTTAATCTTGAAAACAGAACCTTCATCAATCTTGGTTTCTACATCTACATGGCCACCCAGAGACTCAATCTTGCTGCGTACTACATCCATGCCTACGCCGCGGCCGGATACGTCAGTGATGGTTTCAGCAGTAGAGAAGCCTGGCAGAAAAATCAAACGTACTGCATCAGCATCTGGCAAAGCATCAGCTTCCTCACGGCTAATCATACCCTTTTCTACAGCCTTGTTGCGAATCTTATCAGCATTAATACCTGCACCATCATCAGTAACCATGATAACTACATTGTTACCCTCATGACGAGCAATCAGACCAACCTCACCAGTTCTTGGCTTGCCCTTGGCCTCACGATCATCAGGATGCTCTACACCATGATCCAGAGAGTTTCTCAGCAAATGCATCAGTGGATCACCGATTTCATCAATTACGGTACGATCCAGCTCTGTATCCTCACCCTCAATGGTCAGGTTAATATCCTTATTCAATTCCTTAGCCAAATCTCTAACCATACGTGGGAAACGGTTGAATACCTGGCTAACAGGCACCATTCTTACCTTCATAACTACGGACTGCAGGTCAGTAGTTACTCTATCCATCTGCTCCAAAGTCTCTGTCAGCTCAGTAAGACGATGAGTCATACCAATCTGCTCCAGACGTACCTTGTTAGTAACCAGCTCTCCTACCAGATTCATAAGGGTATCCAGCTTTTCAATATCAACACGAACAGACTGCCCGCCTACATGAACCTTTTTATCGTGCTTACCATTGCCATTAGCTGCTGGATGCTTATCTGCTGCCTTGGAAGCAGGAGCTGCCTTTGGTGCTGGAGTAGAAGCCTTGGCTGCTGGAGCTGCCTTTGGTTCCTCAGCTTTCTTTGGTGCATCCAAAACAATTTCAGTAGCCTTAACAGCACTGATTTCAGAAATAGCTGCAACCCCTTCTTCTATTTTATGAGCATCTGCATCAGTTACCAGACAAACATCAAAGCTGTGGTCAAATTTTTCCTGCTCCAAATCCTGAGCTGGTGGCACAGACTTAATAACATCGCCCAGCTCGTCCAAAACATTCATAACCATGTAGGAACGAGCAGATTTCAAAAGGCAGGTATCCGCAATCTCCACATGAACCCAGAACGGAATCAAACCACTATTCTTGGCTTCTCTAATAACCAACATGTCGGTATCATTCAGCTCGCATCCCTCTGGCATCTGGGACTTAGCAGGTTCTGCCGCTGGCTCAGCAGGAGTTCCTGGCAGCTTCACGCCGGTTTCTGCCTCAGCCTGAGCCACAGATTCACCCTTGGCAATGGCATTAACCATACGAACCAGCTCAGATACATCAACTGCATCCTCACCGTCTCCGTTGGCTATATTATCAACCATTTCCTGCAATGCATCTACACATTTGAAGATTACATCAATAATTTCCTCGCTAACCTTCAGCTGTTCCTTGCGGAGCATATCCAAAAGATTCTCCATATCATGAGTCAGCTCGGCAGTCTTGGTATAGCCCATAGTAGCAGACATACCCTTCAAGGTGTGAGCATTACGGAAAATCTCATTAAGGACTGATAAATCCTCAGGATCATTTTCCAGGCTCAGCAGACCATCGTTCAGAGACTGCAAATGTTCCCGTGATTCATCCAAAAACATTTCCATGTACTGATTTGTTTCCATTTCTATTCCCCCTGATTTGATTAATTCCTAACTCTTTTTATAATCGCATCTGCTATCTGCCCTATTGGCAGAACCTCATCTGCAATGCCAGCCTCCACAACGGATTTCGGCATACCATATACAACACAGGTTTCCTCAGCCTCAGCTATAACATAGCCACCGGCCTTCTTTATCTTTTTCATCCCTGCAGCACCATCACATCCCATACCTGTAAGGATAACTGATACCACCTCAGAACCATATTTTACCACAGAATCAAACATTATATCCACCGCTGGCCTATGGGAAGCCAAAGGCGGATCCTGATTCAGAGAAATCTCTCTCTTTGCAGCATTTCCCCTAACTGTAAGATGATATCCACCTGGTGCAATATAAACATGGCCTGGCAAAATAATATCACCCTGCTCTGCTTCCTTAACCGTAACCTGAGATAGAGAATTCAATCTCTCGGCCAAGGATTTGGTAAACCCCGGTGGCATATGCTGCACAACTACCATACCACAAGGCATATTGGCTGGCAACCTTGGTATTACCTGCTGCAAGGCTCTTGGTCCTCCTGTTGAGGTTCCTAGAGCCACAAGCTTGGTAGAATTACCTCCGGCAGAGCTGCTATAGAATGATGTGGCAGGCTTCTGCTTCATTAGAGGGTTCTCATGCTTGGTCAATATACCGGTATATCCACGGGATGTAGATAGGCCTGTAGGTTTGCTTGTCTGGGAGGATTGACTTCCATAACCTTTCCTCTCAAATATATTAATTCGCTTTAAATTCGGCGCTTCCTGCTTTTTCTGAAAAATATTCTGGATATTTTTTGTTTTTCTTACTCCAACAGAGGCAACACTGCGACATTTTTCAATAATATCGTCCTCTATGCTATCTATTTTGGAGATTGAGCCTCCTGCCTTGCAAAGAAAATCCACAGCCCCTAGTTCCAAAGCTCTGATGGTTTCATCAGCATCCTTCTTTGTAAGACTGCTGAACATCAGCACGGGCACAGGGCAGTCCTTCATAATGACCTGCAATGCCTGCAAGCCATCCATTACGGGCATATTGATATCCAGCGTCAGCAGATCTGGTTTTTCTTTGGCTACCAGCTCTACAGCTTCCTTACCATTTCTGGCAATGCCTACTACCTGAAAATCTGGTGTTTTGGTCAAAAGATCTGATATGACCTTTCTCATAAAGGCAGAGTCATCTGCTATAACCACGCGAATCATTTGCCTGCCTCCTCTCACTTAGTGCCAATTCCCTTGGCCAGACTTTGTCTTTGTATTTCAAAAATAAACTTTACCAGCTTATTCTGATGTACCTTGCTCATATCCAAGAATTTTACACCTATCTGATAAGTAGGTGTGGTTGCATTCTTGACAGGAACACATCGCATTATCTGACCGGTAATCCGCAGCATTCCCACGCCTGGAATACTGGTCAGCTCTACTACCGCCTTGCTGCCTACAGGCAGTTCTTTGTCATTAGTAAGGGCAATGCCGCCACCACTGATATCAGTAATGCGGGTGATAATCATATCTCCCATGGCACCATATTCATTAAGGGGCCGCAAAATCACTGTATAGTCTGCTGATACCCGGACAAATTCTCTGTTCTGAATCTTTTGTACCTCAGCAGGCATCGTAACAATCCAAACAGGAATATTCCCTTCCCTAGCCTTATCCAAGTAATGGGTACTAAACTTGTAAAAACATCCATCTCCCGGAGTTTTGCCCATCATAGCTTCTCCTGGTCTAGGAATAATTGGTACGCCTTTTTCGTTCATGGGCATAGCCGCCAATATTTTGCCATTTTTGATTTCTTCTACACGGCTGCTTACACCTTCCGGTGCTTCCTCTGGATAGAACTCCAATCGTGAGCCAATCTTTATTACCTTGTCTGCAGCTAATTTTGTGCCTTTAAAACCACTCATTGGTATCCCCTCATAGTAAATTAGTATAAAGCAACCAAATTCATCTTTTGGTTACTGAAAAATCTCGCCTTTTCTTCTATTTTATCTAAAAACACATATTATTGCAAAAATATTAACGAACGTTATGAAAAAATTTTCGTAAAAACCCCTGCCAGCCCATTTTCACCTGCTGTTCTCTGCCTGTCAACAAGGAATCAGCCAAGGAAGCTATACATTTAGAGGCCAAAGAATCTGGATATGCAGCCATAATAGGAACTTGTTTTCTAACAGACCGCATCATATTGTTATCGTCTAAAATAAATCCCAAGGATTCCAATTTCATATGGAGGAATTTATCTGCTGTACAAATAAGCTTATTGGCAGTTTCATGACTTTCCATAAGGTCAAAAACACGATTTACCACCAATCTGATAGGCTGCGTGGCTCCCAAACTGCAATATGCCTTCAAAACCGCATATCCATCTGTCAAGGAGGTTGGCTCTGGCGTAGTAACCAAAACTACCTCGTCAGAGGCCATAATAAAGTCCAAAACATTTTTGCCTACCCCGGCGCCAGTATCCACCAAAATAATATCTGCCCAGTCATCACAACCAGCCAGTTTATTAAAAATAACCTGCCTTTGAATAGTAGACAGCTCTCCGGCATGCTCCATACCAGAGCCGCCAGATATATAGCTGACTCCGTAAGGCCCCCGTATCAGCACATCCTCCAGCTCTACACCTTCATTAACCAAAGACATCATAGTCTGACGGGAACTGGTCCCCAGCAATACATCCACGTTGGCTGTGCCAAGATCTGCATCCACCACTACCACGCGTTTGCCTTTTTTCCCCATGGCAATGGCTAGATTCACCGTAAGGTTGGTTTTGCCTACGCCTCCCTTGCCGCTGGTAATAGCAATAACTCTGGCTCCCTGGCTAACTGGCTGATGGGCCGTGCTCTGAGAGCTTCCCTGCAATCTTCCGGAGTCCATTGTATCTTCTTTTGTAATTTTCCCCTCTACAAGCATTCTCAGCCTGGTAGCCTGATCATCCATACCCTCTTACCTCAGCAATAACTCCGCTAATTTTTCAATACTAGCAGGCTCAATATCATCAGGCACACTCTGACCGTTAGTCAAATAGGACAAAGCCGCCTTACGTCTATGCAAAATATTCAAGATTATGCCATGAGTCTTGGTTTCATCCACCTTGGTAAAAATCACCCTGTCTGGCTTGCACAAGGAGAAATTATCCAAAAGCTCCAGTCCATCACTGGTCTTGGTGGTAGCGCTCATAACCAGATGCTTTTCAATATCAGCATCTATATTCAACAGCTCGCTAAGCTCCTTCATCTGATAAGCATTATACTGACTTCTGCCAGCTGTATCCAGCAAAATAAGCTGCTTGTCCCGATGCTTTTCAATAGCCTCCTGAAGTGCCTGTGGATTGTAAACAATTTCCAAAGGCAAGCCCAGAATATCAGAATAAGTTTTTAGCTGCTCCACAGCAGAAATACGATAGGTATCTGCTGTAATCAAGGCCACCTTGGCCCCTTCTTCCAGAACAAATTTAGCAGCAATCTTGGCTAGAGTTGTGGTTTTGCCTACACCAGTAGGGCCTATCAAAGCCACAATCTTTGGCTTGTCAGAATACAGAGTAATGCCGTTGGCGATTCGAATAGCCTTGCGAACATATTTCTCCAAAGCTTTCAATGCCTTGATAGAATTCTGCGGTGCCAGAATCTCCGTACCGTTCAGCTTGGAAATCATATCCTCCAAAACATGCTGACTGATTCCCTGAGCCTCCATAGCTCGCTGCAAATTAGGCATGCCACCGGCTTCATCCTTGTTGCGGCTCATTTCCACCAGCATGGATTTCATTTCCTCCAGCTGGTTCTGCAAATCCAAAATTTCCTGTTCCTTAACATCCAAATCAGTAGCATCTTCAGAAGCCGTCTCAACTTCCTTTTCCGGAGTCAATTGTTCTGCATCTGACTCTGCACTAACTAATTTTTCTTCTGCCACACTAACAGGCTCAGCCGGCTCTTCCTTTACCACCGTCTGTTCTACACCAGGATTCATATCAACAGGTGGTGCCACCGAAGCAACTTGTTCATTAACGACTGGCTGACCTGCCTGTTCCTGTGCTTTATTAACACTGGCTAGAACTTCGCCAAAGGTGGGACTAGGGGTATTCTGTGCCATAGCATGACTAATAGCCTCTATAGTGCCAGCCGTCTGATACTGACTTACCATATTTCGTGGCGTAAAATTCCCTGTAGGCTGGGGTTGTATAGGCTGTGGCTCTGGCTCTGCTGCAGAATTTCTGCTGGCTCTGGCTGCCGCTGCCGCCTGCAATACCGCCTCAGAGGCAGCACCAGTATCCATAGCAGGCTTCTGCTCCTTTACTACTGGCTCGTCCTCAATAGCTGCAATAACCTCCACAATTTCCTTGGCATGAAATCCCAAGATACCGCCCTTTTTGATTTTGTTTGTATGAAGAATTACTGCATCTACTCCCAGCTCTGACTTAACATTAGCCATAGCCTCCTTGAGAGTAGGTGCCTTAAAGCTCTTTATCTGCATTTATAACTTCACCACCCCTATAATCTGAATCTCAACAGACTGATCAATCTCCGCATGTGACAGAACAATAATTCCTGGCACAGAACGCTCTACCAGCTTTCTAAAATACAAACGCACAGTAGGGCTGGTCAAGGCAATTGGCTGATAGCCCATATCTGTCAGCTTTTGCAGCTCCTTGGTAAGGGAGTTCAGCAGCTTCTGCATGGTGTCAGGGTCCAGACTGACATAGGAACCTCGCTCTGTTCTCTGCACAGCTCCTGCAATCCTGTTTTCAATAGCAGGGTCCAAGGTAATACAGGTCAGCTGATTGTTCTGAGTATATTGCTGGGTAATCTGTCTTGCCATAGCATGACGTACATACTCTGTCAATATCTCAGTATCCTTGGTGGCCTGAGCATAATCTGCCAATACTTCTAAAATAGTAGTCATATCTCTGATAGACACCCGCTCCCTAAGCAGGTTAGCCAAAACCTTCTGAATATCTCCCACACCCAAAAGATCTGGCACCACCTCGTCCACAAGGGATGGATTGGTTTTCTTAGCATTATCAATAAGATTCTGAGTTTCCTGACGTCCCAGTATTTCATCAGCATGAGCCTTGATAACCTCTGTAAGATGGGTAGCCAATACGGATACAGCATCTACCACGGTATAGCCATTTAACTCAGCCTGTTCTCTGGAAGCCTCTGGAATCCACAAAGCTGGCAGGCCAAAGGCTGGTTCAATAGTATCAATACCCTGAATTTCTTCAAATACAGTACCAGAATTCATGGCTAGATAATGATCTAGCAGCAGTTCTCCCTTGGCAATCTCAACGCCCTTCAATTTGATAATATAAGCATTTGGCTTAATCTGAATATTATCTCGAATTCTGATAGTAGGCACTACCAAACCCAGTTCCAAGGCACATTGACGCCTAATCATAACAATACGATCCAGCAAATCACCGCCCTGTCCAGTATCAACCAAAGGAATAAGGCTGTAGCCTATCTCCAATTCCATAGGATCTACCTGCAGCAGAGAAACGATATTCTCCGGCTTGTTGGCCTCTGTTTTGGTCTTTTCCTTTTTCTCCACCACAGCAGTTTCCTGTACCTTTTTGTCTCCATTAGAAATCTGACGACCAATAAGGCCACAGACAGCAGCCAAAATGGCAAAAGGAGCTCCCGGCAAGCCTGGCACACAGGCCATAGCCAACAGCACGCCACAGACAATGTAGAAAACTCTTGGCTTGGCTCCCAACTGATGAATCAAATCATAGCCCAAATTGCTTTCGGAGGCAGCTCTAGTAACAATAATACCGGTAGCTGTAGAAATCAACAGAGCAGGAATCTGATTTACCAAGCCCTCACCTACAGTCAACAGTGTGTAGTTCTGCAGGGCCTGCTCCACTGTCATATTACGCTGTACCATACCGATAACAAAGCCACCGGTAATATTTATGATAATAATGATGATAGCCGCAATGGCATCACCCTTTACGAATTTGCTGGCACCATCCATAGCACCATAGAAATCAGCCTCCCGCTGAATCTTCTTACGGCGCTCACTTGCTTCTGCATCTGTAATGGCACCCTGATTCAAATCCGCATCTATAGCCATCTGCTTACCAGGCATAGCATCCAAGGTAAAACGGGCAGATACCTCAGCTACACGCTCAGCACCCTTGGTGATAACCAAGAACTGAATGATAATCAGAATAACGAAGATAATGAAACCTACAACTGCATTACCACCAACTACGAAATTACCAAAGGAACTAATAACCTCTCCTGCATAGCCCTCCAGCAGAATAAGTCGTGTTGAGGAAACATTCAGCGCCAAGCGAAATAAGGTGGTAATCAACAACAAGGAAGGAAATACGGAAAGATCCAGAGCCTCCACATTGTAGATTGCGCTCATTACTACCACCAGTGCCAGAGTAATATTCATACACAGCAGCAAATCCAGCAATATTGTAGGCAATGGAATAATCATCATAACTACGATAGTTACGATGCCTACTGCTATCATTACGTCACTATATTTTTTTACAAAGCCGACCTTGCCGGCAGTCATTTCAGGTGCAGCCATATTCTATCTCCTGACACTTTTCATATTCTATGCATAACGCCTTCTATGGCGATGTTTAAGCTTATATACATATGCCAAAACCTCTGCTACTGCCTTGAACAGCTCCTGAGGCACACTGCCTCCCACCTCAACTGCAGCATAGAGGGCTCTGGCCAAAGGCTTGTTTTCCACAATAGGAACCCTATTATCTCTGGCAATGCCCTTAATTTTTTGCGCCACCGCGTCCTGGCCCTTGGCCAGCACCACTGGCGCCGTCATGCCGCTTTCGTATTTCAAAGCCACGGCAAAATGAGTAGGGTTGGTAATAATAACATCCGCCTTGGGCACCTCCTGCATCATTCTGGACATAGCCATCTGACGCTGCTTCTGGCGAATCTTACCCTTAATCTGAGGATCACCTTCCTGCTGTTTGAATTCCTCCTTAACCTCCTGCTTACTCATTTTCAAATCCTGATTGTTCTGCCATTTCTGATACATGAAATCCAGAACAGCCATAATCATAAACAGGCCGATAATCTTGAAGGCCAAATCAAAAACTATATCTGACACCTTAGCTGCTCCGGAGAAAATATCCGTAAAAATCAGCTTCGGCATCTGAAACAGCTCATCGGCTAAATAAATATAGACCAATGAACCGATAATGGCAATCTTAAACAATGACTTTACCAGTTCCACCAGAGAACGCTTGGAAAAAATTCTCCCAAAACCGCTGATAGGATTTAGCCTGCCAGGATTAAAGCTGAGCTTCTCCGTGGAAAAATTAAAGCCCACCTGAGCCACATTCATGGCCAGGCCAATAATCATGATAAAGACCATCAAGGGCATGGCTGTTTTGGCCAGCAAAATCACTATGCCAATAAACAGCTGCATAATGGATTCCTCGTTTACATCGAAATTCAGATTACCGAAAATGTAAACAGTATAATTCATAACCTCCTCCACCGCTGTGGAGCCTAACATTTTCAGTACGAAAAATCCCGCCAATAGCACAAAGGCAGCACTGATTTCCTGACTGCGGCCCACCTGGCCTTTTTTCAGAGCATCCTGCTTGCGCTTGGCCGTTGGTTCCTCTGTTTTCTCACCAGCAAAAAGCTGTAAATCAAAAACAAAATCCACCTGGCCACTGCCTCTGTCTTTATTGTCTTTTCTATTGTAATGCCCGTAGGGCAATGGAAATATTGCCATACATTTCATTGAACAACACATCCAAAAACATCACATAAAAAGGCATAATCACTGCAACAGTAAAAATACCTATCACAATCTGCATGGGAATACCTACCACAAATATATTCATCTGAGGCATGGTTCTAGCCAATACACCTAGAGATACATTAGTCAACAGAATGGAAAAAGTTAATGGCATGGCAATTTTCATGCCTGTCACAAAAATCCCTGCGGTAAAATCTGTTATCAAGGTGGCAATATCTGTATTGAAATTCACTCCCAGCAAAGGAATGGAATCCACACTGCCTACCACAGCCGCCAAAAGCATATGATGCCCATTGGTGACCACAAAAACTATCAAAGTAAGATAATATAAGAAGCTGCCAATCAGAGGATTTTGCTGATTGGAGGTAGGGTCCATCTCATTAACTACTGCAAAGCCTGACTGTAAATCCATAATTTTACCAGCCATATTCACAGACATCATAGCCACATAGGCCACAAAGCCAATCAGCCAGCCTATAAACAGCTCTGACACTACAGCCAGAGTATAACCCAATATGGATACTGGGGCTGTTACTGCCATCTTGGCATCCACCACGGGAAAAAGCACCAAGGTAATGGCAAAGGCAATGCCTGCTCTAAAATACATTGGAATATTTTGACTGCCCCAAAAGGGTGCAATCAGAAACAGTCCGCTGATTCTGGTCATCAAAAGCAGAAATACCGCTGCGTGATTCTGCAGCAATTCATAAAAATCCACAGCGCCACCTCTTAGCCTATGTAATAAGGCAGATTAACCAAGACATTGGTTACGTATTCTACCATAAGCCTCAGCATCCAGGGGCCAAAAATCAATATGGCCACAAAAACAGCCACAATCTTTGGAATAAAGGCCAAGGTCTGCTCCTGAATAGAAGTAGTAGCCTGAAAAACACTGACTGCCAAACCTACCAGCAAGCCCAGCCCCAGCATTGGTGCAGAAATAATCAGCACCATCCGCAGGGCCTCCTGTGCCATCTGTATTACTAAATCACCTGACATATACCCACCTGTTTCTACTTAAAGCTGATAATCAAGGACTTAATCAAAAGATGCCAGCCGTCTACCATAACAAAAAGCAATATCTTGAAAGGCAGAGAAATCATTACTGGCGGCAGCATCATCATACCCATGGACATCAGGGTACTGGCCACAATCATATCAATAACAATAAATGGTACATATAACATAAAGCCTATCTGAAAGGCTGTTTTCAGCTCACTAATCATATAGGCAGGAATCAGAGTAAAGGTAGAAACCTCCTCGGGCCCACTAGGTCTTGGACCATCTGCTAAATTTACAAATAGTGCCAAATCTGATTCCCTGGTTTGTTTGAACATAAACTCACGAATAGGCTCTACTGTCCTGTCAATAGCCTCCTCCTGGGTTATCTGACCAGCCAAATAGGGCTGCAGACCGTTCTCATTGGCCTGACTCCAATAAGGAGCCATAATATAAAAGGTCAAAAACAGGGATAAGCCTATAATTACCATATTTGGTGGAGCTGTCTGGGTTGACAAAGCATTACGTAAAAAACCAAGCACCACAACAATTCTGATAAAGGCTGTTGTCATTATCAGAATCGAGGGTGCTATGGACAAGATTGTCAACACGGCCATCAGCTGCAGGGTAACTGCTACATCCTGTGGATTTTCTGATGAACCGACATCAATATTTACATTTGGTATCAAGGGGGCTGCCGAAGCAGCATCCCCCCACATAAAAGCTAATAGCAGAGCCATTATGCAAGGGCACAAAAGCCTCTGTACTCTGGTCACTATCTCCACAACTCCTATCCTCTGCGATTCAATCCCTCACGAAACAGAGACGGCACTCGCTTGGTCAACTCCTCCAGAGAGGACAACTGACTAGCAAAGGCAGTATTATCTATAGGCTGTACCACAGCCTGACGTCTCAGCCGATCTATTTCTTCCGGGTCCTCAATCTCCCCCAGCAGAGTAATCTGCTGTTCTGTAACTCCCAGTAGCAAAAGCTTGTCAGCAATTTCTACCACACAGACAGATTTATTTGGCCCTAGAGCCAAATGCTCCAATAATCGTCCTCCTGTAGATGTTGTGCGATTCTGGAAACGACCACTCAGAAATTTGGACGCAAAATAAGCCATGACAACCACAAAGGCAAATACAGCCACAAGGCTGACCAAATATGCCAATGTTGACCACCATGACATTTGAGAAGGTTTTGGATCTGTATTTTCATAGCCGGACAGATAGCCGCCACCTGAACCAGCCGTATCAGCAGCTGCCGCCAGACAATCTGGCGACAGTACTGAAAACACCAAAATTAAAATACATAGGACAGATGCCATGGAGTAAAAACGACTCCAGTTACTCATCAGCCGACTGCTTTACGAACAGCCTCCAGTACGCGGTCTGGCTGGAAAGGCTTTACAATGAAGTCACGGGCACCTGCCTGAATTGCTTCAATAACCATAGCCTGCTGACCCATAGCAGAGCACATAACGATCTTTGCATTAGGATCAACCTTCTTTATCTCCTTGACAGCACTAATGCCATCCATCTCAGGCATAGTAATATCCATGGTAGTCAAATCTGGCTTCAGCTCCTGGTACTTCTCCAATGCCTTCATACCATTCTCAGCCTCACCAACAACCTCATAACCGTTTTTGGTCAGGATATCCTTTACCATCATTCTCATGAACGCTGCGTCATCAACCACCAATACTCTAACTGCCATTTGTCATCTCTCCTTGTCTATTTAACGTATAACAAGCTAAATTTCGTCTATAATCAATACCATTGTACTTTAAACCTGAAAATTTTTCAAGTCCCAGTACAATTTGCTATCCTACAAAGACTGAACTCTTTCCATAGGACTTACTATTTCTGTAATGCGGACACCAAAATTCTCATCAATAACTACAACCTCACCCTTGGCTGTCAGCTGGCCATTAACATGAATGTCCACTGGCTCACCAGCCAGTTTGTCCAACTCAATAATGGAGCCGGTAGAAAATTCCAGAATCTCACGAATTGATTTTTTAGTGCGTCCCAGCTCAACAGTAACCTGCAGTGGAACATCCTGAATCAAGCTGATATTCGCTGCATTAACCTCAACTGGTTCATTGGTAAGAGGTGCAAACTGTGCATTCTGCACCGGTACTCCTGAAGATACCACATTGTTAGCATAAGCAGGAGGTGCATATACAGGCTGAGCTCCCATAGGCGGAGCCGTATACTGCGGCTGCTGTGTCGGTGCCGCATACTGTGGCTGCGGAGGAGCTGCATACTGAGGTGCTGCTGGCTGTGGAGCCGATGCAGCTGGGGCTGGGGCTGGAGCTGCTGCTACTGGAGCAGCCTCTGGAGCCACTGGAGCTGGTGCAGGCTCTGGTGCTGGAGCTTCCTGAGCCTCAGCCTCTGCACCGCCTCCCATCAGGAAGGACACCATTTCCTTAGCCACATCCAAAGGAAGAATCTGCATGATTTCGCTGTCAATAAGGCCATCTACCTCCATGCGGAAGCTGGTTTTTACCACTGGCTCATCATTGTTCACCAAATCTGTAATTTTATCTTCGGCCCCTAAATCAATAAGATTTACCTTTGGTGGGGAAATATCTATTTTTTTGTTAAACATGGTAGAGAGAGAGGTTGCCACTGTACCCATCATCTGGTTCATGGCCTCACCCACAGCACTCATATGAATATCATTGAGCTCTTCCTGTGGATTTAATCCATCTCCACCCATCATCAAATCTGCAATAATAGAGGCATCAGAAGCCTGAATGGCCAGAATATTATTGCCATTGATACCTATTACATAACCTACCTCAACCACCAAGTAAGGCATTGGATACTGATTCTGAATCGTAGACATAGTATCCACACTTACAGTAGGGGTTGTAATATTAACCTTATGTCCTAACAATACTGACAATGTTGTTGCAGCACTGCCCATAGAGATATTACCAATCTCACCCAGGGCATCCTTCTCCATACTGGACAGCAGATCATCCGATAATACAGAAGAAGCTTCCTCATTAGATGCCGAATCACTGGCAGCAGGCTCTGATGCAGCGCCGTTCAGCAGCGCATCAATTTCCTCTTGCGTCAAATCAGCCATTAGTATCTTCATCTCCTTCCGAAATTATTCTGGTAATCTGTACTGCTTTTTTATTGCCAGAGGTACCAGGACGGCAATAAAATTTTTCCATATTGCCTACTATACATTTTAATTCATCATCAACCTTGGTATCCATCTGTAGGACATCCCCATAGCTTAGGGACAGGAATTCCTGCAAGGTTATATTAAATGCTCCCATCTGAATAATAACAGGAACCTGGGTATTATTCAGCTTACGTCGAATAATAGCCTCATGCTCAGGATTATCCTCCTTAGTTACAGAGGCTGCCACCCAGAAGGTGGTTGTCAATTTCGACATAATAGGTTCCAACACCAGATAAGGAATACATATATTCATCAAGCCCTCTACAGGGCCGATTTTCATTTGCAAGGTGATAATAACCACCATATCGCTAGGGGGCACAATCTGAGCAAACTGAGGGTTTGACTCCATTGCCTCTATCTTTGGCGTAAATTGCGCCACATTGGCCCAAGCCTCCCGCAGATGGCTCATAGCCTTATCAAATACTCTGCGGATTACTGCCTCCTCTATCTCCGTCAATACTCTGGATTTGAGAGTATTCTCTCCCTGACCGCCAAAGACTCTGTCAATGATAGCAAAACAGATTCCTGTGTCAAATTCCATGATAATATTGCCCTTAAGAGGCGGTACAGCCAATATACCAATTACTGATGGATTGGCTATGGACTGTACAAATTCCTGATATGTTGTCTGCTCTACCGAGGCAACCTCAACACTTACCAAAGCCCGCAAATAAGTGGACAGATAGGTGTTAAACAACCTGGCAAAGTTGTCATGCAGCATATTAAGGGTTCGAATCTGGTCCTTTGAGAATTTATCCGGTCTCTTGAAGTCATAGGTCTTAACCTTTTTCTGCTCTTCCTCAGCCTTCATCTCATCAGCACTAACCTCGCCTGTTGAAAAGGCCGCCAGCAGTTTATCTATCTCAGACTGGGATAATACATCATCTGCCAAGCTTCATCCCCCTTTCCCATAAAATATATCTCATCTCATTACTGAAGCATAAAGCTTGTTATATATACATCATATACAGAACCTTCGCCAAGAACCTTGTTCAGCTCAGACTTGATTCTGCTCTTCAAATCATCCTGACGAGCAGCATCCAGCTCCTCAATCTTGACGGTACGAAGAATCTGCAATGTAGTATCCATAATCTTGGTTTCAGCAGCAGGTAGTAGCTTGCCATCAGCAACATTGTGCTCATTTTCTGGGTTCAGCTCTACTGTAATACCTACCTTCAGGAAACGACTGGATTTGATACCTCCAACATTGACAATAATGCCCTCCTTGGCATCTCCCAGCTTGACAAATACACCTGGATCATGATTTCTGTTCTCAACAGAGGCCTGATTCCCTGCGGACATAAACTGGGTGGTGACGAAATAGGAAATACCGCCCGCCAACACAAGGCCCACCAATATCAACACTACAATGATGATTATTGGTAATTTTTTGCCTCCCTCTGCTGGAGCCGCCTCCTCTGTCTTTTCTTCATCAGCCATTGCATTCCACTCCTTCTTTTACACTATATAAAATTAACCCACTTTAGAGGATTAAATTATATTCACATTTAATATTTTACCAATATTCTACTAAATTACAACCTTTCTTATAAAAACTTATCAGAAAAAGGGTAATTTGCACTAGATGCCAGCTCTATTTTTTATTTGTACAGAGCTCGCTTATATACCATAACCTTCCTGACAATATCCTCCATTCTATCCTGTACGATAAGCTTCTTGCCATTTGTCAGGGTTATAACTGTATCAGGAGTTTCCTCCATAGTCTCAATAATTTCCGCATTGAGGATGAATTCTCCTTTTTTGCCATCGGAATTAAATTTTGTAAGCTTGATCATGGTTCTTTCCTCCTCAATAATATACATCATCTTTGATGCTAATCCCTTACTCTCAGGCAAAAGCCCGATGGATATCCATCAGGCCCTTACCCTGCGAGAGTACATTGTACCTCTATAGCCATTGGCCATTCCCTGCCCCGCTTCAGTCATTCCACGGGACAAGGCTCCCTGTACAGTCCAGCCTATGAAAGAATCGCCGCACTGTCTATATTGGTAAAAATATTTTCCCTAGCGCTTTTGCCATCCATGGCAGTAATCACAGTTCGGTTGGCCACGCTTACCACAAAAGCCATATCATTCATATAAATCAGTGACTCTCTGGCTCCCTTTTGGGCCATCTTATCAACAGCATCATCCAGCTTCTGCAAATCCTCCTGACTCAAATCCAGCTGTCGGCTTTCCAGTCGCTGCAAAGCGTGATTGGAAAAGCTGACCTTCCGGGAAGCCTTTTGCAGAATATCCGCAAAGGAAGCACCTGTAACAGCTGTATTCCCTCTGCTAATTTTTTGTCCAAAACCGGATTTTTCCACAGGCAAAACAGGCTGCCCCGGAAAAATGATTCCTGAATTTGACATCCCACTTGCCTCCTTAAAGCTTATGCTCCTTCCCCAATGCGGGTAAGAGTAGAAATATCAACCTTGGTCAAGGCCTTGACCTTGTTGCCGCTTGCATCTACTATCTCTGTTTCTACCATCAAGGATGGTGAACCATCAGAGATACTTACGCTTTTGGCTTTACCCTCATGGGTAGTAGTGCTGCCATCACTGTTAGTAGTAGTCCACTGCACAGTTTTGTCAATCATGCTGGTAAGCTGTCCCACCAACAAAGAAGTATCCATATTCTCAATCAAGGTATTTACCTTGGTAAGTCCGCTGGCTACCTCTGTCATCTGCTCCAAAGCGGAGAACTGAGCCAGCTGAGAAAGATACTCGCCGTTATCCATTGGATCTAATGGATCCTGATACTGCATCTGCTTTACCAGCAATGTCAAGAAAGTATCCTTGCTGATGTAATCAGAATTAGTATTTTTATTAGCGTTCTGTTTAGCCATATACTGGTCATAATCATAAGTAACGCCATCAACTGTTACGGTATTCAGAGAAGAACTTGCCATATCGCATCCTCCTTTCTCATTACATTATACACTGTAATCTACACCTCGGGAAATCTGGTTGCCCTGGCTATCCAGAACTACTTCCTGATTTTCCTGACTGTTTTCCAGTTCTGCTGCCAGATTCTCACTGGACTCCTCAAAGTCCTGCAAATCTGCCTGGTGACTGCGTACCTGCTGTCCCTGCTGCTGGTAGAAACCCTGCTGGCCCTGATCCTGTGGCAGTTGTCCATCTGGCAAGCCAGTATGTACCTCCACATTATCCACCTTGATACCCTGCTCATCCAACTGCTGTTTGAGCTGAGTCATGGTTGTCTCCAGAATAGCTCTTACCTGAGCATTATCTGTATGGAAGGTAGCAGTTACACCACCATTACCATTAACAGACACCTTTAGACTAAGCTGTCCTAGATGCTCTGGATTCAGCTTGATAATCATCTGACTGTCTGTGCCCCTCTGCAGAAGCTTGGCCTGTTCTACAATCTGCTGAGGCACATTGTAGGTTTCTCTGGCCTGATTGGTCTGGGCAGCATTGCCCTCCACCTTCTGATTGGCACCAATCTGATTGTCCAAATTCTGCTGGAAGCTTATACTCTGATTTGCTACAGAATCATTCTCTACAGCCTTACTATCCTGCTGACCTGGTACAACCACATCGAAGCTGGCCTCTCCCTGAAGCTGACTGCCCTGCTGCTGTCCCTGACCATTAGTCATAGACTGCTGGCCATTCATAACAGGCATATTCTGCTGCAGCTGGCCTTCGGATTCAACAACCTCCAAGCCATCTGTCAGATTTGCCAACTGAGTCATGGAAACTCCATCCTCCTGAACCTGCTGTACTGCTGGCTGAGAGGTATAGGCTCCCTGCTGTCCAGCCAAAAGATTCAGCATTTGCTGGTTTTTAACCTGCTGAGACTGCTGTACTACCACATTACCTGCATTATCCTTATTCTGGGCTGGCTTACTGCCCAACAAGGCTGCAATATCATTAGGTGCATAACCTTCCTGAGTCTGAGCCTTTGCTGGCTGGTCAGCAGTTACTGTTCCAGTCTCTACCTTCTGAACCCGCTCCATTATCTGTACAGGCTGAAGACTATCCACTGGATTTTCTTGCTGATTGGTCTGCTGTAATACTCCTGCCAGAGCTTCGTCACCTGCCAACTGTCCCTGAACATTTTCCTGAACAGTCTGCAATCTGGTATCACCCTTGAAATAGGTATTTAGCTCTGCCATAGGTATATCCTGCACCAAAGATGCCTGAGCCCCTGCTGCCAACAAAGCAGCTGCCTGAGGATTCTGCTGAGTTCCCTGAGTCTGCTGATTACTCTGGTCCTCCACTTCTCCCTTGGCCTTATCATCGGTCTTGGTCTGTGGCTTTTCCCCCTGTGGCTGGCTTGCTTCAGAAGTCTCCTGAGGCTTACTCTGGGTATCTGCTGTATCTACAGCCCTATCCTGTGCATTGCTGTCAGTCTTGGTGTAATCAGTATCCTTGCTTACATCATTCTTGTTCCTAGCCTGCTGAGCCTGATCCAAGGTCTGAGAGAAATTCTCCTGCTTGGTGTTTACAGTTCTGGTGCTAGCTTTGGAATTAACCTTGACAGCTTCCTTGCTGCTGCCTGCATTAAGGGAAAAAACATTGACGTTATTATTCATAATTTCACCTCCCTTCAATAATATCGTATATCTAAGCACAAGTGCTTAATACGCTATCTTATTGCAGCTGTTGCTGCTGAACTGCACCATTTTCGTTGGTTACCTGCTGTACTCTCTTAGGAGCACCCACATACATAATCTTGGAAATTGTGGCTGCTCTATCAGGATCAAATTCCGTCAAGATTTGAGAAACCTGAGACTCATCCATGCGCTGGAAAATAGCAATGACAATATCATTATCCATAGTTTCCAAAATCTTTGCTGCATCTGCCGGCTTCATCTCATTATACAATCTCGCCAATTTGGACACACGCTTTTTTTCATCCGCCTGTCTCTGCTTGGTTAGCTTGTCGATTTCCTTCTGCGTAAGCTTCACAGGCTTGGATTTTTCACTATCCTTCTTAGCATTGGCTGTTTCCTGTACATCCTTTTCATCCGGTACGGAAGAGGCTTCATCCACTGGCTTGGCAAAGAACTGGCCTACAACCGGCATATTATACAGCCCCAGCTTTTTATTCATTTCATCAGAATCAAAAATCTGCAGGTAAATACCTAAGAAAAACCCCGCTATAACCAGCACCAACAGCAAAAATCCTTTACCAAATTTCTTTAGCCGGCTTTGCTTTTTTACTGGCTCCTGCTCTGCATTATCCTTACTTGCCATTCTACCACCCTAATTAACGATAAATATCCAATACCTTATTAACATAATCCTGTGTTTCTCTATAAGGCGGGATACCATTATATTCCTTTACAGCCTGGGGACCAGCATTATAGGCTGCTACAGCCTTCTGCACATCGCCGCCAAAGGTATCCATCATCTGTCTGAGATATTTGGCGCCACCCTCAATATTTTGACGCTTGTCATAGGGATTTACCCCCAGTCCTGCTGCCGTCTCAGGCATCAGCTGCATAACTCCCACTGCTCCGGCAGGAGAAACCGCCTCCTGATTGCCACCAGACTCTGTTTGAGCCACCGCAGCCACCAATCTTGGGTCCACCTGATATCTAGCTGCTGCCTCCTTTATCAGGCTGTTGGTATCGCCAGAAATATTCAGCCCCACGGCCCCTCTGGACTCCATGCTCATGGCCTTGTCCAGCTCGGTAGCAAAGCTGCCATTCTCCAGCCGTTGAGGCTTTTCCTGCTCAACACCGCCGGCTGCGGCAGTTTTATTTACATTTTCTTGATAGTTGGTGGCTGTATTTATACCAAACCGCATATTTAACTCGTCAATACGATGTATTATGCTATTCAAACCTTCTATCTGCATCATATAAATTCACTTCCCATTTTTTAGGCCTCCACAGTCTAGCTGCGATTGCGGAAAAATAACTGTCCGCCTATCTCATCCAGCTGCTTCTGCTCCTCCTGCAAAGCCTCGCTCATATACTGCTGCAATCTTTTCTCCCGCAGCTGCTCTATGCTTTTCAGCTTATTCATAACAGCTATCAGCTCATGCATCTTTTGCTGTCTGACAGCCTGCTTTTCCATAATAGTATGCTGCTGAGCTTCAATCTGCTCTCGCTTCCAGTTGAAGAAGCTGTTAAAGGTCATAAGACGTCCCAGGCTAATGGTTTTGCCCTCTCCGGTCAGCTCATCATAATCCCTATGCCCCTGAGCCATTTCCTGCAGATACACCTGCAGAATAGCTCTGGCCTCCTCCACCTCTTTGGTGGCTGTTGCCAGGGCAACCTGAGCCTTTTCCTTATTCATTCTTGTCACCTTTAACAGTGTCTCCAACTTAAAACGAAACTTCTTCATGCTATATACCTTCCAGCCTCTGGATGGTTTCCTCGAAGCTCTGAACCTCAAATACACCCTGACACAGGAAATCATTTATGGCATCAATCTTCTGTACAGCCTCATCAATCTTAGGACTTGATCCCTTTACATAGGCTCCTATGTGTATCAAATCCTCAGCCTCCTTGTACACTGCCATCAAGGCTCTCAGCTTACGATTGGCCTCCATATGCTCCTTAGGAACCACTGCCGACATAACTCGGCTAACGCTGGCCAATACATCAATAGCTGGAAAATGATTCTGAGCTGCAATATTTCTGGACAACACAATATGTCCATCCAAAATACTACGCACCGCATCTGCAATAGGCTCATTCATATCATCGCCATCAACCAGGACGGTATAAATACCAGTAATGGAGCCCTTAGCACTGGTGCCAGCTCTCTCTAGCAATCTTGGCAAAAGAGCAAAAACTGATGGGGTATAGCCTCTGGTAGCAGGTGGTTCACCTACCGTCAACCCGACCTCACGCTGGGCCATAGCAAAACGGGTAACTGAGTCCATCATCAAAACTACCTTGCGGCCTCTATCCCGGAAATACTCCGCTATAGCTGTAGCCGTCAAAGCACCCTTGATACGAACCAGGGCTGGCTTATCTGAGGTAGCTACTACCACCACAGAACGCTTCAAGCCTTCCTCCCCCAAATCCCGCTCGATAAATTCCTTTACCTCACGACCTCGCTCTCCTACCAGAGCAATAACGCTAATATCTGCTTCGGTATTTCTGGCAATCATACTCAGCAATGTGGATTTACCAACGCCGCTGCCTGCCATAATACCAATACGCTGTCCCTGTCCCATAGTAATCAGTCCATCAATGGCTCTAACTCCTACATAAAGAGAATCCTTGATAACTGGTCTTTCCAAAGGAGCTGGCGGATCAGCCTGAATAGGGTATTCCTTCTGACAAAGAATCGGCCCCTTGCCATCTATAGGGTTCCCCAAGCCATCTATAACTCTCCCCAAAAGCTCTGGCCCAACCTTGACCTGCAGCACCTTCTGGGCCGAAACAACCTGACAGCCTGGACCAATCCCCTTGGTTTCTCCCAAAGGCATCAGCAGCACATATCCCTCTCGGAAACCTACCACCTCTGCTGGCAAAGGCTCCACATCCTCAAAGTGGGAGTGTACATAGCACAGCTCTCCCATGCTGACATTTGGGCCGTTACATTCGATAACCAGACCAACAATCTGGACAACCTTGCCTATCATATTCATAGACTTGCAATGGTCTATAGCAGTATTGAATTTTTCCAGATTGATGTTTATATCCATTATTTCATTACATTCCTAACTGCCTGTTCCACCAGCCGCAGCTGAGTCGCTACACCTGCATCCACTACACCATTAGGGGATTCCACCAAACAATCCCCTGCTTTCAGAGAACCATCTGATTGAACCTCCAGCTGTCCGCTGCCCTCCAGCTGGGCCTGCAGCTCTGACTGGGCCATCATTACAAGCTCATACGCCTCCGGAGCCACCTTGACCACAACCTTAGGCTGATCCTTTACCTTTTGTATAGCTTCCTGTACCAAAGGCAGAATCATCTGAGGCACATCTATAAAGTGGCGAGGCAAAATCTTATTGGCAATCTTCAATACCATTTCAGCAATGGTATTTTCTGCCGAAGTAACATAGTCCTGACAGGCTGTTTGAGCCTCCTTGAGAAGCCGTTCTGCTCCAGCATTGGCATCCACCAAGATCTGATGCTGCTCCTCTCGAATCTGCTGAGCACCAGTCTCCCGGCCCTCTGCCAATCCCTGCTCATAGCCTTGCTTTTTAGCCTCCTCCTGAAGAGAGGCTACCTTATCCTGAGTATCCAGCATCAGCTTATCTGCCTCTGCCTTGGCCTCCTGACGAACAATCTCTGCCTGAATCTGGGCATCCTTTAGAAGCTGGCTGGCCTTGGCCTCCTTGTGACGGATTTCTGCCAGCATATGCTCCTGGGCCTCAGGTGTCATCAGCTCTTCCTCTGCCTGGTCTCCCTCCTCATTGGCAGAAACCACCATCGTAGGTACAGCTACAAACTTTGGCTCATCATTATAGATGGCACCCTTTATTACCCTAGACAATCATTTCGTCACCCTTTCCTCTGGAGACTACAATATCGCCCTTATCCTCCAGTGCTCTGATAACATTTACAATCTTCTGCTGAGCTTCCTCAACATCCCTTATCTTTACAGGGCCCATGTATTCAATTTCCTCACGAAGCATATCGCCAGCACGCTTGGACATATTCTTGTAAATCTTGTCGGCAACTTCCTGGTTGGTTGCCTTCAAAGCCAGGGACAAATCCTTGGTATCCACCTCTCGGAGCACCATCTGGAGACTTCTGTCGTCCAGCATAACGATATCCTCGAATACAAACATGAGCTTCTTGATTTCCTCGGTAAGCTCTGGATTCTCCACTTCCAGATTTTCGATAATGGACTTCTCTGTAGTACGATCCACACGGTTCAATACCTCTACGATGGCCTTTACGCCGCCTGCATCGCTGAAATCCTGTGTAACCAGAGCAGACAGCTTCCGCTCCAACACTCGCTCTACCTCTCTCAGTACCTCCGGAGAAGTTCTATCCATAACCGCTATACGCTTAGCTACCTCGGCCTGTCTATCCTGTGGCAAAGATGTAAGAATCGTAGCAGCCTGATCTGGGTCCAAATAGGCCATGATCAAGGCGATGGTCTGAGGATGCTCATTCTGTATAAAGTTCAACAGCTGAGCTGGATCCGTCTTGTGCAGGAAATCAAAAGGACGTACCTGCAGGCTGGTAGTCAGCCTGCTGATAATAGTAGTTGCCCTGTCTGCACCCAAAGCCTTTTCCAAAATGCTCTGAGCATATTCCAACCCACCCTGGGACAGATAATTCTTGGCCATAGCCATCTGATAAAATTCTGAAATAACTTCCTTCTTTTCCTCAGGTGTAACCTGCTTGTGATTGGCAATCTCCAGAGTCACTTTTTCGATTTCCTCGTCATTCATATGCTTGAATAACATGGAGGAATATTCAGGCCCCAGTACGATAAATAATATTGCTGCCTTTTGCTGATTGTTCAGCTCCGGCTCATCACCATACATATTCATAATTTTTTAGTCCTCCGACAACCAGGTCTTAACCAGCATTGCCATTTCAGCAGGCTTATTGCGGATAAGTTCCTCAATAGTCTGACGCTCTGACAGATGCTCCTGCTCTTCCTGAGTCATTTCCTCAGGCTCTATCTCGCCATTCTCCAGCATAGCCGCACGGGCCTCCTCAGCACGCTGTCTCTCCAGCTCAGCCTCTTCCTCTGCCAAACGGGCAGCCTCGGCCTCAGCCTCCAGACGCTTCTTACGCTTCCAGTAGAAGTAACCAGCTATGCCGCCTATCAACAGCAGAATAGCTGCTACAATCAGGGCAATCTTCAAATTGGCTGCATCCTTGGCTGCCTGCTCCTCTGCTGCCTGTTTATCAGCAACCTCAGTGCTAAATGGCAACGGCTCAACAGATACAGTATCTCCACGGTCTGCGTTAATGCCCACAGCAGAAGCCACAGAACGCTGAATGCTTTCCTGCTGTGCCTGAGTAATATCCTCATTAACCAAAACCGCAATATTTACACGCTTAATGGAACCTGGAGAAGCCACTGTCTTTTCCTTGGCCTCATTAATCTCATAATTCTTGGTGCTTTCCTTCTTAGAGTAATTAGCATTGCTATTATTGTTCTGAGCCACATAGCCAGGTACATTGGACTGTACTCCAGCTGGGCCTCCTGGTGAATTGGAGGTGCCATTATAGGACTCATTAATAGTCTGCTCACTGCGAATGATACCAGAATCATCCACCACCGGTGTATAGGTCTGAGTATCAGTCTGGCGCTGATCAAAGTCCAGCTCCACATTTACCCGCACATAGGAATGTCCTACGCCTATGGCCTGATCCAGCATGGACTGTACATCCTTCTGCATCCGTTCCTGAACCTTGCGAGTCATATCCAGCTGAGTCATGGTCTTGACGCTGACATTATCCTCATCCTCATCTGGATCATTGAGAATCTTGCCAGTTTCATCCACTACGGTAATATTCTCTGGCACCAATCCCTGTACACTGCGGGAAGCCAGATTCACAATACCCTTAACTTCCTTTTTATTCAGCTGCTGATTAGGCTTCAGCTTCAACATAATGGAAGCAGTAGCTGGTTTTTCATTCTTCTTGTACAGGCTGTCCTCTGGCAATACAATATGTACTCTTGCCTTTTCTACAGCCTCAATCTGTTCAATAGTACGAGTCAGCTCACCCTGCAGGGCCTGCAGATAATTCACCTTGTTCTGAAATTCTGTTACCCCCAGCTTGCTATCATCGAATATTTCAAAGCCCTTTTTGCCCCGAGGCAATCCCTCGGTGGCCAGATTCAGTCTAGCCTCATGGACATTGGCCGAAGGCACCAGTATCGTGGTTCCCTGTTTGGTTTCCTGAACTTCATAATTTACCTTGGACTCCTTTAGCTTGGCAGCTACCTCGCCTGCGTCCTTGGTTTCCATATTAGTAAACAACGGTACCATATCTGGCTTGCTGCCTAGGGAAAAACTGGCAGCCAAAATAACTATCAGCAGCAGTACCACACCGCCGATAGCCATATAATGCTGCTTTTTTGTCAATCTGCCCCATAGCTGCAGATATTTTTCCTTTAAATCACCCATCACAAAATCCCCTTGCTATGCAGTATAAATCTCATCAATTACAAACTATCAAACCTGCATACGCATGATTTCCTGATAGGCCTCTACCGCTTTATTGCGTACGGCCAGTGTCAGCTGCAGAGCAATATCTGCCTTTTCCGCAGCAATCACTACCTGTGATATATCCTCAACCTGTCCTGCTGCCAGAGCCTTACTCATATTGTCTGACTCCTTCTGCAGGCTGTTTACCTCACCTAAAGCATTTTTCAGATATTCGCCAAAGGCCGGCACTGTCTGGGCTGGCTTATCCTCACCCAAATGGCTTTCTGCCTGCATTTTCACCGGAGTCATCTGTAATGCTTCTATCTCCATTATTTCACCTCATTTATTACTTGCTGATATTCAATGCCTGCTGAGCCATACTCTTGGCTGCATTAATAGTCGTCACATTAGCCTCATAAGCTCTGGAAGCTGTAATCATATCAACCATCTCGGTAACAATATCCACATTAGGAAGCTCCACATAGCCATCTGCGTTAGCATCAGGATGACCAGGATCATAGACCAGCTTACCCATGCTGTCATCAGTACCAATACCTATGGCTCTAACACCATCGCCGGCTCTGTTTTTGTTACCCTTATTCATTGCTCCCTCCAGCATAGCTGAAAAGCTGTTTTTCTCCGCCTCTCTTGGCTGAAAAATAACATATTTACGCTTGAAAGGGCCTCCATCCACAGTTCTTGTAGAGTTGACATTTGCTATATTATTGGATATTACATCCATTCTCAGACGCTCTGCTGTCAACCCGGAGGCTGCCGCGTCAATACCGCCAAACATACTCATTGCACTTTCTCCAATCTATATATCAGCTTATTTACTGCTTATGACATTCTTTACGCCCTGAATATAGCCACCTAGCTTCTTGGCCATAGCATTGTAGTAAATCTGATTCTTGGCCAAATCCGCCATTTCAAAATCAATATCTACATTATTGCCATCCACCCGCATGGTGGTAGTATCATCCAGATGAATTGCTGCCTTTGCCTTACTGCTCATAGCCTGCGGCAAATGCTTATCTCTGGTTCTCACCATTTTTAGCTTATTTTTATCCTCGCCCATACCCAATTCCTTGGCCAGCAAGGTTTCAAACACCACATCACTGCGCTTGAAATGGGGAGTATTAACGTTGGCAATATTGTTGCTAATAACCTCCTGACGAAGGTTAGCAGCCTCCATGCCACGCTGCATATAATTAAATGATGGTGAATTCAAAATCTGATCCAGCATGAATACCCACTTCCTCATCTTAAGTAAAATGTTTATATCTCCATATATTTTAGCATTTTTTCTATAAATTAAGAAGTATTTTTTTCATAATAATTTCATATGGAAAAAAATAGTGCAAAAGTTACAAATAAAAAGCTGTGATAAAACATTTTTTATGCTTCATCACAGCCTCATTTTAGTGATTTATTTTTTCATGTACTTGCGAATGTACCATGCCAGCATTTCAGCAGGATTTACATCAGCTACAGATTGCTGCTGCTCCTCAGCATATACCTTGAAGCCTCTGTCAAAATCAATATCAGTTATATCCACCACATCTATATCCAGCCCCTCAATACCAGCACAAATCTGGTTGATTCTTTCTTTTCTAGCTGCTGGATTATCGGCTACACCATGCTCCTCAGCATGCTGCTCCACATACTGCTTTACCAGCTTGCGGCCATATTCGGCAAAAATATCGTCAATATGCATTTCTGTCTCTTGAGCCAGCTCCTCTACGCCGTTCCACAGATACTCATTGAGAACCTTAATATGGGTTCCCTTCATACCCTGGGATTTTGGCTCAACCACACCGGCAGATTCCAGCTTTCTCAAAGCATTAACAATAACAGAGCGGGTAATAGTCAGCATGTAAGCAATCTTGGAGGCATTAACCGGGCCATCCTTTCGCTTCAGCTTGCGGAAAATAGCAATGGTAGCCTGGCCCTCGGAGATAGACAATGTCCCCAAAGCCATGCGGACAGTTTCAATCTTCTGGCTTTCCTCCTGAGTACGGCGGGCTCTATCATGCAGCATCTCCATACCTACTACAGCAGCGCCATATTCTGCCAGCAACAAATCATCATCAGAGAAATCCACATTGTATTTAGCCACAATCAAGGTGCCAATCCGTTCACCTACACCATAGATAGGTACAATAGTGGTATTTTTACCATCGAATTTGCACATGGTATTTTCCTCACCAAAAGCACAGGTGCCGCTCTTGGAACGAAGGTTGGCAGAGGTTTCATCAATTTTCTTCAACCAGTTAACATAATGCTTTGGGAATCGGCCGGGCACAACTACATGCTCCAGCATAACATCGCATTCAAAATCATCCAAAAAAGCACAGCCATATATAAGGCCTGTTGTATCAACAATATAGATATTAGCATCTATAACATTGCTCAGTACAGTGGCCATTTCCTTATAGTCCACATTGTGAAAACGCTGCAGTACCCGGTTTATTTTTCTAGTACGTTCCAAAAGTGTTGACATATACACTTCCTCCTTCAATTCATTCTTATTACAATTTTATTTTTTGTGTTAAAACTTTGTTCAATAGGCAGAATAAATTTCAATCTTCTTCCACTTCACTACATTGTATCATAAAAAAAGAAATAATCACAACTTTTTGTGATTATTTCTAAAAAATTTACGAACTTATAAAAGTTATAGTATTTTTTTAATTGCTTCTGTTTTTGATACAGATAGGAATAATATTACAGAATAAACTGGCTCAAATCATGATTTACCACAATATCCTCCAGAGCCTTGTTTACATATTCCGTATCCACCAGTACCTGCTTTTCCTCCATATCTGGAGCATTGAAGGACAGCTCCTCCAAAAGCTTCTCCAGCAAAGTATGGAGACGGCGGGCACCAATGTTTTCATTCTGCTCATTTACATCACAGGCCAACTGAGCCAGACGGTCAATAGCCTCCTCCGCAAATTCCAGCTCAATGCCCTCTGTGCCAATCAAGGCCTTATACTGCTTGATAAGAGCATTCTGAGGCTCTACCAAAATCCGCTTGAAATCCTCCTTCTTCAAGGATTTCAACTCAACGCGAATTGGGAAACGGCCCTGCAGCTCAGGAATCAAATCAGATGGCTTAGAAGTGTGGAAAGCACCTGCCGCAATAAAGAGAATATGATCTGTCTTAACAGGGCCATATTTGGTCATAACAGTAGAGCCTTCTACGATAGGCAGAATATCTCTCTGAACACCCTCTCTGGATACATCGTGACCACTGGTATTGCCGCTAACAGCTACCTTGTCAATCTCATCCAGGAAAACAATACCGGTATTCTCAGCCAGCTTTACAGCAGTTTCCTGAATTTCTTCCATATCCACCAGCTTCATGGCTTCCTCCTGCTGGAACAGCTTGCGAGCCTGCTCCACAGTTACCTTCCGCTTTTTGTGGCGCTTTGGCATCATATTGCCAATCATATCCTGCAGATTATCTCCCATACCCTCCAGGCTGGAGCCAGCAAACATGCCTACCATAGGCTTGCTGGTATCCTCTACATCAATCTCAATAACCTTATCCTCGTACTCACCAGCCTCCAGCTTTTTGCGGCACCATTCACGGCCGGCAGTATACTGCTTAGGCTCCTCAGCCTGGCTTTCCTCCTGCTCCTCATTATTGGCCAAATTGCCAAAAAGCTGACCAAATGGATTAGCAGATTTCTTTGGCTCTGGCACCAGCACATCCAGAATACGCTCCTGTGCCATTTCCAAGGCCTTTTCCTGTACAGATTTGATTCTGGTCTGACGCACCATGCGGACAGCAGTCTCTGCCAAGTCACGAATGATAGACTCTACATCTCTGCCTACATAACCTACCTCAGTAAATTTGGTAGCCTCTACCTTGATGAAAGGTGCATCCACCAGCTTGGCCAAACGGCGGGCAATTTCAGTTTTACCTACACCAGTAGAGCCAATCATAAGAATATTTTTAGGTACAATATCATCCTGCATGCTGATATTATCCAGCTGACGGCTGCGCCATCTGTTACGGAGAGCAATTGCCACGGCTCTCTTGGCTTCCTTCTGACCTACAATATATTTGTCCAGGGCCTCCACAATCTGCTTTGGTGTCTGTTCGTTCACTACTATTCCTCCTCTTGGAAATTATTCCAATTCTTCAACACGAATATTATGATTGGTAAATACACAAATATCTGCGGCTATCTTCATAGCCTCCACGCAAATATCTTTAGCCTCCATATCTGTATGCTCTGCCAAAGCACGAGCTGCAGACAAAGCATAGAAACCGCCAGAGCCAATAGCACATACGCCGCCATCAGGCTCAATAACCTCGCCGTTACCAGACAGCATGAGAATATTTTCTTCATCTGCCACCAGCAGCAAAGCCTCCAGCTTCCGCAGCACCCTATCTGTGCGCCAATCCTTGGCCATCTCTACTGAAGCCCGCTGCAAATTGCCATTGTAGGCCTCCAGTTTAGCCTCAAATTTCTCAAACAAGGAAAAGGCATCTGCCACAGATCCGGCAAAGCCGGCCAAAATCTTGCCATGATGCAGCTTTCTGATTTTTCTAGCTGTTGCCTTCATAATAGTGCTCTGGCCAAAGGTAACCTGGCCATCACCAGCAATAGCCACCTTGCCATTTTTTCTTACAGCCACAATCGTGGTAGCATGAAACTGATTTTCCATAATAAAACTCCTATTAAAGCTCGTATTTATTCTTAAACTCCTCCAGCATTACCAGCGCTCTCTCGGCAATCCGCTGCTTTTTCAGCTTTTTGTCTCTGATTTTCTCCTTGATAGGAGACATAATGCCAAAGTTTACATTCATAGGCTGAAAATGTCTAGCTGGAGCTGTAGTTATATAATGACACAAGGAACCGTGAGCAGTTTCCGCAGGGAAAACTACCGGCTCCAAGCCCTGACACAATCTAGCAGCATTAATACCAGCCACCAGGCCAGAGGAGGCTGACTCTACATAGCCCTCCACCCCAGTCATCTGACCAGCAAAAAGCAAATTCTCTCTTCCGCCAAATTCCATAGTTGGCTTCATGGTTTCAGGAGAATTAATAAAGGTATTTCTGTGCATAACGCCGTAGCGAACAAATTCCGCCTTTTCCAGGCCAGGAATCAACCCAAATACCCGTTTCTGCTCAGGCCATTTCAAATGTGTTTGAAAGCCCACAATGTTATACAAGGTTCCCTCTGCATTATCCTGCCGCAGCTGAACCACAGCATGGGCCAGCTTGCCAGTATGAGGATTCACCAAGCCCACTGGCTTCAAGGGCCCAAAAAGCAGGGTATCCTCCCCTCGAGAGGCCATTTCCTCCACAGGCATACAGCCCTCAAAGAAAATTTCCTTTTCAAAGCTGTGGGTTTCTGCCTTTTCCGCATTAACCAGCTCCTGCCAAAAATGCTGATACTGCTCCTTGTCCATAGGGCAATTAATATAGGCTGCCTCTCCCTTATCATAGCGGGAAGCCTTCCAAGCCGTAGACATATCCACAGACTCCAAGGTAACAATAGGAGCTGCTGCATCGTAAAAATACAAATACTGCTGTCCCATAAGCTTGCCGATATCCTCAGCCAAAGCACCAGCCGTTAAAGGGCCGCTGGCTACAATAGTTACAGCATTCTCCTCATAAGGAATAGCCTCTACCTCCTGATGAATCACATTTATGAGAGGATGATTGCTAACCTTATCAGTAATATACTGACTAAAGCCTAAACGGTCTACTGCCAAAGCACCGCCTGCAGGAACCTTGGTGACATCCGCTGCCTCCATTACTACTGAGCCAAGACGGCGCATTTCCTCCTTAAGGACACCTACTGCATTTTCCAAGCCAGCTCCCCGCAGGGAGTTGCTGCAAACCAGTTCCCCAAATAGATCCGTCTTGTGAGCAGGAGTATTCTTAACAGGACGCATTTCGTACAAATCCACAGGAATCCCTCGCTGGGCTGCCTGCCAAGCTGCTTCACTGCCAGCCAATCCTGCCCCTACAACTATAATTTTATTCATCAGATTTTTCTGCACTCTCTTTCTCCTTGGCCTTGGCAGCCTTCTCACGCTGCTTGGCCAATTCCTTATTAATTGGATGGTTAATTCTAGTTTCGCAGCTATCGTTATTGCAATACAGCAAGGCCCTGCCATTACGATAAAAATGCTTCAGCTGCAAACCACCGCATTTTGGACATGGTTCCTTTTGGGGTACATCCCAGGTAACAAAATCGCACTCAGGATAATTCTTACAGCCAAAGAAATTTCTCCCTCGGCGAGATTTACGCTCCACAATGGTTCCATCGCATTTAGGACATTTAACGCCGGTATCCTTCAAAAGAGGCTTGGTATTTCTACACTCTGGGAAACCAGGGCAGGCCAGGAATTTGCCAAATCGTCCCTGCTTCACCACCATCATGCGGCCACAAAGCTCACACTGCACATCGGAAACCTCCACTGGCAGCTCTACATGGCCAATAGCCTCCTCCGCCTTATCCAATTCTTCAGCAAAGGGGCCATAGAAATCTGCCAACAGCTTGTCCTTATCCAACTGTCCCCCAGCAATACTATCCAGCTTGCTTTCCATAGTAGCGGTAAACTTCTCGTCCACAATATCCTTGAAGTATTCCTCCAACAGCTCCACTACCACAAAGCCCAGTTCAGTAGGCTGAAAAGCCTTGCTCACCCTGGCCACATAGCCACGGCCCAAAATAGTTTCAATAATTGGGGCGTAGGTACTTGGACGACCAATACCCTTTTCCTCCAGCAGCTTAACCAAAGATGCATCATTATATCTTGGAGGCGGCTCTGTAAAATGCTGCTTAGGTACTACCTTCATTAAACGAAGCTCGTCACCCTCTGCCAGCTCTGGCAGGTTTACATCCTTGTCACTTTCATTTTCCGCCAGGGTATATACCTTTTGGAAGCCTGCAAATTTCAACTGGGAGCCTCTAGCTGCTGCCACATAACCACCGTTGTTCAGCTTTACAGACAGGGTATCAAAAACAGCCGGTACCATCTGGCTGGCCACAAACCGCTGCCAAATAAGCTGATACAGGCGGAGCTGATCCTTGTTAAGATATTTCTCAATAGTGGCCGGAGCATTAACTACACTGGTAGGCCTAATTGCCTCATGGGCATCCTGAGCCTTCTTGCCAGCGGCATAAACATTAGCCTGGGCTGGATAATACTCCTGACCATAGTTTTCTACAATATACGCCTTGGCCTCTGCCTGAGCCATTTCCGAAATACGGGTAGAATCAGTTCGCATATAGGTAATCAAACCAGACATTCCCTTACGGCCCAATTCAATACCTTCATAGAGCTGCTGAGCCACCATCATGGTTTTCCGGGAAGTAAACCCCAGCTTTCTTGCTGCATCCTGCTGCAAGCTGGAGGTAGTAAAAGGAGCTGCTGCCTTACGGCTGCGCTGTCTTTTCTTCACCTCTGCCACTGACCAGATTCCCTCCGATACCGCTTCAGAAGCTCTATTAGCATCCCCTTCATTATAAAGGCCAAGTTTATAGCCTTTAATAGGTGGCAGCTCTTTACCTGCGGCATCTACACTTTTACTGCAGCTATTGGCAAAATCCTCAGCCAAAACTGTTAGCTCTGCATTAAACTGATTGCTTTTGCCCTTTTTCATCTTCATATCCACAGTCCAATATTCCTGGGATACAAAATCCTGAATCTGCTTCTCTCTATCGCAAATCAATCGTACCGTTACAGACTGCACCCGGCCAGCACTAAGGCCCTTGCGAACCTTGCGCCACAGCAAAGGACTTAGCTTGTAGCCTACGATTCTATCCAGCATCCGGCGAGCCTGCTGAGCATCCACCATATCTATATTAATGGGATGGGGAGTCTTAATAGCTGCCTGAATCGCTGGCTTGGTAATCTCATTAAATACAATACGACAAGGGGCACCCTCCTCAATATCAAATAGATGGGACAAATGCCAGGCAATAGCCTCTCCCTCACGGTCGGGATCGCTGGCCAGATAAACCTTATCCGCCTTGGTAGCTTCCTTCTTCAAGGATTTTATCAAATCACCCTTGCCCCGAATATTAATATATTTGGGAGCAAAGTTATTTTCTACATCAATACCAAATTGACTCTTAGGCAAATCCCGCAAATGGCCCATAGAGGCTCTAACCGTAAAACCCTTGCCCAAATATCTTTCTATGGTCTTGGCCTTGGTAGGAGACTCTACCAGAACCAAAGTACCAATAGCAGATGCCTTTTTCTTGGCAGCAGTTTTTTTAGTAGTAGTTTTTTTTGCTGTAGTCTTTTTCACAGTTGTTTTTTTAGTAGCTGTTTTTGTCTCAGTTGATTTTATTTCACTCACAAAACGCCCTCCTTTACAGTCCGCACGTATCGGCGAAGGTCATCCGATCGCGCCAATCCCTTTAGCTCCAGTTGTAACAATATAAACGCCGCATTGGCCACCTTGGTGCCATGCAGACGGTAAATTACTTCATCTACTGACAAAGGTTCTTCTACAGACAGAATTTGCAAAATTCTTTTTTCTGTCTCCGTTATTATAGCATGAGTTTTATTTTTTTCATCATTATTTTTAGTATTTGTATGTTTTTTTGCAAATTGTGGGTACTCCTCAATAATATCATGACTGTCAACTATTAGCTTCGCTCCCTGCTGAATCAACCGATGACACCCCTTGCTAACAGGGGAAAATACACTGCCTGGCACAGCAAAAACATCCCGCCCCTCACTAAGAGCCATTTCCGCTGTAATCAAAGAACCACTGCGTTGCGCAGCCTCTACCACCACTGTCCCTAGAGACATACCACTGATAATCCTATTACGGGCAGGAAAATTACCAGCTATAGGCTGAGCTCCAGGAAGGTATTCAGAAATAATGGCTCCTCTTTCCTCAATCTGGGCTAGCAAATGTCTATTGCTGGCAGGATAAACCACATCCACGCCACAGCCCAGCACCGCCTCTGTCGTGCCCTTCTGCAAGGCCCCCTCATGACAGCAGGCATCCACCCCCATAGCCGCACCACTAACCACAGAGAAACCTGCCTGAGCCAAGGATGCTGACAGCTGCTGAGCCACACTTCGTCCATAGGCACTAACCCGCCGCGCTCCAACCATAGCAATTCTAGGCAAATGATTTTGCAGACTTCCCTTATAAAAAAGCACCTCTGGCGGATTGGCTATTTCCTTCAATAACTCTGGATATGCTTCATTCTCTCTAATAACTAAATGAATATGCTTTTTATGACATATCTCCTCCAACTCCAAGGGCCAATCCGGCCTTTGCTTACGAGCCAAAAGAAATTCCTCCAGCACAGCCGGCCTTAGCAAACCTGTTTCAGCCAACTCCCCTGCCTGCACCTGCCAAACCTGCCTGCCACTGCCAAAATGGCTGACCAAACGCCGTATAATTGCTCCTCCCAGTTGTGAACACCCCTGCAGCACACCAAGATAAAATCTGTCCATATATTCACCCCTTAACCCTAAGCATTAAAGATTTAACCTGTCATATCCCTTATGCTATCTTACAATGTTTTAGATTAAAAGGCAATATCAACATAAAAAATAAAGCCATTAACAGCAAAACCATTAATAGCTTTATTTATATATAATATATTATTTTGCTTTCCGAGTAACTTCAACTTCAATATAATCTATAGGGCCGGTAAGAGTAGCATTGGCCTTTCTAGCCTTAACAGTAACTTCTCCCAGAGAAGCAAAATCCGCCAAAATAGCATCTGCAATGTGACCAGCCAAGGCTCTCATATGATGAAAACGCTTATTTTCTACATTTTCCTTAACCACAGCATAAATAGATGTGGAATGTACGCCATCAGTACTTTCATCATCATCCACCACACTGTCATCCTTAGTAACAGCTTCTACATCAAAATAAAACTTCTGTCCCAGCTCACGCTCGTATTCATAGGTTCCGTGAAAGCCATAAAACATCATATTTACTAATCTGATTTTTGCCATAATAACACCTCTCGTTTTGTCAATGCAATAAATTTCATAAACGGATCTCCCCTGCTATTCTGCATTGAAATCCTAAACTCCATACCACTTATCTATAATATCACAATCTATACGCAAAGTCACTTTGCTTTTTCAGCAATGCCTCCAATTCGCAAGCTATGGCCTTTAGTCCCCAGGGCTGTTCTTTCAATCTAGGAACAGCTCTTTGTAATTGAGCTGCATTAGCCAGAATAAGCACATCGGTATGGGTATCAGACAGATTCACTGTGCCTCTGGATACAGCCGCCTCAGCCCCTTGACTAAGCATAGTCTGTTTTAATATATTGGCCGCCCTGCTATCCACCTGTTTCAACCTGATAGGCATAAATAGAGCCTTAGGAGCCATCAGCTGAATACCTCTAGTGGTAACGCCGATTTCTTCCATAAGCTTTACAGCATCATGATAACAGTCTATTTGACAAATTTGCATAATATCTCTCCTTGAATTATAATATCTATTATCTTCTATGTTATAGCATTTTCTATTATACAGGATTGGAGACAGAAAAACATGGGTGACCTGGTTTTATTTTTACTATGCATCATTATGATTGCCTATACCTTTTGGGATGACCTATTTACCAACTAATTGACACTATCATGCCTACAGGCAGGGGACAGGATTTTGACTAAAAGCTTTTCCCGAAAATAAGGCAAAAAAATAAGGGGCTGAAAAGCCCCTTTTAAATTGTGACATTACAGCACCCTACGTGCACCGATATAGCAGGATCCCCAATAACCACTATACAGAGAATCTATTGCTACACCTCTGCTGGAGGAAGCATTAATGAAATTACCATCACCAAGATAGATACCTACATGGGATGGACCATACTCATAGGTAGAGAAAAATACCAGGTCACCTGGCACCAGCTCTGCTCTAGAGATTGGTGTACCTACCTCATACTGAGCATCTGCTGTACGTGGCAGATAGATACCAGCATTGGCAAATACATAGCGGACATAGCCGGAGCAGTCAAACCCACTAGGAGATGTTCCGCCGAATACATAAGGTACACCGATATAGTTCATGGAATTAGCTATAACTCTTCTGGAGATATAGTTAGAACCACGGCTTACCTCTGGCATGGAACGCCCCATCAGGGCGGTATAGGTGGTAGGACCTACCAAACCATCTGCATCCAAACCTCTGGAACTCTGGAAAGACTTGATAGCCTCTGCTGTAGCAGGACCAAAATCTCCATCTGCTGCTACATCGTAGCCAAGACTTGCCAACTGTCCCTGAATTTCCGCTACCTCACTGCCCTGATCACCAATACGGAAAGCTGATGCAAAAGCAACCGTAGCAAAACAGGACACAAGAATCATGGATAGCACCAAAACACGCTTAAAACTACCCAAAAAGACACTCCTCTCTCTTTTCGCCTACGAGGTTAGCTGTCGGGTTAGGGTTGAGATATACCCTTTTCTACGGTCTTGCCGAAGCCGCCGCGTTTAAATTCACCCCAATAACCTTTATGTTCTCAATCTACTTTCAAATTGAGTCCACTAGAATTAATAATTTGGTTCCCCCGCTCCTGGGCTGGATTAGGCTTTTTATGTAACATAAAACCCATTTTAAAATATTATTCGACATATAGGAAAAAAATCCTGCTTTTTGCCGAATTTTTTACAGAAAAATTATGAGTGGTCAATAAGCCGAGTTCTGTACCGCTTCCGCGGTGACAATCATTTATCTGGACTGCCAGTTGCCTGACAGCTCTAGCGACACACCCGGAAGGTCAGCGGGCCGCCTCGTATCCTTCCCTATTTGGTCTTGCTCCATGTGGGGTTTGTCAAGCCAACCAGTCACCTGGCTGCTGGTGTGCTCTTACCACGCCTTTCCATCCTTGCCGGCAGGCGAACCTGCTTAGGCGGTTTCCTTTTCTATGACACTTTCCCTAAGGTCACCCTCGCTGGACGTTATCCAGCACACTGCCCTGTGGAGCCCGGACTTTCCTCAAATACAGCTGGCAAGCCAGTGTATCAGCGATTGTCTTTCACACTCATAACGGGTAATATTATATCATAATCAACTATTAGTGTCAAACATCGTACTCAATAAATGAAATTTATCATACAAATTTCCTTAAAATTTAACAAAATTCAAAGAAATCCTGAGAAATATTGTCCGTGATAACCTCTAAGTCCTTCTTCATTTTGGCCGCTTCTGCGGTTAAATAATCTGCCAATACCTGTACCACAGGAAATTCTGTGCCAAAATGCCCTGCATCTATAAGGTTAATTCCCTGCTGCACAGCTCCCTGAGCCTCATGGTATTTTACATCTCCAGTAAGATAAACATCTGCCCCCTTGAAGGCTGCCTTGGACACAAATTCAGCACCTGCACCGCTGCAAAGAGCCACTTTCCGCACTGGCTTATTTGAACCTCGTACAATTCGCACATGGTTAATATGCAAGCCTTTTTTTACATCCATAACAAATTCATCCAATGATTTTACCTGGGGCAAGTAGCCAATTCTCCCCAAGGAAAATCCCTTTTCTGCATCTGTTATCACAAAGGATTCTATTTTTTCCAAGCCTACAGCCTGGGCCAGTACATCATTTACACCACCCTGAGCAATATCCAGATTGGTGTGAGCTGCATAGACAGCTATATTATGGCTCAAAAGCATCTGAAACATTTTGCCGTCATACAAATCCGTTCTCAGATGCCGTACTCCCTTGAAAATCATAGGGTGATGTGCCACAATCATATCCACTGATTCCTTAATGGCTGCCTCCACCACAGGAATACTTACATCCAAACAGGTCATCACCTTGTGTACCTCCTGCTGAGGAGATCCCGCCAAAAGGCCGGGATTATCCCAGTCCTCAGCCATTTTCTTAGGGGCCAGCCTCTCCAGCATATCCATTACAGTCTGACATTTCATCATAGCAATCCCTCCAGTTCTGCAATTTCCGCCTCCACCTGCTGAATTCTTTCTCTATCAGGTTCTGCACTTTTCTGCAGACCTGTTAATACCTTGTGACAGGAAATTAGATTGTTCTCCACATGCTTGGCAAATAGTTCTGGTCTTTTCTCCAAAAGCACAGGCCCCAACTTCAAAGCTAATTCCGAAGGAATTTCTGTCTGACCTCTCTCTGCCTTGATAATCTGATATACTCTGCCATCCACCTGAGCCAAAGCCTCATCAACAATATGCCAATTATGCTCATAGAGCCATCTTCTCAGCAGGCTGTAGGCATTCTGAGGCTGCAACACAAGACAACTTAAACCAGCCAACACCTCTGGCTCTGCTGATAGAATATCGCTAATCAGCTTGCCTCCCATGCCAGCAATACATACAGTATCAGCTTCTCCCACAGCCAGTGCCTTTAGTCCATCTCCCTGCCGTACCTGAATACATTCTGTTAACCCAGCCTCAGCCAATGTATGACTGGCTGCCTGACATGGACCAGCATTTTTATCTGCTGCAATAACGGTTCTTCTCTTATCCCTTTTGTACAGCTCCATAGCCAGATAGCCATGATCTGTACCGATATCCGCCACCTTGCAGTCAGCAGGCACAAATCCAGCCACCGCTTCCAATCTATCGTCAAGAATCATCTACATCCTCCTTATCTAAACAAAAGAGCTGCCGTATCCTCACGACAGCCCTCATATATTTATTAGTCAAGAAAATCTTTCAGCTTTTTGCTTCTGCTTGGATGACGCAGCTTACGCAGGGCCTTGGCCTCAATCTGACGGATACGCTCTCTGGTTACCCCAAAGCTCTGGCCAACCTCCTCCAAGGTTCTAGCCCGACCATCCTTGATACCGAAACGCAATTCCAGTACTTTCTTCTCTCTTTCGGTAAGAGTAGACAGCACATCTGTCAGCTGCTCCTTCAGCAGCATATAAGAAGCTGCCTCTGCTGGTGCTGGTGCGTCATGATCCTCAATAAAATCTCCCAGATGAGAATCCTCCTCCTCACCAATAGGAGTCTCCAGGGATACAGGCTCCTGAGCAATCTTCATGATTTCCCTTACCCTATCCACAGTAATCTCCATATCCTTGGCGATTTCCTCTGGGGTTGGTTCCCTGCCTAGCTGCTGCAGCAACTGTCTGGAAACGCGAATCAGCTTGTTAATTGTCTCTACCATATGAACTGGAATTCTAATGGTACGAGCCTGATCCGCAATGGCACGGGTAATAGCCTGACGAATCCACCAGGTAGCATAAGTACTAAACTTATAGCCCTTGGTGTAGTCAAACTTCTCTACAGCCTTAATCAGACCCAGATTGCCCTCCTGAATCAAATCCAAGAACAGCATACCACGGCCTACATATCTCTTGGCAATACTTACTACCAGACGGAGATTGGCCTCAGCCAGACGCTTCTGAGCCTCAGAACCATCCTCAATATCCAGCTTCAGCTGCTTCATTTCCTCCTCGTTAACAGTTACCAAAGGAATCTCCAGCTCCTCCAAATCAGCATTATACTGACGATGAGCCTTGCTGTCATAATCCTCTGGATTGTCTGTAATGCCATGCTGCTCTTTCAATGCTTTGACAATGGCATCATTCCGCAGCATGGTAGCAGCTACAACGCTGTTATCCACACCCAGCTTTTTGCTTAGCTTGCCTACAGTCAGAATCTTGTCTGGATTTCTCTGATAAGCCTTGATATATTTATCTGCCTTAATCCGGCGTTCTGCCCGCACACCAGCCTCCATGCTGGTAGCCAGATGGATTTCTTCCTCGGCAGTCAGCAAAGGCACACGACCGATTTCCTTCAGATACATTCTAACTGGATCATCAATATTGATGCCCTCTGGAACGCTAAGGTCTACATCTGCTTCTACATCCTGCAGCTCCTCATCCTTTTCCAGATCTTCTGGAGTCAAATCTGCATCATCAGAAATATCTACACCATTCTTACCAAAATTCTCAAACAGAGCCTCTATTTCGTCTGGAGAAATATCCTGCTTCTGCAGGGCCTCAACAACCTCGCCATAGGTTAGAACGCCACCGTTGCGCTTTCCTTTTTCCAATAGGTCGGCAATAACCATACGGCTCTGCTTTACCTCATTGCCTGCCTCCTGGGCAACAGCCTGCTTTTTGACAGCTGTCTTTTTAGGTGCGCCACTGGATTTAGAGCTTCTCTTCTTTTCCTTGATATCAGCCATTGAGCATTCTCCCTTCCTCCAGCATACAAAATTCTAAACTGGTTATCACTTTATAATTCATCCATTTCGTTTTTTATTTTCTGACTAAGCTCCAATTCCTCCAGAAATTCTGAGCTTCCCTCCCGGCTAAGCTGCTCAGCTCGCAGCCGATGTATTTCAAACTGAGTTTTGAGATAATGTTTGCGCAGGAATCTGGTGCAATCCTGATAGAGATCCATCATATCCTGACCGCCGGTATCCTCTACCATTGCTCTGGAAATTTCCTCTACTGACTCATCACCTAGACTGGCAAATTGCATTACATCAGATATAGTTGTGCCCTGCTTGATAAAAATCGCCATTTGACGCAGAATACCAGCCTGAATGCTATCTGGTACTGCATCTATAGGCACCTGGGATACAAAATGCTCCAGCACTGCTGGCTCCTGCCAAATAGCACGAATAATCACCCTGCCTGCTCTGCGATTGGCATCCTCATTCTGACGGCGCACCGCCCGTATAGCCTGCCTTTCAGCTCCCGGCTGATAACCACCTTGATTGCGGCCACGGCGGTTCAATTCGTCCCTCAACTCGTTTTCTGCCACTCCCAGAAGCTGGGCAGCTCTAGCCACATAGGCATTGCGCTGAGCCATATTTCTAAGCCCTAGAAGTACTGGGATAATTTTGGACATGGCCTGCAATCTGCCCTCCAGACTGTTCAAATCCATATCCTTTACAATGTATTGCAGCTGGAACTCCACCATAGGCACAGCTCCCTTGATGACTGTCATGAAGGCCTCTGGCCCATGCTTTCTTATATATTCATCGGGATCTTTGCCATCAGGCATCTGCACCACCTTGATAATGGCATTTTCCTGCTCCCGAGCTACTTGAATAGCCCGAAAGATGGCCTGCTGTCCGGCTGCATCGCTATCATAACAAAAATAAATCTGTGGAGCATACCGCAACAGCTTTTTACACTGTTCCTGGGTAAAGGCTGTACCCAGAGAAGCCACCACATTGTGGATGCCTGCAGCATACACCGATATAACATCCATATAGCCCTCAACCACCAAGGCAAAGCCAGATTTTTCTATCTGACGATGTGCCTTGTCCAGGCCGAAAAGCAGCTGCCTTTTGTTAAAAAGTATGGTTTCCTTGGAATTGAGATACTTGGCCTGCCTTTCCTGGGCAGCCTCTATGATTCTGCCCCCAAAGCCTACAATCCTGCCTCGCTCATCCCGAATAGGAATCATTACTCGATTGTGAAATCTGTCATACAGACTGCCATCAGGACGGTGCCTGGACAAATCACACTCCTCCAGCAGCTCTGGACTAATATCCCTCTGTACAAAGGCAGTAGATAGCTTGTCCCAGGCATCTGGAGCAAAACCTAGCTGAAATTCCTTGATTGTCTCCTCATTAATCCCCCGCTGGTGAAAATATGCCAGTCCCTTTTGACCGTACCTGGTCATGGTAAGACAATTATGAAAGAAATTTCCTGCTAGCTGATTAACACGACGTAAATCTTCAATATGCTTCTCCCTGGCTATCTGAGCTGGGGACATTTTTTTCTGAGGCAATGGAATATTCAGTTCCTCGGCAATTCTAGCCACAGCCTCATAATAGGGAATATTATCATATAAGGAAACAAACTTGAAAACATTGCCACCGGCATGACAGCCAAAGCAATAGAAGAAACCATCATCCGGCTTTACGGAAAAGGATGGTGTCTTTTCATTGTGAAACGGACAACAGCCCCAATATCTGTCTCCCTTGCGTTTCAGCGCTACATAGCGGGAAATAACCTTGACAATATCTGCAGCTGAACGCACTTCCTCGGCAAATTCACGAGTTATGATTCCATGCTCCGACATGGCAAAGCCTCCCACCTTTCCCTAAAAAGGCACAAATAGATTATCATATTGGCTTATATTCTAGCAAAAAGTCAAAAATCCTCTTTTTTTTACAAAACTCTTTAAATAAATTTTGTCATTTTTTCATTTTAATCTAATATTACCATTTAGTCAACCACAATATACCCAAAACCACCCCATTATTTATGTTTAATTATACCGGAAAATTTCCCCTTCATAAAATCTCCCACATAAATTTTGATTTGCCGATATACATTAATTATCTATACACTTTTTGTAGGCATGGCATATACTCTTCCAGGCACGCTCTCGCTATATTGATGTGCAAACCTATATCACTATTAATGGCGATATGGGAGTACCCTTTCAGGCACGCTCTCGCTACTTTTCTCGCCTAGCGGTACTAAAGCTCTCATGAGGCAATTCGTGGCTGACGCCCCGAAAGCTCATGAATCGCTAAGT
>Ga0129311_1000111_pt1 | contig 77266 bp, 72 predicted proteins | sample Go1ome_FD_94435 | JGI IMG/M metagenome (GOLD analysis project Ga0129311, IMG submission 94435) | Western lowland gorrila individual fecal microbial communities from Wisconsin, USA - Go1022B metagenome | ecosystem: Host-associated > Mammals > Digestive system > Large intestine > Fecal | place... | reverse complement strand
TGGTGCGGGCGGCGGGACTCGAACCCGCACACCACTAAGGTAACGGAACCTAAATCCGTCGAGTCTGCCAATTCCACCACGCCCGCATATATTTGAACTATAACACAACCGGCGGGCGGCGGCAAGAAGAAAATTCGTTGCAAAGCGCGGCGCACTGCCTTATAATGGCGGAAAGAAAAAGGGGGGATCGCCGTGCTGAACGTCTATCCGGACTATTACCCGCAGTTTCACTGCATCGCGGACCGCTGCCGCCACAACTGCTGCATCGGCTGGGAGATCGACGTGGACGAAAAGTCGCTCGATGCTTATCGGAAGATCGGCGGCGAAATGGGCGCGCGCCTTGCAGAAAATATCGCGCAGGACGGCGAGTCGCCGCATTTCATCCTCGGCGCGCGCGAGCGCTGCCCGTTTTTGAACGATCAAAACCTCTGCGACCTTATCCTGTACGGCGGGGAGGGCATGCTCTGCCAGATCTGCACCGACCATCCGCGATACCGCAGCTTTTTTTCAGAGCGCACGGAGATCGGCGCGGGGCTGTGCTGTGAGGAGGCTGCACGGCTCATCCTGACCAAGAAGGACAAAGCTGCGCTGATCGTGACGGGCGAGGGAACGCTCGAGGAAGAGGAGGCGGCCCTGCTCGCGCTGCGCGAGAAGCTCTTTGCTGCCGCGCAGGAGCGCGAAAAGCCGATCTTTCAGCGCATGGAGGATGTTTTAGAGCTCTGCGGCACGGCGCTGCCCGAGCTCCCGCTCGCACAGTGGGCGGCGTTCTATCTCTCACTTGAGCGGATGGATGAAGCGTGGACCGCCATCCTTGAGGAGCTGCGCGCGCACGCGGACGAGCTGCCGCTGGACGCCTTCGCCGCGCACATGCGCGGCCGCGAGACGGAGTATGAGCAGATGCTCGTCTACTTCCTCTACCGCCATGTGCCGACGGCGCTCGACGATGGGGACGTTGGCAGCAAGGCGGCATTCGCCGCCGCGTCGGTCCGGCTGCTCTATGCCCTCGGCGCGCTGCACGTTAAGCTTTATGGCGACTTTACCGTGGACGATCAGATCGAGCTCTGCCGTCTGTACAGCGCGGAGGTCGAATACTCCGACGACAACCTGAACGCGCTGTTTGACGCGCTGATGTAAAGAAGATCCCGCGCATTGCCGAAAGAGGGCGAAGCGCGGGATTTTTGCGCGAATTTGGATTGATTCTTATGTAAACCTGTGGTATACTGCTGACAAAACTCGGAACGGGCGGATGTTTGCGCCCCGTCAGGCAAAGGAGAGCAGACCATGACAAAGAACACTCGCAGAAAAAGTTTTCCGTCGCTGCTTTTGGCGCTGTGCCTTGCGATGCAGCTGTGCATCCCGGCGCTGGCGAGCGGCACGATGATGACCGCGGGCAGCGCGGCTATCCGCCAGCTGGAGGAAGAGGAAGGCTTCCGCGCGGAAAAGTACGAAGCAAACGGCAAGTGGTACATCGGCTACGGCACGGAGTGCGGCGCGGAGGATTACCCCGAGGGCATCACCCAGCAGGAGGCCGAAGCGCTGCTTCTGGGCAAGGTCGCGGAGTTTGAGGTTAAGCTCAACGACTTTTTTGCCCGCTACGGCGTGACGCCCACGCAGGGGCAGTTTGACGCGCTCATCTGCTTCACCTACAACTACGGCACGGGCTGGATGGGCGGCACGAGCAAGCTCGTGAAGATCGCCAGCGGCGAGGTCCAGGCCACGCGCCTTGAGGTCGCGCAGGCGTTCGGCGAATGGTGCCATTCCGGCGGTCAGGCGCAGCAGGGCCTTGCGGACCGTCGGCTTCAGGAAGCCGCACTCTACCTTGACGACAGTACCTACGCGGCAGGGAACGAGTTCGTCTATCTTATCATCAACAAGGAAAACGGCGTTTCGTATGAGACGGATTTCCGCGTTTACCAGCGCGGCGCGGCCTACGGCAGCTTCCCCAGGATGGAAAAGCTCGGCAGCACCTTCGCCGGCCTCAAGACCGCGAGCGGCGCGGTGCTGACCGAGAGCAGCATTGCCAGCGGCAACGTGGTCGCGACGGCGGCGTGGACGGCCAACAGCTATGCCGGCACGACCTATTCCGACGTGAACAAGGGCGACTGGTTCTATGACTACGTCATGGAGCTGAGCGCGCAGGGCATCGTCGGCGGAAACGGCGACGGGACCTTCGCCCCCAACCGTGCCACGAGCACGGGCGAGATGCTCAAGCTCGTGCTGCTTGCGACGGGCCACAAGGAGCAGTCGCCCACATCCTCCCACTGGGCCAGCGGCTACGGCACCTATGCGCTCTCGATGGGCTACCTCTCGCGCGAGAAGTCCGAGGCGCTCGACGCGCCCATCAGCCGCCTTGATGTCGCTTATCTCGCGGCCAGGGCCATGGGCTATGGTGCGTCCAACAGCGCGTCCCCCTTTGCCGACGTGAACGACGGCTATGTGACCGCGCTTTATGAAGCGGGCATCTTCATCGGCACGACGGTCGGCGACAAGATCTATTTCTACCCGGACAGCAGCATCACGCGCGCCGAGGTCGCGACGATCGTGTGGCGCATCTATCAGGCGAACGCGACGAACACCAAGCAGAAGATCCACTACAAGGACTACACACTCGACGTGCTCGAGGGTGTGCCGACGAACAATTACAATAAATCCGCCTTCTCAAAGAGCGGCAGCATCATGTACTATAACGATCCCAATATGCGCACGCGCCTCGGCATCGACGTTTCCCAGTATCAGGGCGATGTGGACTGGGCGGCAGTCGCGGCGAGCGGCGTGGAATTCGCCATCGCGCGCGTGGGCGGCCGCGGCTACACCGCGGGCTCTATCTACGCCGACACGAAGTTCGACGAATATGCCGACGGCGCGGCACGCGCGGGCCTTCAGGTGGGGGCGTACTTCTTCTCCCAGGCTGTGAGCGTGGAGGAAGCGCGGGAGGAAGCCTATTACGTGCTCGACAAGCTGCGCGGCCACAGCATCACCGGCCCCGTGGTGTTCGATTGGGAGGTCATCGGCAAGTCCAGCGCCCGCACTTATGGGCTGGAGACAAGCGTCCTGTGCGCCGCGGCGCGGACCTTCTGCGAGATCATCGAGAGCGCGGGCTACGACGCGATGATCTACATCAATGACTACGCGGGCTACATCAAGTACGATCTCAGTCAGGTCGTGGAGTATCCGCTCTGGTACGCGAACTACAGCACGGACGCGCCGACGTTCTACTATGACTTTGCCATGTGGCAGTATTCCTCCAAGGGCAGCGTGCCCGGCATCAAGGGCAACGTGGACATGGACCTCTGGTTCATCAAGTAAAGAGACAAAAGAAAGGCGATGGCCGGCAGGCCATCGCCTTTTCTTTTGTGATCGCGGATTTACAGCTCGATGAGCTCGTACTCTCTCGTGCCGAAGCCGAGCTCGGCGGCGGCTTCCACGGTGTGCACGCCGCTGCGGCTCTCGATGCGCTCGACGAGGTGGTCGCGGCCCGGATCGTCGGACGCGTAGACGAGGTCGAGGCAGGCCTGATCGATCGCGATGGGATCGAGCGAGGCGAGGATGCCGATATCCTTCATGCAGGGGTCCTCCGCCACGGCGCAGCAGTCGCAGTCAACGGACATGTTCTTCATCACGTTGATGTAGGCGATGTTGCCGGCAAAGTACTTTACAACGGACGAAGCCGCGTCCGCCATGGACTCTAGGAACGCGATCTGATCGGTGGACCACATCTCCTCGGGCTTGCCCGCGCCGTGGATCCAGGCCTTGCCCGCGCTCGAGCCGCAGCCGATCGAGAGCTGCTTGAGCGCGCCGCCGAAGCCGCCCATCGGATGCCCCTTGAAGTGGGAGAGCACGAGCATGGAGTCGTAGTTCGCCATGTCCTTGCCGACAAAATTCTTCCGGATGCGCTTGCCGTTCGGGATCTCGAGCTCGAGATCCGGACCCTCGGCGTCGAGGATGTCCACGTCGAAGAGCTTGCTCCAGCCGTGCTTGATCATCGTGCGGCGGTGGGCGTCGGTCGTGTTGCGCTCGCCGGGATAGGCGGTGTTGCACTCGACCACCGTGCCGTGCACGGCCTCGACCATCGGCTGCCAGAACTCGGGGGTGAGGAAGTTCTGGTTGCCCGGCTCGCCGGAGTGGACCTTGACGGCGACCTTGCCGGGCAGCTCCTTGCCCAGCGCCTTATAGAGTTCCACGACCTTTTCCGGCGTGATCTCCTTCGAAAAATAAACCTTTGCGTTCATTTGGCTTGTCCTCCTTTAACTCTCTCGGCCCAGGCGGCGGACGGGCCGGACGCGCCGAAGGGCGCGCGGCCAAATCTTAACACTGATAGCATAAAACAGACTTGCCGCCGATGCAAGTGAAAAATTTTAATTGCCGAGCTCGCGGATCTCATCCTGAATGAGCCGCCCCGCCGCCGCGGCGAGCTGGTCCATGCTGCGGATGCGGGCGAGGTCGCGGCCATAGATGGCGTTCGCGGCGGGAACGCTCGCGTTTTCGCCCATGAAAACGGCGGCCACGCGCACGCCCTTCGTGCGCAGCGCGCGGACCTCCTCGGCAGTATCGTCGATGCCGGTCTGGCCGTCGTATTCGCGGCTGAGGGGGATGCTGCCGCTCGGCAGGATCTTGTGGCTGTCGTCGGGCGAAGCGTCGGTCAGCAGGATCAGAAGGTGCCTGTCCGCGGGCGCGGACTGCATCAGCTCGCCCGCACCGCGCAGGGCGAGCCCATCGCGGTTCCACCCGGCGGCAAAGTAATTGAACACGTTGCGCTCGCCGTTTTTGTCGCCGAAATCCTTCAGAATGCGCAGCACCGTATAGCCGCGCAGGCTGCAGAAGCTCGTCACACGCACGGGGATGGCGCACGCGGCAAGGCTTTTGGCGAGAATATAGCCCTGAATGGCGATCGTCTCCTGACAGTGCAGGCGCGAGGCCGACGCGTCGAGCATCAGATCGACCGTGAAGCCGGGGTGATTCTCCTCGTCGCTGCGCAAAAACACGCGGTCGTCGTGCAGGACCGGCGCGCGCCAGACCCTTGTGCCGTCCAGCCAGCCCTGCCGGGCCGTGATCGATTCAGGCTGCTGGTGGATGAGCATGCAGTTGCAGATCTGCTCCGTCAGGCGCAGCAGCGCATTCTGATAGAGGTCGTTGTCGTGCGAGAAGGCGGCGCGGTTCCGCTTGGCCTGCTCCTCGGCCTGCTCGTAAAGACGCTGCGTGTCGGCGCTCATGGGCGTGTCCGGCGCGCTCTCGCCCTTCGTGAACCACAGGTGGCAGCCGAGGTGATTGCCGGTGCAGAGCTGCTGCTCGATGCGCGCGAGCTGCTGGGGCGCGTACAGGCTGCGGCCGAAGCAGCGCTCGATATAGCCGCGGTCCTCGCTTTCGCGCTCGTTGGAGCGCAGGCGGGCGCGCAGCGCGTTCGACGCGCGTACCATGCCGTTCTGCCCCGCGACGGCGGAGCGGCCGATGGTCAGATCGTCCGTGCGGACGATCTCCACGGGCATGAGCTTGGTGAGAAGCGGCGCCCACTCATCGCCGAAGTGGATGCGCAGGGAATGCTTTGTATGCACGCTGCCGTCAAACTGGAGATATTTTAAGAAGGCCGCGCGCACGGCGGCCTCCAGACCGTCCGCGTCCAGCGTGCCGGGGCAGGCGAGCGCCTTGCCGAGGCCCTTTTCCCACGGCGCGAGGAGGGGCGGCTTCTGCGCGAGCACGGTTTTCCACCGCTCGGACTGGAGTGCGTAGACGAGCTGGTTTTTCTCCATCCACTCCTGCCGCGAGAGCAGGTATTCCGACGCGAAAAACTCCGCCGCGTGTGCGCGCCGCAGCTCTGCGAGCACGGGGCGCGCGGGCAGCTCCTTTTCATACACCGCGTTTTCAAGCGCCAGCCATGCAAGCTCGTCAAAGACGCTCTGGCGCGCGTCGCCCGCCCAGGAGGAGAAAAGGCGCTTCGGCATCGCATCGCCGAACCACTTGTGCACAAGGCCGATGACGCAGTTCATGTAAAAGTCCGGCGCGCCGTCCGATTTCATCGCAAGGAACTGCGGCTCGAATCGGTAGTCCCCGCATGCGGTCCAGACGAGGTTGATCGCCCGGCGCTGCTGGGCGCTGTAGCTGGAAGTTTCCATCTCAGTCGGTGAAAAGGCGGCTGCGCTCGAGCTTAGAGGGAATGCGCGCGGCGATCACGTCGCGGATCAGGCCCTGCTCATAGGCGTCGAAGGCCTTGTTCGTGATGCCCATGTCGAGCGCCATACCGGCACTCACGCCGCGGCGGATCAAGCGCAGCGCGTCCAGAAGGCCGCGCAGGTCCAGCGCCTTGGACGAGATCTCCGCGTTCTCGCACTTTTTCTGCAGGTCGAGGAACAGCTGTACGAACTGCCCGCGGTACTTTTTTTCAAGCGTCGGGAACTCGTCGCCAAGCAGGCGCGCAAGGCCGCTTTCGTCGATCGGCGGCATCTGGATGACGACGAAGCGCGAGGTCAGCGCTTCGTTCAGCTCGCGCGTACCGGCGTAGCCGTAGTTCATCGTGCCGATGAAGCGCGCGGCGCCGTCGACCTCCACGCGCTCATAGCCGGGCACATCGATGGCGCGGCGGAAGTCGAGCGTCGCGTGCAGCACGGCGAGCGCTTCATTTTTAGCCATGTTGATCTCGTCGAGCACGCCGAAGCCGCCGTTTTTTGCGCAGAGGTACACGGGGCCGGGGCGGAAGCGGACCTCGCCGCCCTCGAAGGTGTCCATGCCGATCAGGCTCGCTGCGTCCATGTTCACGTGGAAGGAAACGTCCCACGCGGGGCGGGCGAAAACCTGCGCGAGATTTTCCGCCAGCACATTCTTGCCAGTGGCCTTGCTGCCTGCGAGCAGCAGGTTTTCTCCGCAGAGGATGGCGGCGATCGCCGCCTCCCACACATCCCTGCCGTAGTAATGATAGCGCGGCTGCGGCACGCGGCTTTTGAGCGCCGGGGCGGTGGGGTACTGCGCCTGAAAGGCGCGGATGCCGTCGATCAGGTCGGGGCTGACGCCCTCCTGCGTTAAAAATTCAAACAAATCGGATCACTCTTTCTGCCATTTTTTCCGCTCCTCATCATAGCACGCAAAAAGCAGTTTGCAAGCGGTTTTCGTGAATTTTTGCGCGCTGTTGGCACATTTCGACGCAAAAAAGAACGGCCCGCTGCGGAGCGGGCCGCTTTTCTTATTTATGCCGCGCGGCGTCGAGAAAGAGCAGCGTCAGTGCGATATAGAGCGCGCAGGCGAGCACGAGGAGCGCGCACAGGACCGTGCACGCGATGCGAAGCCCTTTCTTTTCCCGGAGAAGGCGCGGGGCGGCGAACAGCCCCGCAAGCGCCAGCACCAGCAGCACTGCGGCGGTCATGAGCGTCATACGCGATCCTCCTGTGCGCCGAGCAGGCCCTCTGCGCGCAGCATGTCGAGCATGCCGGTGAACCATTCAAGTTCACGCAGGCACTTTTTCTGCATTGCGTCCATATCGAGCTTTCCTTTTCCAAGCTCGAACGAGCCGCGTCCGGTCTGCACGGCGATGTGCAGAGCGCCGGAAGGCAGAAAGCTCATGTAGACCTCGCCGCCGCTCCGGTCGGACAGAGCCAGAATGCCGCGCATCAGGCCCGGCGTGAGGAGCCGCAGCGCCTCCTGCGCGTTATCCGCCGTGACGAGAAAGCGCTCGTTGAAGGCGGCGTCCGCCGTCTCGATGAGGCTCTTTTTGAGCTGCCTGCGCAGCGTCCGGCTCGACGAGGAAAGGCGCACCGCGCCGGAAAGCGGCGCGTCAAGGCCGCACACGAACCACTGGCCCTGAAAAACGCGCTGCTTGGTGTCCCGCCACTGCTGAAGCTCCTCGTCGTACTGCGAGTCGATCTGAAAAAGCTCCACATCGCTGAAGGCGACGGGCAGGCCCCTGTACGCTGCGCGGACCAGATCGCTGCCGCCGCTGCCCTGATGGGTGAAGGGAAACGCCATGTGCGCGCTGTCGATCTCCGTCCCGGAGATCTTGCCGAAGGGGTCGTATTCGACGGTGTCGAATACCTTGCGCAGCGAGCCGATGACGACGTTGTCGCCAAGCATTTTTTTGATGGCGCCGGTGTGCCTGCTCAGCTGCCAGCTGCCCGCCATCGCGATGATAAGACAGAGGATCGAGACCGGGATCAGCCCTATGGCGGCGAACAGGATCATCGCGATGCCCGCGCCGTAGGTCACGATCTTAAAGATCCCTGCCTTGCTCCGGTGCGCCTTGAGCGCCGCTTCGAGCTCGGCCTCCGTCAGCTTGATCGATTCTTCCATTGCTGCCCTCCTGTCAGAATGTAATGGATGTGTTTGTTTTTATTCCCGCGCGGCGAAGAGGCCGCAGCCGCCGAAGAGCAGGTCGAGCGTGCGCGCCATCTCCTGCAGCGACGCAATATAGCTGCGCCGCACGGCGTCAAGGTCGCGCACATCGACATGGCCTGCCACGGCGGCGAAGCCGTAGTCCGTTTCGAGCGCGAGGGAAAGGACGCGCCCGTCCCAGCTGAGACCGAGAAGCGTTCCGTTCAGCTGGCGCTCGAATTCGCCGAGAAAGTCCATGAAGTCCGGCGTGAGCAGACAGAAAACGTCCTGCTCCCGCGCCGCCTCCGCGCGAAAGTGCCGGTCGAAGTCCTTGTGGCCCGTCCGGACGCCGATAGGGGCGTCCGCCGTGCGCGCGGTGACGCGGATGGCAGACGGCGGCGCGCTGCGCGTCTCGCAGCGCAGGACAAGCCCGTGAAAAACGCTCTTGGGCCGGTTCTCGTACCCGTCGTGCGCGTTGCCGACGCGCTCAAGGCGGTCGAGCTGCACATTGGCCGCAGAGAAGAGCACGCCGCGGTGCTCGCCCTCGTGGAAGCGCTCGACCGTGCAGACGTCCCACGGGCGGTCCACAAGGCCCGCGCGCTCCAGATATGCCCGGTCGATGCACATGCCGGGGGTGCGCAGGTCGGGGCCGAAGGCCTTGCGGAACTCCGCGCGGAAAAAGCCGCCGAGCTGCTCCTGCATCAGGGCGTCGAGCTTTTTGCGCGCGCCGCCGCTGAGAAAGACCGCGCAGCAGATGCCGCCGGAAAACAGCACGCCCGTCAAGACCGCCCGAAGCGCCGCGTCCCGCAGAACGAAAAACGCGAGCGTGCCGCCCAGTGTGCCGAACAGCCCAATGAAGAACCAGGCGTACGACATGGTCTGATAGTGCCCGAGCTTTTTCGAGAGCGCCGCGTCGCTGAGCGTTTCCTTTTTGATCATTTCATCCTCATTTCTTATCATGGCGTTTTCAGATATCCCAGCTGTCCATCCAGTTTTCGCCCCAGTCATCCGCCGGGTCATACGGCGCGTCAGGGATCCAGCCCGCGGGGTAGAGAAGACCGTCCCCGTCGTGCTAGGCAAGGCCGTCTTCGCCGATGGTGTAATCGTTGCCCAAAAGATAGCGGTTCACGCCGTCATAGTACCAGATATGGAAGGCGGAATACTCATCCTCGTAGAATTCCGCGTTTTCCATGTCTGTATAGGTGTAGAAATCGGCGCTGCGGTAGAAAACGCCGTCAAAGTGCTGATCGCCGCCGTAACGGCCGAAGCGGTCGGCGGAAAGGGTAAAGCTGTTGCCGTCGCCGCCGGGGCAGAGGTAGGCGCGCGTCCCGTCGTCGTAGAGGTAGAGCCCCATGCCCTCGCCCTCGTCGTTGATAGTGCCGCTCATGGAGTAGTCCGGCGAACAGGCGATGTACTGCATAAGCGACGAGTCGATGACGATGGTCTCACCCAGGGCGTTCTGCCACATGCCGTCCCAGTTGCTTTTATCCCATTCGACGATCTCCGCTTCATCATCGCGGAGGAAGGTGTGGTGGTCGATGGAGAACCCGCTGCCCTCGCCGTTCTGGTTCGGAAGCAGCACGCCGTCCTTGCGCAGGAGAAAATTGTAGAGAAAGCCGTTGAAGAAGATCATCGGCCGGCCGCTCGCCTCGGACAGCTCGAATTCCCCGCGCCCGCCGAGCCCCCAGCTGGTGCGGTAGGCGTAAAAGCCCTCCTCGCTGTTGAAATAAAGCTTCGAGGTACCGTCGATGCTCCACATCCCGTCGAGAAATTCCATGTCCATGACGGTCTCAAGGCCGTCATCCGGCGGCGTGTCATCCTGGGCGGTATCGCCGCAGGCGGTCAGGCTCAGAAGGAGCGAGAGCGCGAGCGGGAGCAAAAGAAGGCGGCTTCGCCATGTCATCCTGATCCACCGCCCTTTTTAGTAGCAGACGCTGAAAAACAGCGCGCTGTAGGGATCGACAAGGTCGATGTCCATGATGCTTGCCTCGGGCGAGATGCTGTTGAGCTGCATCCGGCTGGCGCAGTCTCTGTAGTTGTCGAGCTGCGCTTCGGCGGCAAAGACAAGGCCGTCGTACTCCTCGGGCAGATAGACCACGTAGCTCTTGGTCAGCACCATCGCCCAGTCGCCAACGTTGTACTGCCAGTCGGTCGAGTAGGCGAATTCGACAGTGTATTCCTCGCCGTTCCAGTCGATCGTATGGACATAGTAGTTGTCGCCGCGCTGGCTGTTGCCGTAGGCGGTAGCGGCGGTGAGCCACATGCCGGTGTAGTAGTCGTAAAGCTCGCTGTCGGTGTTGGTGATGTACTGCCCGGTGAAATACGGAATGGACGAATCCGGAATGTAGCAGATGGCGTCAAACTGGATCTCGCAGATGCCGTCATGGACCTCGTCGCTGTTTTTCACGACCTCCCAGTAGCAGTCGCCCACGGCATAGCCGTCGCCAAGGCCGGAGTAGCTGGCCGTGCCGTTTTCAAGAAGGTAGGTGCCCGTGTCCGCCACGGCGTTGATCTGCAGGCCGTACTCGGAGAAATACGGCGAGGCGGCGGGGTCAGCCTCGGTCTGGTCCTCGTGGAAGTAGGAATAGTCAGGCTCAAAGACATAGCGCTCGTCGGCGTCCCAGAACCAGACCATGCGCGTCTGGCTCATGTCGGCGTGGTCAAAGGTCACGACCACGTCGCTCTCGCCGTCGCCGGTGATGTCGTCGAACGAGATGGTGAAGCCCGTGCCGTCGTCGTTCGCGTCCTCGACCGTCATGGGGAAGGACACGCTGTCGAACAGTACCTGTTCTTTTTCGTCGCGGTAGAAGGCCGCGCTCTCGGGGCCGACGGTGACGAGGACCTTCACGCTGCCCTCGCCCTCGTGCGTGATGGTGCCCTCGGCGGCGACCACGCCGCTCGCGCGCCAGTCGTCGCCCGCCGCATCGTCGCTGCCGCCGCCGCAGGCGGTCAGGCTCAGCGCGAGCAGCAGAGAAAGCGCAAGGGCCGGGAAAGCTTTCTGCATATTCATCTTCTTTCTCCCTTCTTCAAGGTTGGGCGGGCTTACTCAAGACGCTCGTAATAGTCGTTTTCGCCGCCCCACATGATCGCGTCGCTGTCGAAATGGGTGAATTCATAGGTGACGTTGTCGTACAGCGAGGATTCGGCAAAGTACACATCGTCAACGTCGGGCGAGGCGGTGATATAGCCGCCGTCCACCTCGGTCGCTTCCGCGCCGGGCGCGCGCTCGTAAAGGCCCCAGCTGCCGTCGCCGGCGATGTAGATGTAGCTGTCGGCGTCAAGGTCGCCGTCGAGGTACCAGATGCCCTCAAGGTGCGAAACGTCGCCGCTGCCGCTCAGGTCCGTATCGCCGTCATCGGAATCGTCCGAGCCGTCGCCGGCGCTGCTGCTCTCGCAGCGGAACGTGCCGAACGAAGCGATGTACACCGTGCCGTCGGAGTCGGGCACGAACTGGTAGGCAACGCCGTCGTGCTCGTTGTAGGCGTAGATGCAGTCATAGTCCGCGCTGTACTGTAAGTAGCCGCTGGCGGCGAGGTCCTCGGCCCGGCTGATCTCCCAGCGCGTGCCGTCGCTGTCGATGAGAAGAGAATCGTAGGGCGTGCCGTCCTCAGGGAGATAGCAGCCCTCGTAATCGCTGTAGTCATAGCTGTCGTAGCTTTCTTTGACGAAGTCCTCGAGCGTCAGCGGGGCCGTGTCAGGGGTGGTGTCGTCCGTAATGTCGTCGTCCACGGCGGCGTCGCCGCAGGCGGTGAGCGTCAGCACGAGCAGCAGCGTGCAGAGCAGGGCGGATAGTTTCTTGTTCATGTCTTTCTTCCTCCTCATTAAAAAACGATTAAAAGGTGTTGCTGTGGCTCTCCTCCGCCATGGACAAAAGCTCGTCGTGACTGAGCTCCACGTTGTTGAAGCGGACAAAGATGCCGTTGGTCACGGCGCTGCGCCACACCTCCGGATCGGCAAGCGGGCGGAAGCGGAGCTTATCAAGGTAGGGCTTCATGTCAAGGAGCAGCCGGCTCCCGGAGATGAAGTCCACCTGAAGAATATGATCCGCAAGCGGTTTTACAGCGGCGATATATTTCCGATACAAGCGCGTTTCCCCCTTTCCGACAGACGCGGGCAGCAAAAAAAGAACCACCGTACCGATATTGTACGGTGATTCGATTCAAAACGGTATTAACCAAAGGTTAGGGATTTTCCTGCCAGAGCGCGGCGAGTGCGGCGCGCTTGGCGCGCCCGGCGCCGGTCAGGCCGAGCTTGGAATAGATCTGGTTGACGTACTGCTTCACGCTGCCCTCGGAGAGGAAGAGCTTTTCCGCGATCTCGCGGTTGCTGAGCCGCTTGGCGGCAAGCGCTGCGATCTCGCGCTCGCGCGCGGTCAGACCGGCAAAGGCGGCGGGGGCGGACGCGCCTTTTCGCAGCGCGCCGATGCGCCTGGCGCGCACCTCGCCCAGCGCGATGACACGGCGGACGAAGTCCGCGCGCTCTCCCGCGGCGCAGGCGGAAAGCGTGCGGGCAAGATAGCGGCTGTTTTCGGCGAAGGGGAGCAGCAGCTCGTCCGCCGCGCCGTCCCCGATCGCCTGTGATAAGAGCGTGCGCGCATCGTCGTCCTTGCCGAGCATCTCATAGGCCGCGGCGGTCTGGATGCGCACGTGCAGCGCAACGAGCGCGTAGTGCATGGCTTCGCACTGCGCGAGCAGCCCCTCGCTGCGGCCGATGACGCTCGCGTATCTTCCCTGCGCGAGATAGACCTGATTTTCGATCAGCTCCATCATGGGCTTGCCGGGGGAGAGAAAGTTGATGCTGGCGAGCTGATGCTCGCGGAACACATCCGGCACGCGCTCCGGCTCGCCGAGCAGGGCATGGTAGTAGGCGCTGGTGCTGTTTAGAATGTTGAGCCAGGCCATGTTGTGCTGGCGCAGCAGCGCCTGACGCCGCTGCTCGAAGCTCACGCGCGGCGAAAGGTCCGTGCAGAGCGCAAGCCGCCAGGCGAGAAAGTCGCAGCAGAGGGCCATGTTTTCCTGCCCGTTGCCGATTATCTGCGCATAGGCGGTCTCGAGCAGGATCTGCGCGTCTGAAAAGCGGGAGCGCAGGTAGCAGGCCTCGGCGCGCATGAGCTTCTCCGCGCCCTGCCCGTGGCCGTTCGTGATCTGATAATAGTGCGGCATGCACTCGTCCATCTCGGCAAGCTCGCTGTCGAGCGCGCCGGGCGTGCGGTGGAACATCATCGCGACCGACGGCGAGCCGAAGGTCCAGCCGCCGTCGGAGCGGATGCTGATGGCCGGGCGCGACATCTGCGCGCTCGCGCTGCGGTGCAGGCGGCTCATCTGGGAGATGTCGTTGTACATGAGAAAGCTCGTGATGAGGTCGCACTCGCCGAGCAGGTTCCCGCGCTCCTGCGCGGAAAGCTCGCTGTGCTCCTCGACGGCGGCGAGCAGCAGCGCCTTCATTTCGAGCATCTTCGGGATCTGCCGCCAGTTGAACATGCTGCGCATGAGCACGAGGATCGCAAGCGGATGCGCCTTGAGCGTTTCGGCGGGGCAGTGCGAGAGAAACGCGATCACGTCCGCGCTTTTGAGCGAGGAGAGCAGGATGCCCGCGTCCAGCTGGATGACGTGCAGCGCGGCGTCAAAGTTCCCGCTCGCGCGGTACGACGCGAGCGCGTGCAGATAGCGCCCGTGCGCTTCATACCAGCGGCCGTAGCGGTCGCGGTAAGCGGCCTGCGCGGCGGGCGGGAGCGAGGCGAAGGTGTGCTCGGCGCACTCTTTCATCATGTGGTGGAAGCGGTAGGCGCCGCTGTCCGGCAGGCGCTTGACAAAGGCGTTCTGCCCGGTCAGCGCAGCAAGCAGCGCTTCGGCGCTGTCGTTTTCCGTAACGAACTGCGCCATCTCCACAGTGAATTCGTCGGCAAGGCCCATAACGGCCAGAAATTCGCGCTGCGACTGCGGCAGCGGGTCGATCATCGCGGCGGTGAACATCGAGTAGATGTCCGACCCGCGGTCGGGCAGCGCGCCGCGTTCGGCGAGCGTGCGCAGGTTCAGGTAGATGGCGGAGAACCAGCCCTCGCTCGAGTAGAGCAGCGCGTCGATCTGCTCGTCGGTAAGCTCGGTGCCGCAGCGGCGGGCATAGACCGAGAGCTCGGTGTGGTTGAGCCGCAGCTGCTCGGTGCCGATGCGGCAGAGCCGCCCGCCGAGACGGACCACGGCCTCGCCGGAGAGAAAGCGGTCGCGGCTCGCGACGAGCAGGTGCACGTTTTCAGGAAGCCGTGCCGCGAGCGTGCAGAGAAAGCTTGCCGCGCGGGCGTCGGTGAGCAGGTGAAAATCGTCGATGAAGAGATAGCAGGGGACCTCGCCCGCGAGCGTGTGGCAGAGATCGTCGGTCAGAAGGCTCGCGTCCGCCGCGTCGGCGGGGCAGGCGTAGTCCTGCAGAAACGCGAGCCCCGCGTGGGAAAAGGCGTCCTGCACGCTCTTCCAGAAGATCGCGAGATTGTCGGAATACACGCTGATGCGGATGACGTGCGCGCCCCTGGCGCGCTCCTGCTCGCCGAGGTACCAGTTCACCGCCGTCGTTTTGCCGTAGCCCATCGGGGCGACGACGGTCGTGAACGCGCAGCGGGAAACGGGGCGCAGGCATTCCTTCAAGCGCTCTGAAATATAAACGGTATTTAAGTCCCACCTGCGGTTGGCCATGGCGGCGTCCTCCGTGAATATGTTTACTAATAAGCATATCATATGCCGCCGCGTTTGGCAAGAAGCGGACGGCAGAAGGGCGCCCGAAGCCATCGGCTTCAGACGCCCCGTGAGCTCTGCCGCTGTGTATTTCGCGCTCCGGAAGGACGGACCGGAGCAGGGGAAGGAAGGATCAGACCTCGCGGCGGACGAGGACGGCCTTGATCGTCCTGCCGCTGTTGGAATCGTCGAAGGCCTCGTTGATCTGGTCGAAGGAGTAGAACTTCATCAGCTTTTCGATCGGGAAGCGGCCCTGACGCTGGTAGGCGATCATCTGGGGGATGAAGATCTTGGGGTTGGAGTAGCCCTCGGTCACGCCGACGAGGGATTTGCCGCCCAGCATGAATTCACCCATGCCGAACGTGCCGCCGGCGGGAGCCAGCTTACCGAGGTAGTTGAGACTGCTGAGCGCCGTCTGCACCATGGATGGCACGCCGCTGGTCTCCACCGCAAAGTCCGCGCCGGAGCCGGTGATGGCGCGGATCTCGCCGGCGATGTCGCCGCAGCGCTTGCGGTTGATGGTGTGCGTTGCGCCGAGCTCGAGCGCGAGGGCAAGGCTCGCATCATTGCCGCCGACGGCGATGATCTTCTCGCAGCCAGCAAGACGCGCCGCCATCAGCGCGCTCATGCCGACCGCGCCGCAGCCGAACACGGCGAGCGTTGCGCCGGTCTCGGGACGGAAGCAGTTGAGCACCGTGCCCGCGCCGGTCTGGATGCCGCAGCCGAGGGGGCCTGCAAGGCGGAGATCGAAATCCTTGTCGATCTTCACGGCGCTGTTCTGGTTGACGATCACGTGATCGGCAAAGGAGGACTGAGAGAAGAACGAGCCGATGGGCTTGCCGCCGCGGAAGATGCGGGGCTTGCCGTCCCAGTGGAGACCGGCGAAGTTGATGGGGCCCATCATCTCGCAGGCGTAGGGCTTGCCGGAAACGCAGGGCTTGCATCTGCCGCAGTAGCCGAAGCTGAGCGCGACGTGGTCGCCGACCTCAAAATCGGTCACGGCGCTGCCGACCTGGCGGACGATGCCCGCGCCCTCGTGGCCAAGAACGACGGGGAAGGCGGTCGGGATCGTGCCGTTGCGGGCGGATTCGTCCGTGTGGCAGACGCCGCTCGAGGTGATCTCCACCAAAAGCTCCTGCGCAAGGGGCTCGGCGAGCTCGATCTCCTCTTTTTCAAAAAGCTGATTTTTGACGCGCGTGACATAGGCGTGGGATTTGAGCATGGGGGTTCTCCTTTCAGGAAGCGTTTGCCGCGCTCCGCCTCATTTTCCGGAGCCGCAGCGTGATGTAAACGGCGCAGATCAGGGTGAGGGCGGCGTAGCCGTACACGGCCAGCATGATGACGCTGCGCTCCGTGCTCAGGCGCAGCGCGCCGGTGAGCCACGCGAAGATGAGCGTGGAGACGATCTGGCCGATGTTGCCGATGGCGCCGGTGACGCCGAGGGTGAAGGTCATGGCCTCGGGCTCCATGATCTCGCCGTAGAGGATGCTGTTGTTCGGCGTGTACCAGCCGATCGCGATGCCGTGCAGGAAGCTGCCGAGGAACACCGCCGTGAGCGAGTGCGCCGAGGCGATGACGAAAAAGCCGAGGCCGGTGACGGCCACGCTGAACGGCAGCGTCCAGTAGTGCAGCCATTTGCGCACATAGTAGAACGTCAGTCCGCCGACGAAGCCGGAGAGGTTGACGATCGTGTAGGAAAGGCCCGATTCGCTCGAGCCGCCGAGACCGCTGTTGAGCACAAAGGCGGAGATATTGTTGGTGTAGGCGAAATAGCAGGTGAAGTAGATGAGAAACAGGAACGAAAGCCAGTAGACCTCGGGCCGGATGCGGTAGACGGCCTTCGTCTGCACCGGCGCGGCAGAGGGAGCGGCGGAGACGGATCCGAGGTTTTTAGGCAGATAGACTGCCGCCAGGATCAGGATGGGCACGCCGATCAGATAGGACAAAAAGCAGTACTGCCAGCCGATCTCGGAAAGAAGCCCGCCCACGAGGGTGGAGTAGGTGCCGCCCATCATGGCGAACGCGCCGGTCAGGCCGACGACGCGCGAGCGCTCGTTTTCGTCAAGAAAGACCTGGAAGGTCACGCTGCCGGCCACGGTCGGCCCAAGGCCGACCGCCGCGCCGTAGAGGATGCGCAGCACCAGGATCGGCCAGAAGCTGCGCAGGAAGAACGGCACGACGCCGCAGAAGATGTAAAGAAGGATGCTGAAGAGGATCAGGCTGCGCTTGGAGAATTTCGTGCTCAGCCAGCTTGCCAGAAGGCCTGTCGGGATCTGGAGGATAACGGGGCCGGTCACAAGAAGCTGGATCCAGACAGTGCCGATATCGGGGAACTCCTGCTGGATGTAAGCAAGACCGGAGGAGAGCGCCAGCGAGCCCATGCCCATCATGGAGACGGCGCACAGAGCCGCGATCAAGGGCGCATTGCTTCGTTTATGCATGGCGAACATCCTTTTATGATTTCATTTGCCCACAGAGAACAGACTTTAGTCGTGCGCCTTGTCGTACAGCGGGCGGATCACGTGGTAAAACTCCCGCGCATTGGTGACGTTTTTCAGGAGAACGGAGTTTCCCGGATCGCCCGTGTCAAGAAAGAGCCGTTCCGGCAGACCGATGCTGTTGAGATCACGGTATTTGATGTCGAAGGGCTTCATGTTGACCGTGCCGAGAATGCGGCGGTTGGTCGCGATCGCCACGGAGGACTGCGCGTTCGCGAGCGCCTTGGAGGCCTCGAAGGAGAACAGCACGACCAGAATGTTGATCAGAAGCGTCACAGCTGCCTTTCCGATCATGAAGCGGTTGACCACGATCAGCGCGATGACCGCGGCCAGATCAAAAAGAAACGGCTTTAATCCGCTGAATTCCCCCATGGCAAGGATCTCCTCGCCGGGTTTGAGCTCGCGCAGGAAGCGCTCGGCCTTTTTCTGCTCGCGCTCCGCTTTTTTCTCCGAACGGGTCATGCCTGCCTTTTTTATCTCATTCATGTCAGCATCTCCTTTTTTGTGTACTCCGGGCGGCTCCCAAAAATGAACGGCGGGGAAAGGAAAGGTGCGGCGGCCTTGCCTGCGGCCGCCGCACCTTCAAAAAACTGTGAGATCCTGTGTTTTCAGAACGTTACGATACCCTTGAGATAATCCGGCGTGGGATGCGCCAGCAGCTCGAAGGCGCGCTGGAGCTCCTCAAACGGGATCTCGTGGGAAATGAACGCGTCGCAGGGCAGACGGCCGTCCATATAGGAGGCGATGCCTTCCTGCATGTTTTCGCGCGGACGCGGCGCGTAGGTGGGGTGCGTGGAGATGAGCATCGGCGTCTTGATCATCAGGTTCCAGCCGAGCGTGGGCGGGAACGGGTCGCCGTTTGCGTAAACAGATGGGATGAGGATCTTGCCGACGCCGCGGAACGAGCCGTCGAAGGCATCCATGCCCTCGGCATGGTTCTGCTTGATGATCTTGCCCGCGGTATCGAGACCCTTGAGCCCGCCGGTGATCTCGACGACGACATCGAAGAAGTGACCGTCGGTCAGTTCCCAGGCGGCGTCGTCCACCTCGCAGTTTTTGGGGTTGATCACATCCGTCGCGCCGTATTTTTTGGCGATCTCGAGCTTGTTGTCAAGAAGGTCGATCGCAACGAGCTTCTTGGCGCCGCTCCTGCGCAGACCGGCGATGATCATAAGGCCCATGAAGCCGCAGCCGATCACGGCGATATTCTCTCCGTATTTGCAGGACGCCTCGCGCACGATGTTCACGATGCAGCCCAGAGGCTCGGCGCAGCAGTATTTGACCGGCTTGCCGCCCTGGGGGATCTCGCAGAACATGCGGTTGCTGTCCTTGATGATGATGTAGTCGCAGAAGCCGCCGCCAAAGCCGCCGACGATCTCACCGACGCGGAAGTTCTTTACGTCCTTGCCGACTTCGACAACTTCGGCGACCGGCTCGTGGCCGAGGCTTGCGGGAAAGACCGGCTCGCCGACGCCCATGCGCGGGAAGCCGTGCTTCGAAACGCTCACACCAAGATTACCGAGGAAGGTCGGCAGATCCGTGTGACACATGCCGATGGAGATCGTTTTGAGCAGGACCTCGTCGTCTGCAAGCTTCGGCATCTCCCGCTCGAAAAAGTCGATTTTGCGGGGGGCTACCACCATTGCTTCACGAATTTTCATTGCTTTGCCTCCTTAGCGTTTACTTGAAATAGAGATCGCGGGCCCCGTTTTATTCCAGATCGGGGTTGCACTTGACGATGACCTTCGGGTGCTTGCCGGTCAGGTGCTCGGCATAGGCGGCGACGCCGTCATCCAGATCGAACACGGTATCGGTCAGGCACTTGAGGTTCAGGCGGGGCAGCATGTTGACCGCACGCGGGAAGGCGTAGGGGGCAACGAACACGCCACTGATCGTCAGCTCCTTGAAGTAGCAGTACTTGGCGATGTTGAAGGGCATATTGTAGTCGTTGGGATACATCGCACCGTAGATCAGCGTGCCGCCGTTGCCGCAGATCTCGGGCAGCAGGGGCGCGGCTGCCTTGGCGCCGGAGCAGTCGAGCACGATGTCGAAGCCGCGGCCTTCAGTGATCTCGTTGGCGCGGGCGATGACATCCTCGTTGATCGAGTCGATGGTGTGGACGGCGCCGAGCGTCTTGGCGAGCTCGCGGCGGTCAGCCAGGGGCTCAAGAAGCGTGAGGTTGGTCGCGCCGTACATGGACAGGCACTGGATGGCCAGAAGGCCGATGGGGCCGCCGCCGCAGACGCAGACGGTGTTGCCGCACTTGACGTTGCACTTGTCCATCATGCGGATCACGATGGACAGCGGCTCAAGCAGGCAGCCCTCCTTCAGGCTGACGCTGTCGGGCAGCTTGTAGACCTGATCCTCGTGCCAGATGATGTACTGCGCCATGCCGGGGGAGCCGCCGGTGACGTTCGTGCAGAACTGCTGCTTGCCGGAAGCGCAGTTCCAGCAGCCGCCGCACTGACGGATGAAGTTGCCGCCGACACGGTCGCCGACCTTCAGGCCCTTGTGGTGTGCCTCAGGACCGAGCTCGACGATCACGCCGGAGATCTCATGGCCGAGGCCGATGGGGGTGGTGTCGCCCTGGGGCTGGCCGAAGCAGCCGGCAACAGCGTGCGGGTCGGAGCCGCAGATGGCGCAGTAGGCGACCTTGATCTTAACGTCCTGGGGGCCCATTTCGCGCAGCGGGAGATCGCGGAAATCGACCAGACCGCGGGTCTCGGGATTGGGGTCCTTCATATTGCCGACGCGGACGCCGCATAAGGTTCTCATCATTTCCATTGAGTATAGCCTCCTTAAAATCGAGTGATGTGGGTTAAGAAGATACCGGGATCACATACCATACGCGGCGGGACCGCGTATGGTATGTGAAGGGAGAGCAGAGGATCAGTTCTTGCCGGAAGCGGCGTCGCGGCGGGCGGAGACCTCGGCCGCGATCTTTGCATAGGTGGCCTTGTCCAGCTTGTAGGCGAACATGGCGATCGCCGCGATGGCATAGCAGGCGCCGCAGTAGATGTGCGGCCAGAAGTTCAGGTGCCACATAACGGAATCGGTCTGCACCGCGTTGGGGACATAGCCGATGCCCTCGAGGACCCACGCGGCCGCGGCGATGGAGAAGGCCTGGCCGAGCTTGAAGAAGAAGTTGACAACGGTGGAGAGGAAGCCGCCGGCGTACTGGTTGTACTTGTACATCGTCCACTCAGCCGTATCGGGCACCATGCCGTAGAGCGAGCCGAGGATGATACCGGTGCAGAAGCCGGGGATCGCGCCGCCGAGGACGTAGTAGAGCATCTTGGCCGTCGTGCCGCCGTCCGCGCCGATGTTTTTCATGGGAAGGAAGAAGCAGATGAACGAAGCGAGCGCGCAGATGGCGAAGCCCCAGGCGGGGATGGTGGCCTTGTTCTTGACCTTGGTGACCATCCAGTTCAGCGAGAACGTGCCGACCGCCGCGAAGATGGGGGTGATGGTGTTCACGTTGGCGAAGAGGATCTGGTCGCCAACGAAATAGGTGAAGTAGTACATCTTGAAGGTCGCGCCGCCGTTCATAAAGCCCCAGGCGACGAAAGCGACGGTCAGCAGCCACACGGGCGTGTTGCCCTTGAGCAGCTTGAACTGGGACATGACGCTGTGCTTTTCGTAGGGGATCTCCACGATCTCGCGGGTGCCCGCCACGCAGATGAGGAACATCGGGATGGCGATGATGGAGAAGAGGAGCGCGGTCTTGGTGTAGGCCATCGCGTCGCCGCCGAGCGCGTTGATGATGCGCAGCACGGAGAAGCCGAGGACCGTACCGAGGATGAAGGTGAAGGTCATGCGCCATGCCGAAAGCGACGAGCGTGTCTCGGCATCGCGCGTCATCACCGTGGGCAGTGCGCTGTAGGTAACGTTGACGCAGGTGTAAAGGAATACCAGCACGAAGTACATGCCGAGACCCCAGATCGCGCGCAAGGTGACGCTCCAGTTCATATTGGTGTAGAAGCAGCCGATATTGAACAGCAGCATCGGGATGCAGGCGTAGAGGATCCAGGGGCGGTAGCGGCCAAGCTTATGCTTGGTGTTATCCGACCAGTAGCCGACCATGGGGTCGTTGATCGCGTCCCAGAGCTTCGAGATCAGAATGACCGTACCGACAAGGCCGGCGGGGATCAGGGCCATATCGGTGAAGTAGAAGGTGAGGTAGCTGCCCACCAGCGTCCACGAGCAGTTGCAGGCCATGTCGCCGAAGGCGTAGCAGATCTTGGTTTTCAGGTCTAATTTGGTGTATTCGTCTACCGGTTTTACAGAAGTATTGCTCATGTCGAGTTTCGCTCCTTTCAATTGGGTATCCTTTTTAATATTGTCTGCGGGGAAACGGGACCTTCGCTTATTTCACGCAGGCCTTGACGGCGTCGATGGTGTCCTGCAGGCCGTAGTGATACTTGTTGCGCAGCTCTTCGCCGCTGCCGAAGCCCGCGTAGACCTGCGGGATGCCCATGCGCTTGAAGCTCCTGGGCTCGATGCGGTGATCCATGAGATAGTCGGCGATGGAGCTTGCAAGACCGCCGTACATGAGGTGGTCCTCCAGCACGATGACGTTCCCCGTCTCGGCCACGCACTTTTCCACGAGCTCGCCGTCGAGCGGCTTGATCGAGTACATATCGACCACGCGGACGCTGATGCCTTCCTTTTCAAGCTCCTGCGCCGCAAGGATGGCCTGGAAGACCATCTCGCCGTGGGCGAAGATCGTGCAGTCTTTGCCGTCGCGGGCGATCAGGCCCTTGCCGATCTCGAACTTCTGCGAGCCGGGCTCGTAGAGCAGATGGTCCGCCTTGCCCTGTGCCAGACGGATGAACATCGGGCCGGGATAATCCATGCCGAGGTAGAGAATGTCGCGGATCATGTTGGGGTCGCCGATGGAGATGACGGTCATGTTGACCATCGACTGCATGATGGCGATATCCTCCATCGCGTTGTGCGTGGAGCCGCCGCCGGAGGTCAGACCGCCGCCCGTGCCGATGATGCGCACGGGGAGGTTCTGGTAGCAGATGTCCGTGCGGACCTGCTCGCAGGCGCGCATGGTGAGGAACGGGATCATGCCCATGATGACGGGGATGTTGCCCTCGAGCGCAAGGCCCGCCGCAACGCCGGCCGCGCTCTGCTCGGCAATGCCGGTGTCGATGTAGTGGGTGGGAAGGTCGCGCTTGAAATCCTTGAGGGCACCGCCGATATCGGAGGTGACCACGTAAAGCTTGTCGTTTTTCAGGCCGATCTCGTGCAGCGTGCTGCCGATCACATCGCGGCCGGAAAACAGCGCACCAAAGTTGAAGCTATCAGACATGAATCAGCATCCCCTTTCCTTTTCGTAGGCAGCTTTCAGCTCTGCCATCGCCTGTGCCAGATCGTTGGGGCCGAGCTTGCCGGCGTGCCAACCGAGATTGTGCTCCATGAAGGAGACGCCCTTGCCCTTGACGGTGTTCGCGATGATCGCCGTGGGCTGATCGCTGTCGGGCGCGGGCAGAGAGTCGAACGCGTCGATGATCTCGCCCATGTCGTGACCATTGATCTCAACGACGCGGAAGCCGAACGCGCGCCACTTGTCGCAGTAGGGCTCGAGCTTGACGAGATCCTCGGAGAAGCTGGTCATGAACTGACGGTTGCGGTCCACGATGACCACAAGGTTGCCGAGATTCTGGGAATGCGCCACGGTGGCGGCCTCCCACACGGAGCCCTCGGCGCTCTCGCCGTCGCCCATCATGCAGAACACACGGTGCTTTTCGCCCTTTGTGCGCGCGGAGATCGCCATGCCGACGGCCATCGGGAGACCGTGTCCCAGAGAGCCGGAGGAGCACTCCACGCCGGGGAGCTGCACCTTGCAGGGGTGCATGCCGTAGGCGCTGTCGAGCTTGCCGTAGGTGCGCACGATCTCGTCGTAATCGAAAAAGCCGCGCATCGCCATGGCGATGTACATGCACACGGCGCCGTGGCCCTTGCTGAGAATGAAGCGGTCGCGCTCGGGCATTTTGATGTTTTTGGGATCAACGTTCAGCGCGTGATGATACAGGCCGATGAGCAGATCGGTCATCGACAGGTCGCCGCCGATGTGCACGGCGCCCTGATAGCTGCCGCACAGATTCAGCAGCTTCTGGCGCATTTCGTAGGCCAGATCCTGCAGGCGGATGATTTCTTTCTGGTCTGCCATAGTGATCATTTCCTCCTTTTTCTCTGTATCCCTCCTGAATGAACATGACGAGGGAGTGGTTAAGAAAGAAAATCAAACGATTAGATTCAGGAAAGCGTTTGATCTCTTTTTCTAATATTTTACAGATACTTTACGGCTTGCACAACTCGTGAATGTGACATTCCGACAAGAAAAAATGTCTTTTTGCGAAAAAATTGTGAAACTTTAATCAATCAAAAGAGCGAAAGAAGGGCTTCACTTTTTTGAATGCCCCTGCTATAATACATATGCCTACTAAATATACAGATCAATCAACGGGAAAAGAGAGGGATCGTATCTGTGAGTTCCTATGAGCATCTGGACCTGCTCAGCGGGTATATGGGCACGCTGCCCCTTTACAGCCAGAAGATCTTGATCTTCAATATCCAGTGCTTCCACCCGGACCAGACCATCTATCAGGCGGAGATCTGCAGCAATTACCGCATCCTGTATTTCGTGCTGGAGGGGGAGCAGACCGTCGAGGTCAGAGCGCCGGAGGTAAAGCGGCGGACGCTGACGGAAAATTTCGTCTTTCAGGTCGGCAGCGGCGTGCCGCACCGGTTTTTGTTCCGCCCTGCGCCGCGCGCACGGCTTTTTGTCATTTACTACAAGGTCGTTCCGCAGCTCAGGGACGGCCGCGATTTCGAGCCCTTCACCAGGGACGAGGAGGAACTGGTGCTCGGCTTTCTCCGCCAGCCATACAGTGCCTTTCCGATCGGCAGGCGGATGAGCAGCGAGATCGCGCTGCTCAATGAGTACATGAGCACGCGGACCTGCGGCGACGCGCTGAAGGTGCGCAGCCAGCTGTCCAACATTTTCCTTTCGATCTTCCAGCAGGACAGCTACGAGCAGGGCAAGAACTGCGGCGATTCCGACGAGTATCTCGCGCGCAACACGATGCACATGCTGCTGCGGCAGATCATCGCCTGCGCCGCGTCGGGCGAGTCGCTCGCGCAGATCAGCGAGCGGCTGCACTATACGCCGCGCCACATTCAGCGCATGGTCATGGACTATTACGGCGAGAGCTTCACCAAGGTGGTCAACTATACGCGCCTGAGCGACGTGATGGCCATGCTGGCGGACACGGACCTTTCCCTGCGGGAGATCGCGCTGCGCAGCGGCTATTCGAGCGTCGAGCTGATGAACCGGCGCTTCAAGCAGCTCACGGGGATGCCGCTTGCGAGCTTCCGCCGCGTGCACGCCGGAAACGGCAGAAGAAGGTTAACATAATAAAAAAGGGAGCCATATCCACCGCGGTGGATATGGCTCCCTTTTGTCCTTTTCGAGGGTCAGTTCTGCATGAAAATCTGCTCGCCGCTGACCGGCGCATAGGCGATCAGCGCGCTCCCGTCCAGCGCTTCCCTGTGCATATCGACGGCGCTGATCCGGTGGTTGTTATAGGTCGTGTAGTAATAGATCCCCTTGTCTGCATTGCAGCAGGAGGTGTAGAGCGTGATCTCGTACTTGCCCTCGCCCAGCTTGCAGCAGCCGCGCTGCTGGTCCACGCTGCCGAGAATGTGGAAAAACTGGCTCACGCTCTCTTCCTCTGAATCGCCGGAGAGAGAATTCATCTTCACGAAGGCCGCGCGCACGAAGCGCGACTGGGACGAGAGGTCCCCCGGCAGTCCCATGCCGCCCATGCCGCGGCTGTAGGCGTCCAGCGCAAGGCCCCTGGCAAACGTATTGTCCGGGGTATCAACAGAGAGGCGGCGGTAGTTGCTGAGCGCGAAGAGCTGATAGGGGAACGGCGGGTTGTTGGTCAGGATGCCGACCGGATTATCGTAAACCATCAGCCCCTCCTTTACCGCTTCCACCGTGATGCACTCGTCCCGGTCCGCAATGATCCAGTGGAGCTGGGCGACGGGGAGATTTTCCATAAACGGCGTATCGATGAGATTGAGCCGCGGCAGGAGCTGCCGCACTTCTTTCACGCTGGCGCACGAGCCGAGCAGCCACGGGATGAGCTCGAACTGCGCGAGGTTGTCCTTTCCTTCGATCGGTTTACCGTAATGCGCGTTCCCGACGAAGTTGAGCCCCGCGATGCAGAGCCCCTTTTCGTTCGCCGCGTCGTAATAGAGCGGATAGTCCTGCATCACGCAGGCCATGCCGATCATGGCGTAGTGGCTTTTGAGTTCTCCGCCGTTTCGCAGGGGGAAAGCATAGCTCCTCGGCGTGACGACGATCTGATCCCCGTAGGAGATCTCATAATCCAGCGTCCGTCCAAAATAAAAATCCTTTGTCTGATAGGTCGCGGCTGTGCACATAGACGTTTTCCTCATTTCAATGGTTTGCTTGATATAAACAGCATATCACATTTCTGCCGTCCCGGCAACCGGCAGGCGCTTGGACGGCTGCGGCGGTCCGCTCTGCGTATTTTTCGTTGAAAGGGCGCGCCGTATCCATGATAAAAGGAAGCGGGTGCATTATGGAGACGGCAGCGCCGCGGGCTGCGCATGGAAAAGCACCGCGCCGGCGGCCCTTCGGGCCTGACCGATGCGGTGCTTTTTACGGTTTGCGGTGCGGGGGACGTTACATCGAGATCCAGCCGAAGGCGCTGGCGATGGAGCTGATGAGGATGACCGCCGCGAAGAAAGGGCAGAGGAAGCGGATCATGGCGTTAAAGACCTTCCTTCTGCGGAAGGGAGCACCGTCCAGCGTGACCTCTTCGGCGATGCGGTCCACGCCGATCACGCGGGAGACGAGGATGCAGCTCGCAATGGCGGCGATGGGCATCATGACGGAGTTGGTCAGGAAATCGAAAAAGTCGAGAAACTGCATGCCGATCACGGTGACGTTTGCGAGCGGGCCGTAGCCAAGGCTCGAAAGGCTGCCGAGCAGGACCATGGAAACGCCCATGATGGCGGTGGACTTGCTGCGGCTCCAGCCCAGCTCGTCCTGCAGGGTGGAGACGGCGCTTTCCGTCAGCGCGATGGAGCTCGTCACGGCGGCGAACAGCACCAGCAGGAAAAAGGCGATGCCGATCACGGTGCCGAAGCCCATGGAGTCAAAGACCTTGGGAATGGTGATGAACATCAGCGCCGGGCCTGCCTTGAGCGCGTCGGGATCGCCGCCGGAGAAGGCAAACACCGCGGGGATGATCATCAGGCCCGCCATCATGGCGATGGCCGTGTCGAAGATCTCCACGTTCCGGGTGGAGTCCTCGATGGAGACATCCTTTTTCATATAGGAGCCGAAGGTGATGAGAATGCCCATGGCGATGGACAGCGAGTAGAACATCTGCCCCATGGCGGAGACCACCGTCATCCAGGAGAAGTTATCAAGGTTGGGCACGAGGAAGTACTTGACGCCCTCAAGCGCGCCGGGACGGGTCACGGAGTAGATGCAGATCACCAGCGAGAGCACCACGAGGATGGGCATCATGACCTTGGAGACGCGCTCGATGCCGTTTTCAACGCCTGCAAAGATGATGGCGAGCGTGATGGCCGTGAAGGCGAGGAAGCACAACTCCGAGGAAAGACCGTTGGAAATGAAGCCGGAGAAATAGCCGTCCTCTGCGACCAGATGGGCCTTGCCCAGAAGGTATTCCGCGAGATACTTGATGACCCAGCCGCCGATGACGGAATAGTAGGGGACGATCAGGATCGGAATGATGGCGTTGATCCAGCCGCCTACGCGCAGGGCGGGTTTGCCGCCAAAGGACTTGTAAGCGCCGACGGGGCTCTTTCCGGTCATGCGGCCGATGGAGGTCTCGGCAATGATCATCGTATAGCCGAAGGTCATCGCAAGAATAATGTATACCAGAAGGAAAATGGCACCGCCGTATTTCGCGGCCAGATAGGGGAAGCGCCAGATGTTTCCAAGACCCACGGACGCGCCCGCGGCGGAAAGAACGAAGCCGATCTTTCCGGAAAAGGAACCTCTTTTGTGTTTGCTGTGATTCATGTTGATCTCCTCTCTTTGCTGTGTGCAACTTATTTAAACTATCACAGAAGGGGAAGAAAAACAATCCCAAATCTCAAAAAGGGTCGATTTTCGGCCAGTTGGCCGCCGCGCAGATCAGCCTTGCAAAGCGGCGGGGCCCGCCGGGAGCATGGCGCTTTTTCTGCGCGGCAGTGGTTTGGCCAAAATCGATAAAAGAGAAGCGCTTCCAGTGCCTGCTTTTGACGGATACCGTGATTTTTTCAAAACTGAGAATTTTGCAGACAAAAATGCGGGAAGGGCTGCAGAACGCCGGATAAAAATTATGCATCTATTCGAAAGCTTTCGTTGCATTTTGACATACCTTTGATGATATTTCTGCTTGGAAAGAGCACTGTTCTTGATCCCCGGCGCTGGCCGCCGTTGTCCGTGATGAGGAGGGAATGATCAGCTATGAGCCGGCGGAGCAGGGCGTATACTCTAACGGCGGCTATACGATCGACAAGATCTCCCATCCCACGCTGGGCGCGGGTGAGGTGGACGGCATCCTGACCGGCGATGATCAGGACCGCAGCAACGGCTATTCGTGGTCCATGGCGGACGGCGGAGATGACAGCGACTATATCTACATCGGCACCTGCTACAACTCCACTTACTACATCTACCACAACAACGTGCAGACGGCGCTCAACAAGCTCAAAAGCGAGGGCAATCTGCCCGAGAGCGCCGACACCAAGACCATGGCGGCCGAGATCGTGAGCGTCATGTTCGGCGTTGATACATTTGACGAGACCGGCATGAACGACTGGGCTCCCGTCATCATCTCCGTGAACAAAAAGACGGGCGAGGCGAAGATCATTTTCCGCGAGAGAGATATCTGGGCAGACAACCCCAAGATCTTCCCCGGCTATTCCGCGCAGCTGCCGACGAAGAACTATCTGTCCGGCTACCGTATGGTCTGCGAGTTCGGCGGCAAGCTCTACTTTGCCGGTATGGGTAACCCCACGGCCACGCTGGTCGAGGTAGACCCTGTGACGAACGAGGCCCGCATCGCCTACTATAACATCCGTTATACGCGCGGCGTGTCCAACGGCGTGCACGGCCTTCTGGTCTACGACGGCGAGATCCTTATGTGCCTTGCGACCGACAACTATGACGGCAACAAGACCCCCGGCGGCATCATCGTGGCCAGCAGCAATCCCGGCGCGGACCTGGACAGCTGGCGCGTCATTGCCGATCAGGACGACTTTGACGGCCTGCCCGCCGTTATGCAGGTGGACGGCCTCAACGGCGGCGGTATCTGGGATATCATAGAGTACAACGGTTATCTGTATGTTACTGTCGTGACCGACAAGAGCATCGACGGCAAGATCAACAAGCAGGGCTTTGCCATGTACCGCGGCGAAAAGAAGGCGGACGGCAGCTTCACCTGGACGCAGGTCGTCGGTGAAAATGGCACGAGCACTTTGAGCAGGTGGGCGGCAAGGACGATAACCCCAATTTCCCCAACGGCCCCATCGGCAACCTCGGCGCGGGCCTTGGCAATAACTCCAACCAGTATGTCTGGCGCATGGGCGTGCACAACGGCGAATTCTACATCGGCACCTATGACACCTCCACGCTGACCTACAACTTCACGCAGATCACGGACGGTACGGTCGCCAACATGGAGTATGACGACATCAGCGGGCGCGCCGACGCGCTGCATGCTGCGCTTGATCAGGTGCTGGGCGAGTATAAGGACGATGAACTCCTGCAGTGGTTCCTGAACAAGACGATTTTCTCTGACTATACGGCAAAGCTCTATCAGAAGCTTGCCGGTTTTGCAACGGATATGTCGGCCGACAAGAATCCGGTCCCGGATTACCGCAAGATGCTCGAGGACTATGAGTCCTTCAAGAAGAGCGTGTATGGCGTTCTCGACCGTCTGACGAGCCTGAGTGCGAAGGACTTCCTTGCGAACTGTGCAGTGAAGAACGGCCCTGCAATCTATGCTGCGGCAGAGGGCGGGTTTGCTTCCGATCCTGCCAACGGCGCGTCTGATCTCAGCACGCTCGGATTTGTGGACAACCTCAAGAAAAATCTCAGAGCAGCGGTCGATAAGATTTTTGAGGTCTATGATAAGATGGTTTACGATGAGACCATCCACAACTTTGTTTACTACTTCGGCTGCAACTATTATGCCCAGCAGAGCGAGCGCGGCTTCGACCTTCTCGTGTCCAATGACGGTGTGAACTTCGACGCCATTACCCGCGACGGCCTGGGCGACGGCTCGAACCACGGCCTGCGCTGCATCGCCTCCACGAGCCAGGGCGTGTTCCTCGGCACGGCAAACCCCTATTACGGCACACAGCTGTGGCTGATGCACAGCGATGCTGACCAGCAGCCCGAGAAAGCACCGGAAGTGCCTGACGCGAAAGACCTTCCCGAGAGCTATGTCGTCCGCTGTACGACGGACAACAGCGGCCACGCGGCGGTGTCCATGAGCCGGATTGCCGGTACGGCGGTCATCGGCGAGGTTGCCAAGAGCGATGACGGCTACACCTGCCCTGTCACGGTGTCCACCGAGGCCTATGCCGCCGCCTATGCAGCACAGACCGGCAAGGCGCACACCGCGGCTGCCGGCAGCATTACCTTCAATATGACCTGGGACGGTGAAAAGTGGACCGCGCCCACCGAGACGGATCTTCCCGTGATCGATGTGGTCTGCACAGCTGACAGCGGCAGCACCGGCGGCAATACCGGTGACAGCGGCAGTACCGGCGGCAATACCGGCGACAGCGGCAGCACCGGCGGTGCCGGCATCGGTAATGTCTATCCCGTCGAGGTTCTGGGCAGCGCGAACGGCGCTGTGACCTCCAGCCACAAGACCGCTTCTGCCGGTACTGTTGTGACCATCAAGACTGCTCCCGCGCAGGGCTATGCACTCTCCAAGCTCATCGCATGCGACAGCGGCGGCAGCCATAGGAAAAATTCAGCGTTGAAAAGCTCCCGGAGATATCTCTCCGGGAGCTTTTTCGTGCGGACGCACACTTTTCCGCGCGTCGTGCCTGCACCGGCGAAAGCCGCCCTGACCGGCTGATTTTTGCCGCGAAAAAGCCTCTTTTTTACGTCGCGAAGGGGGGAGATTGCAACTGCTGAATAGGACGTCATGCAGATTGCCTGGAGCAATTGCGGATGAGCTTGCGTCAGGCAGGCTGTTTTGCAACGAAAAGGGCTGAAATGTGTCATTTTGTTAAAAAAATGACAGAATTTTACATGTTCCGCTAAATATTTACCATTTCGATAAAAATGTTAAGTGCTTTTTATGACAAGCGACGGAAATGCCTTCTTTGCTTGACATTGAACAAATTTGCCGATATAATCAGCTCGAACTTTATAAGACATATGACATTAGGACAAAGAATAATTTGATCGTTGGAGGTAACTGTGTATGAAGCAAGGGAAGACAATCATCACTGCGCTGTTGGCAGCGGCCATGATCGCCGCAACGCTGACCGGCTGCGGCAGTACGGACACGACCGAGCGGGGAGAGGACGAATACCAGAAGATCAACCTCTCCATGGCGGTCAACGGTACTGATACGCAGATCGACTCTCTCGTAGCGCACCACTTCGCCGATCTGGTGGCGGAGCGTTCGAACGGCAACATCGTCATCGACGTGTTCTCGAACGACACGCTGGCCGGCGGCAACAGCACCAAGGGCGTTGAGTACATCGCCGTGGGCGGCTCCGATCTGGGCGCCTACGCAACGTGCGTGCTGGCGAACCTGGAGCCCAAGATGTCCGTTGCAACGCTGCCCTGGTCCTTCACGTCCTATCAGCAGGCGCGTGAGGTGATCGATTCCACCGGCGGCGCGTATTATTCGGAGCTGCTGGCGGCCAAGGGCATCACCTACCTCGGCTCGTTCCACAACGGCTTCCGTCAGCTGACCAACAGCAAGCACCCCGTCACCACGCCGGAGGACATGAAGGGCCTCAAGATCCGCGTTCCCGGTTCGGCGGTGTACATGAACGTTTTCAAGGCCCTGGGCGCAAGCCCCACCGCGATGAGCTGGAGCGAGGTCTTCACCGCCATCCAGCAGGGCACGATCGACGGCCAGGAGAACGGCTGCTCGGTCACCAAGTCCGCCAAAATGGACGAGATCCAGCAGTACATGACCATCTGGAACTACAGCTATGAAAACGACCTCTTCGTCGCCAACACGAAGGTTTGGGACAACCTCGAGGAAAAGACCCAGCAGCTCCTTCAGGAGTGCGCCACCGAGTCCTGCGAGTGGGGCCGCGACCGTCTCGAGGCCGAGGAGGACGAACTCATCAAGGGCTTCCAGGATGAGGGCATGCAGGTCGAGATCCTCACCGAGGATCAGCTTCAGGCCTTCAAGGATGCCGTCGCCGACGTGACCGCCGAGCTGAAGCAGTCCTACGGCGAGGAAGCCTGCGCGGCCTTCGGGATCAATTAAGGAGGGTGCATATGTTAGAAAAGATCGAAAAATTCGTAGCCTGCGTCGCAGTCTCCATCATGGCGGTGCTGGTCTTCGTCAACGTCATCGCCCGCTATGTGTTCGGCGATTCTCTCGCGGTCTCCGATGAGCTCTCCACCTACCTGTTCGTTCTGATGAGCTTCATGGGCACGGCCATCGCGGCCCGCCGCAAGGCGCACCTGGGCCTGTCCATCGTCACCGACCGCGTCAGCCCCCGCGCCCGCATGATCATCAACGAGGTCATGTACGCCATTTCCGCGCTGTTCTGCCTGCTCATCGTCATCTTCGGTGTGCAGATGGTCATCAGCCAGTATCAGATGGGCCAGGAGACTGCAACGATGCAGTGGCCCGAGTGGATCTACGGTTCCTTCGTCCCCATCGGCGCAGCGTTCGCGATGCTCGCGTTCCTGCAGACCATGGTGCAGATGTATAAGGACTATCAGGCAGAGGAGGGCAAATAAATGGTTGGTATCGTATTACTCGGCGTTTTCGTGGTGCTGCTGGCGTTCGGCGCACCGATCGCAGTCTGCCTCGGCATGTCCAGCGTGAGCGCGATCCTCGTGCAGGGCGCGGGCAAGCCGCTCGAGGCCATCATGAGCGTTCTGCCCCGTCTGTGCTCCTCGGCGAGCAGCAAGTTCGTTCTGCTGGCCATCCCGTTCTTCATCCTCTCCGGCAACGTGATGGAGAAGGCCGGCATCTCCGGCCGCCTCATCAATCTGGCGGAAAAGTGCCTGGGCCACATCCGCGGCGGCATGGCCATGGTCTGCGTGGTCGTTTCCTGCTTCTTCGCCGCCATCTCCGGCTCCGGCCCGGCGACCGTCGCCGCGCTGGGTCTTATCATGATCCCCGCGCTTGTGAAGGCCGGCTATCCCGCTTCCTTCTCCTGCGCGCTGATGGCCGCGGGCGGCGCAATCGGCGTCGTTATCCCGCCCTCCATCACCTTCGTTGTCTACGGCTCCATTGCTGATGCTTCCATCACGGACCTGTTCATCTCCGGCTTCCTGCCCGGCCTTCTGATGGGCCTCGGCCTGATCGTGGCCGCTATGATCCTGGGACGCAAGATGGACCTCAAGGTCCTGCCCAAGGCCACCGGCAAGGAGCGCTGGAAGGCGTTCAAGGACGCGTTCTGGGGCCTGCTGATGCCCGTCATCATCCTCGGCGGTATCTACGGCAGCGTGTTCACCCCGACCGAGGCGGCCGCCGTGTCCGTGTTCTACGGCCTGATCGTCGGCGTGTTCATCTATCATGAGATCGACTTCAAGAAGATGAAGGATATCCTTGTTGACTCCTGCTCCACCACCGCCACCGTCATGTTTATCACCATGGGCGCGACGCTGTTCGGCTACGTCCTCACCCGCGCGAGACTCGACCTTGCCATCAAGGACTTCATGCTCAACGTTACGGGCGGCAACTGGATCATCTTCTTCATCATCGTCAACATCGTTCTGCTGATCGCGGGCTGCTTCCTCGACTCCACCTCCGCGCTCTATATCTTCACGCCGCTGTTCGCGCCGGTCGCGCTGGAGCTGGGCATTAATCCCATCCACCTCGGCACCGTGATGATCGTGAACCTGGCTATCGGCCTGTTCACGCCTCCCGTCGGCGTCAACCTGTACGTTGCCTGCGGCATCGGCAAGATCAAGATCGAGGAGATCACCAAGGGCATTATCCCGTGCCTGATCGCAGAGCTCATTGTGCTGCTGCTGGTCACGTATATCCCCGGCCTCTCCACGATGTTCATCGGCTGATTTTCCCTATGGCTCCGGACGGAAAGACTACCGTCCGGAGCCATTTCACCGCCCTTTTCCGGCTGCAAAATGTGAAAATCGGATTTTTTGAGAAAATTTCAAAATAGGTATTGACTTTGTCAGACAAAGGGATATACTAAGCTTGTCTTTTGTCCGACATAGTAACAAGCACAGAACCAAACTATTGATGAGGTGATTTTTGTGAAAGATATTTCCATCAAGGAACTGAAAAACACCGCCACGCAGATGCGCATGAAGGTCATTGACATGATCTACAAGGCACAGTCTGGTCATCCGGGCGGCTCTCTCTCCGCGGCGGACTTTGTGACCGCCTGCTACTTCAAGTACATGAACGTGGACCCGAAGAACCCCCGCTGGGCGGACCGCGACCGCATGGTCCTCTCCAAGGGCCATGTGTGCCCCATCCAGTATGCCTGCCTTGCGACGGTCGGCTTCTTCCCCGAGTCTGAGCTCGACACCCTGCGCAAGGAGGGCTCCATGCTTCAGGGCCACCCCTCGATGAACCGCTGCCCCGGCATTGATATCTCCACCGGTTCCCTGGGCCAGGGCCTTGCCTGCGCCGCCGGTATGGCGCTGGCCGGCAAGATGGACCACAAGGACTACAAGGTGTTCTGCGTCGTCGGCGACGGCGAAGCGCAGGAGGGCGAGATCTGGGAGGCTGCGAACACTGCCCACAAGTACGGTCTCGACAACCTGATCGTCTTTGTTGACTACAACAACCTCCAGCTCGACGGCACCTGCGACGAGATCATGCCCAACGGCGACCTCGGCGAGAAGTTCAAGGCCTTCGGCTGGGAGACGCTCGAGATCGACGGTCACAGCATGGAAGAGATCGTTGCGGCCATCGACAAGTGCTACGCCTCCAAGAACGGCAAGCCCAAGTGCATCTACGGCCACACCGTCAAGGGCAAGGGCGTTTCCTTCATGGAGAACCAGTGCGGCTGGCACGGCGTCGCCCCCAACGATGAACAGTACAAGCAGGCCATGGCTGAGCTCAAGGCCCAGCTGATCGATTAAGCGAGGAGGGAAGAGCAATGAGTGATAAGAAAATGATCGCCACCCGCGAGGGCTTCGGCAAGGAGATCGTGGAGCTCGGCAAGGAGAATCCCGACATTCTGGTCGTCGATATCGATATCGGCAAGAGCTGCAAGACCGGCGAATTCCGCAAGGAGCTTCCCGACCAGTACATCAACGTCGGTATTGCCGAGCAGAACGGCGCCGGCTTGGCCGCCGGTCTTGCCACCTGCGGCAAGATCCCCTTCGTGGTCACCTATGCCGTGTTCGGCTCCCTTCGTATGTGCGAGATGATCCGTCAGGAGATCTGCTACCCCAACCTGAACGTGAAGATCGCCTGCTCCCACGGCGGCGTGACCCCTGCCAACGACGGCGCTTCCCATCAGGCCATCGAGGATATGGGCGTTCTGCGCACCATCCCCAACATGACCGTCATCATGCCTGCGGACTACAACTCCGCCCGCAAGCTCGTCCGCGCCGCTGCCGAGGTCTACGGCCCCGTGTATCTGCGCTTCACCCGTGACGCCATCCCTCAGATCTACGATGAGGATGTGGAGTTCACCATCGGCAAGGCCCACCAGATCCAGGACGGCAAGGACGTCGTTATCATCGCCAACGGCGATACCGTGCGCCTTGCGGTCGATGCCGCCAAGGAGCTCGAGGGCAAGGGCATTTCCGCCCGCGTGCTCGACATGCACACCATCAAGCCGCTTGACGTCGAGGCTGTGACCGCCGCGGTCAACGAGGTCGGCAAGATCATCACCGTCGAGGACCACAACATCCTCAACGGCCTCGGCTCGGCTGTGTGCGAGGTCGCCGCCGAGATGGGCAAGGGCATCGTCAAGAGAGTCGGCATTCAGGACCAGTTCGGTCAGTCCGCGCCCTATGAGCGTCTGCTGGCCATGAACGGCGTGACCGTCGAGAATATCGTCGGCATCGCGGAAGAGCTGGTCAAGGGCTAATTAAAATCGGTAGTCAAACCATTTGAATCATATTGAGATCTGATACAGGAGGTTATTACCATGAAAATCGGATTTGTCGGCTGCGGCGCCATCGGCAGCTGCTATGCAAGCTATCTGTCCCGCAAGCACGAGGTCTGCGTGCTTGATACCTATGCTCCGGTCATCGAGGCCATCAAGGAGCACGGCATCCTTCTCGACGAGTGCGTGCCCGGCACGGGCACCGGCGAGACCGTCGCCTTCCACCCCGCCATGGCGACCACCGATCCCAAGGAGATCGGCGTTGTGGATCTGCTGATCGTGTTCGTGCACTATCAGTACCTTGAAGCGGCTGTGCGCAACGCGCTGCCGATGATCGACAAGCACACCATGATCCTCTGCCTGCAGAACGGTCTGGGCAACTACGATGAGATCGCCAAGGTCGTGCCCGAGGAGCAGATCATCATCGGCAACACCGCCTTCGGCTCCACCCCCGTGGCCCCCGGCCATGTGAAGCACACCGGCACCGGCGTGACCAACATGGGTTCTCTCAAGGCTCCTCTGGCGAAGGTCGAGGAAATGGCCAACGGCCTGCGTGAGGCCGGTCTCGAGGTCCAGGTCCACGAGAACGTGATGAACGCCATCTGGCACAAGCTGCTGGCGAACGTCGCCATCAACGGCATGAGCGCCCTGCTCGAGACCAAGAACGGCTTTGTTGACGGCAACCAGTACGCCCACGAGGCGGCCCGTATGCTGGTCGAGGAAGCCATCGTCGTCGCGAACGCCTGCGGCTGTACGCTCGACCATGACGCCGAGCTGGAGCACGCCTACGAGGTTTCCCGCATGACCGATGAGACCATCAGCTCCATGGTGCAGGATGTCACGCATCACCGTGAGACCGAGATCCGCATCATCACCGGCGCTGTGTGCCGTCTCGGCCGTGAGCACGGCATCGCGACGCCCTGCAACGACCTGATGCTCCAGCTGGTGCTGGCCAAGCAGTCCATCTACCTCGGCAGATAAGGCTGCTTTTCGCGGCAGCGCGCCGCAAAACAAAGCAAGGCCCGTAGGGCCGGCGTCAATATCAGTTCCCGCGCAGATCAGCGGCGTATGCCGATCCTGACCTTTTCAGCAGCGGACGGCAGATATTCTCCTCCTGCCGTCCGCTGCTTTGTTAAAATAAACACGCTTTTTCTTGACGGGAAGCGAAAATTGTACTATGTTATACATAGTACAATCTGATCATATGGCTATCAGGCATGAAAGGAACAAAGCATTATGAGTGACACCCCTGCATATGTGAAAAATCTGAAAAAGGAATCTGTTGTGCAGAGTGTGATCAACTGCCTGACAGATGCCATGCGAAACAAGGAGCTCAAGCCCGGCGACCGCATCCCGCCGGAGCCGGAGCTGGCCGCGTCCATGGGCGTTGCCCGCAGCTCGGTGCGCGAGGCGATCAAAATTTTGTCGTATCTCGGCGTGCTGGAAAGCAAGCGCTCGGAAGGGACCTTCGTCTGCAGCGGCTTTCAGGAGAGCATGATCGACCCGATGATCTACGGCATCATCCTCAATCAGGACTCCTTCGATAACCTCATGGAGCTGCGCGAGATGGTGGAGTCCGGCATTATGCGCCTTGCCAGCCAGAAATACGACGAGGAGGACGGCCGCGCGCTCGAAGCTATGCTCGAGCAGATGAAGGACATCGTCCACAACGGAGACGACAGGGTCAACCGCTTTTTCGAAGTGGACAACCAGTTCCACGACCTGATCTCCAAGATGGGCAAGAACCCGCTGGCCGACAAGATCAGCCGCGTGGTGCGCACGCTGACGCACGCCATGCGCTACGAGACCGTTGCCACGATGATCAACACCGGCCGCGGCGACGAGCTGGTCGCCGCGCACAGCAAGCTTTTCGAAACGCTCCGGGTCCACGAATCGGAGGACGTGGAGGAGATCATCCGCGCCACCTATTTCAGCGATATCATTCAGGGCGCAGAGAAATAAAAAAACGCCGCCCGCGCTCCGAAGCTTTCGGAACGCGGGCGGTATTTTCTGCCTTTTTCAGCGCGAGAGAATGGCGCGGATCTCGCCGAGGTCCTTTGCAAAATAGATGCCCTGCTGGCGCTCTTCACTCGAAAGGCCCATGTCGATCATGTGGGCAAGCAGGGCTTTGAGCCCTGCGTAATAGCCGTTCAGATCGTAGAGGATACACGGCGCGTCGAGCTGCTTTAAGGATACCTTCGACATGACCTCGGCGATCTCCTCAAGCGTGCCTGTGCCGCCGGGGAAGGCAATGAAGGCATCGCCCAGCTCGATCATCTTCGTCTTGCGCTCGGTCATGTCCTTCGTGACGATCAGGCGGGTGATCGCGTCGTACTGAAACCCCTCGTCAATAAAAAACTGCGGCTCCACGCCGGTCACTTCGCCGCCCGCGCGCAGTACGCTCTCGGCGAGCGCGCCCATCAGGCCGTTTTTCGACCCGCCGTAGACGAGCGCGTGCCCGCTCTCGCCGATCCACTGACCGAGCGCGCGGACCGCCGCTTCCAGCGCGGGGTCCTTCCCGCTGTTTGCCCCAAGGTATACGGTAATATTCATCGCTCCATGCTCCTTTTCTTGATGGCATCCATTATACCAGCCCCGGCGCGCGAGAGCAAGAGGGGAGGGACGCACAGGGCCTGTGATTTTCTGCAATAAGCGGGAGGCCCCGCGTCAGAGCCGCCGCGTGGACTTCCATATACAGGCAGCAATGGAAAAACATGCACTTTGTTCACAGACTGTTTACCGATTCTTCAGGACTGCTTCACGATTCCCGGGTATGATTTCTACATCGCTTAAAACAAGAGCGAAACCGAACAAATTCTGGGGCAGCTGCCCGCCCTGCATGAATGCGGAAGCGGCAGACTACATACAGCGCCGCGCCGCGGCGTTTTGAATAGAGACTCCTTTGATGGAGGGTCCGCGCACCGGAGCTCGGCGCGCGGACCCTCTGTGCTGCGCGGCGGCATAATTTTCCCCTCTTGCTTTTGTCATAGCAGATATGATAAAATGTACTATAAGGTAACGGGTGCTTTTGAGCGCCCGTTCTTTTGAGATGAGAGGGGAAGAGTACGATGAATCGTGAACAGAAGGCAGATATGATGCTGCTGCTTGCCACGGCGCTGTGGGGCATCTCCACCTGCCTGATAGCGGTCTGCCTTGAGGAGCTCCAGCCGCTGACGCTCAACGCGTTCCGCTTTGTGACGGGCTTTGCCGTGCTGGGCGTGATCTTTTTTAAAAGCCTGCGCCATGTCAGCAGGGCAACGCTCAAATACAGCGTCCTTGTGGGGCTGTCGCTTGTGGTGGTCTATGCAAGCGCGACCTACGGCGTGATGTACACGTCGGTCTCCAACGCAAGCTTTATCGGCGCGCTGACGGTTTTGTTCACACCGCTGTTTGAATTTGTGCTGTTCCGCAAAAAGCCGGGGAAGAAGTTCAGCTTTGCGCTGGTACTTTGCCTGATCGGCATCGCGCTGCTCACGCTGAACGAAACGCTCAAGCCCGCGCTGGGCGATATCATCTGCCTGCTGGTGCCGACGTTTTACGCCGTGGACCTCATGCTGACGGAAAAGGCCGTGGCCGATCCGGAGGTCGATCCGTTGGCGCTCGGCATCTGCGACCTTGCGGTCGTGGGCGCCGTGATGCTGGTGCTGTCGTTTATTGTGGAGACACCGGCGCTGCCGCACTCGCCGAAGGTGTGGGCTGCGGCGCTGTTCCTCGGTATTTTCTGCTCGGGCGTGTGCCTGGTGCTGCAGAGCGTGTACCAGAAGGACACCACGGCGAGCCGCGCGGGCCTGATCTTCACGCTCGAGCCGGTCTTTTCGGCGGTGTTTGCGTTTTTTCTGCTCGGCGAGCGTCTGGGTCTCAAGGGCTACATCGGCGCGGCGCTGATGCTCGCGAGCCTTTTCGTGATGGAACTCGACATCCCGTTTTTCGATAAAGACGGAGAAAAAGAGGAGTAAAAACATGACTGCCACGTTTGGCTGCGGCCCTTGCCATGCTTGTGGGCGGACTGGCCTTTGCGTGGTGGTATAAACATAGACAGAAAAGGCGGGAGAAAGATGACGACCTTTGACAAAGTGTACGCGGCGGTGAAGCTCATCCCGCGCGGCAGCGTTGCGACCTACGGTCAGGTTGCCGCGGCGGTGGGGAACGCGCGCCTTGCCCGCGTCGTGGGCTATGCGCTGCATGTGAACCCCGAGCCGGGCGTCATCCCGTGCCACCGCGTCGTCAAGCGAGACGGGGAGGTTTCGAGCGCGTTCGCCTTCGGCGGTGCGAACCGGCAGGTCGAGCTGTTAAAGGCCGAGGGCGTGGGCTTTCTCGATGAGAGCCATGTCGATATGAAAAACTACCGCGTGCGCGCCCTGCCGCTCGTATTGGAAGAGTAAGAAGCGTCCCGCCATCAGGCGGGACGCTTCTTTATTTGCTTACAAAAACCGGCACAGCAAGATCGGCAGGAAGACGGCGGGGATGTAGTTCATCACCTTGAGTTTTGTCAGCCCCAGCATGTTGAGCGACAGGCCGAGGATCAGGATCGAGCCGACGCATTTCATCTCGAGGATGACGGCCTCGGTGAGATATGGCGCGAGGAATGACGCGCCCAGCGCGATAGCGCCCTGATAAAGAAAAATGGGAATGGCCGAAAGAGCAACGCCGATACCGAGCGTGGAGGCGTAGACCACGGAAATGATGCCGTCGAGCAGCGCTTTGGCGTAGAGCGTCGAATGGTCGCCGGTCAGGCCGGAGTCGAGCGCGCCCATGATGGCCATCGCGCCCACGCAGAAAAGAAGCGAGGCTGTGACAAAGCCGTCGGAGAGCGATGCTTTTGCGCCCTTGCCGCCAAACCTGCGCTCGACCCAGTCACCGAGCTGATGCATGTGCTCATCCAGCTGCAAAAGCTCGCCGAGAATCGCGCCGATCGCGATCGAGAGGATGGCGACAAGCGTGTTTTCGCCCGCGAGCATGCCGTCTACGCCGATATAGAGCACGCACAGTGCCGCGCCCTTTTCCATGGCGCTGCTGAAGCGCTCCGGAATGAAGCGGCCGAGGAGAATACCGGCTAAGCTGCCGGCGACGATGGCGGCGGAGTTGACGATCGTACCGGTCAGGATCATGCGTTGCTGCCTCCCTCCGGATAGCTTGCGAGCGTCAGGATGACGCGGCCCGCCATCATCAGCCCCGCACAGCCGGAGGCCCAGACAGGGCTTGACGGAACGCTGCGGCGGCGCGCGAGCCGCGCCATCGCCTCATCGTCGAGGAGCATCTGCATGCGTAGAAACTGGTTGTCCATAAAAAGACCCTCGGAATCGGAAAGAATGGAAAGAAAAGCTGCCGGTCATCGACCGGCAGCTTTTTGACTGCAGGAAAGGGATCAGCCGACGTACTTCATACCGTCGAGCTGCTCGGCCTCCACACCGTCGGTGATGGAGGAGTACCAGTCACTGTAGGCATTGCTCTTGAGGGAGCTCTCCGCCTGGTCGTACCAGTAGGGGTTCTCGCTCGCGCCGACAAAGTACATCACGTGGTAGCCGTAGCTGGTCTGCACGATGCCGGTATCGCCCGCCTGACGGGAGGGATCGAAGCACCAATCCTCGAACTCGCTGACCATCTGGCCCTTGTAGATGTTGCTGTACAGGCCGCCGGAGGAAGCGTTGGAGTCGGTGGAGTTGGCGACGGCAAGAGCGGAGAAGGCGTCCTCGGTCTGCTCACCGTCCAGATACTGCTGGAGAATGTCGTTGGCCTTGTCCTCATCGGAGACGAGGATGTGGCGCACGGACACGGTGTGGTAGTCATTGCGGCTGCGGGAGTGGAAGAGCACGGCATAGTAGCCGGTCTCGCCATAGGCGGCGACGGTGGTGTCGCCCTCCTGACGGGCGTCGTCAAAGGCCCAGGTCAGCATGTCGGACGAGCCGTTCGTTGCGTAGGCGACGTGGTTGTAGGTGCCCTCCATGTCCTCGCCGATAGCGTCGAAGGCCTCGCCCTGCGCGTAGCGGGAAAGGGCGGTCTCGGCGTTCTGCTTGGCCTGCTCCACGGCGGCGGCCTTTTCCTCGTCCGTCGCGTCGTCAGCGCTGCTGGCAGTGAAGAGGATGTACTCGATGTCCGCGCTCTGGTAGGTCTTGGGGGCGGCGTCGTAGGCAGCCTGGACCTCGTCGGCGCTGTATTCGAGGGAGTTGGCGTAGTCGGCGGAGTAGGCCTGCGCCAGCGCGGTCAGGCGCACGTTGCGGTCAAAGACGCTCTTGTTGACAAGCGGGCCGCACACGGCCTTGATGTACTGGCCGCGGGTGTAGCCGGCAGCAGCGGCGTAGGTGTCGAGATCGCTGTAGGTCTGCTGCACGGATTCCTCCACAGCCTCGCTGCCGTCAAAGCCCTCTTCCGCAGCCTTCTGCGCGAGCAGGGAATAGGAGGTCAGGCTGCTGATGGCCTGATCGCGGAAGTAGTCGTACCAGGTGCCGCCGTCCGTGACGGGGCAGTCCTGCTCCTTGAGCGACTTGGAGGTGTCCAGGCCGTACATGCTCAGGTAGGAGGAATACTGGGAGACGAAGCTGTTGTATGCGGTGTAGAAATAATAGTCCACGTCGGCGGCGGTGTAGGTCTCGTTTCCGATGGTGACGGCCTTGGCACTGCGCTCGATCACCTTGGAGTTCGCCACGATGACGACGGCGGCGACCAGAACGAAGGCGACGGCGATGACCGTGTACATGACGTTGCTGCGGTGGGCCTTGGCCTTTTCCTCGCGCTCGCGCTGCGTGCGGGCGTCAACAAAACCGGTGGATTCCAGCTCCTTGCGGGCCAGCTTTTTCTTGGATGCACTCATTTGTTTGTTCAGTCCTCTCAATTAGTGGGGTAATGCGTGGGAAATCTCGCTTATTATAACGAAAAGCTCACGAAATTGCAATGACAAAATTGTGAAGCTTTCTCGTTTTTACTTTGTGCCGAAGATGCGGTCGCCGGCGTCGCCGAGACCGGGGACGATGTAGCCGTGCTCGTTGAGGTGATCGTCGAGCGCGCCGGCGTAGATGTTCACGTCGGGGAACTTCTTCTGAACGGCCTTGATGCCCTCAGGCGCGGCGACGAGGACCATGAGCGTGATGTGCTTGCAGCCGCGCTTGACCATCTCGCCGATGGCCTCGCAGGCGGAGCCGCCGGTGGCGAGCATCGGATCGACGATCATCACGTCGCGCTCGGCAACGTCCTTGGGCATCTTGCAGAAGTAGGGGTGCGGCTCGAGCGTCTCCTCGTCGCGGTACATGCCGATGTGGCCCACGCGGGCGGAGGGCACCATGCGCAGCACACCGTCAACAAGGCCGAGACCCGCGCGCAGAATGGGGACGACAACGAACTTCTTGCCCGCGAGCGTGGGGGCGTCCATCTCGCAGATGGGGGTCTTGATGTGCTTGGTGGTCAGCGGGAGGTCGCGCGTGGCCTCGTAGGTGATGAGCATGCCGATCTCGGACACGAGCTCGCGGAAATCCTTGACGCTGGTGTTCTCATCGCGCATGATGGTCAGTTTGTGGGCGACGAGAGGGTGGTTCATGATGTGTACTTTTTCGTTGAATTTGGCTTCCATTGCATAGACCTCCGAAAAATTATATTTAAAATTTGTATTTGCTTACCGGTTCAGTTTGGCGTCTCTCAGGCGCTCGGCCTGCGCGGGACGAAGATACACGGGCAGAAGCGCCTGCGCGCTCACGGCTTCGCCGCGCGCATAGGCGCGCCCGGCCGCAAGGCCGACGCCGACGGCATTCTGGTATAAAAGCGCCGCGGGCGCGAGCGAGCAGGGAACGCCGTGCTCTGCGAGGTAACGCCGGCACAGCGCGCCGCCGTCGCCAAGCACCGTGATGCGGCGCGCTTCGCCCGCAAGCTCGCTTGCGAGTTCCTCGAGTGCGATCGCGCGGTCGGCGCAAAGGCGCGTGAGCGCGCCGTCCTTCGCTTCAAAAACGGCGTTATAGACCTGGCTGCGGCGCGCGTCCATCGCGCCGACGATCAGCCCGTCGATATGGGAGACGTTTTCGGCCATGGCCTCGAGCGTTGAAACGCCGACGCACGGCTTGTCTGCCGCCCAGGCAAGGCCTTTGACCGCCGCGATGCCGATGCGAAGGCCCGTAAAAGAGCCCGGTCCCGCCGCGATGGCGACGGCGTCGATGGTGTCAAGCGTCAGCTCCGCGTTTTTGAGCATCGCGTCCACCATGGGAAGGAGCGTGCGGCTGTGCGTCAGCCCTGTGCACTGGTAGGCGGAGGCGAGCGGCGCGCCGTTTTCCACCACCGCGCAGGAAACGCTTTTGGCGGACGTTTCCAGAGCGAGAATTTTCATGCGAATCGACCTCCCGTGACCGTGATGACGCGCGAATCCTCGCCCTGCGCGCCGCGCGCGATATCGACAAAGACCGTGCCCTCGGGCAGCGCGTCGGATACGCGCTCGCTCCACTCCACGGCGCACACGCCGCCGCGGGCAAGGTAATCGTCCCAGCCGATGTCAAAGAGCTCCTCCGACGAGCCGAGACGGTACATATCAAAGTGGAAGAGGGGCGTTTTCCCCTCGTACTCGTTCACGATGGTGAACGTGGGGCTCGTGACGCGGCCGCGGCAGCCGAGCCCGCGCGCAAGACCGCGCGTCAAGGCCGTTTTGCCCATGCCGAGCGAGCCTGTATAGGCCAGCACGTCGCCGGGGCGAAGCTTACCGGCGAGCATTTCGCCGAAATGCTCCGTCTCCTCCGTGCTGTGTGACAAAAACTGCATGGCTTCGCCTCCTGATCCCATTCTGACCCATATTACCAAACAGTATAGCACAGCGCGCCCGGCTTTACAATTCCTTTTCCGCGGATTTCCGGCAAAAGTGCGTTTACAGGCGCATGAAATTGTGCTACAATACATCGAAAACTTTGTGCGAAAGGAGCGTGACGCGATGGGAAGGATCCGCGCGTTTTTAAGCGACGTGGTGCGCCAGTCGGACCTCGTGCTGCTGGCGCTGTGTGTGACCTCCACGCTCTTTGGCATGGTGCTCATCGCGAGCGCCACCTATTACCGCCACACGATGCGCTATGTGATGGTGCAGGGCTTCGGGCTGTTTCTCGGCGTGCTGCTCTATTTCTTCCTTTCGGCGGTCGATGTGGGCGAACTGAGCAAAAAGTGGAAGTGGCTGCTGGGCTTCAACGTCGTCTTTATCCTGCTGCTGCGCTCGCCCTTCGGTCTTGCGCGCGGCGGCAACCGCGCCTGGCTCGGCGTGAACGACATCGGCGAAAGGCTCGGCGTTAAATTTCTGGAGGACTTCCCCATCACCGTCCAGCCCGCCGAGATCGTGAAGATCACCTTCATCATCCTGCTGGCGCGCCAGCTCGCGCTGCTCTCGGAAAAGCGCGACCTCACGCGCCTTGCGAATGTCATCCAGCCCACGGCGCACGCGGGGCTCATGTTCCTCTTTTACTATGTGATCTCCAAGGACGCGGGCAGCGGGCTTGTATACCTGTTCGTGTTTGTCTGCATGGCGTTTGCCGCGGGCTTTGCCCTGCGGTGGATCTTTCTCGGCGTCGGCGGCGCGGTGGGCGGCTTTCTGGCCGCGTGGAACCTGAACCTGCTGCGCGGCGACTGGTACGGGCGCATCAAGGTCGTTCTGGACCACAGCTACGACGTGCAGGGCAAGGGCTTCCAGCAGACGCGCGGTCTGCTGGCCCTCGGATCGGGCGGGCTGACGGGGCAGGGGCTGTTCCACGGCACGCAGACGCAGTCGTCCTCCAAGTGGAGCCTTCCCGAGCGGCAGACGGACTTCATCTTCTGCGTCTGCGGCGAGGAGCTGGGCTTTATCGGGTGTCTTCTTGTCATCATCCTGCTGCTGGCCATCATCGTGCGCTGCCTGATCGTGGCGCGCGAAGCGCCCACGCGCATGGAGAGCCTTGTGTGCGTCGGCATGGCGGGAATGCTCATTTTCCAGACCATCGCGAACATCGGCATGTGCCTTTTTCTCCTGCCGGTCGTCGGGCTGACGCTGCCGTTTTTCAGCTACGGCGGCTCGTCGGTCGTCACGCTGTTCGCGGCGATGGGCGTGGTGTCTGGCATCAAGAAGCGGTCGCGGCCGGAGTGGCTCGTGAACTAACGTTTCAAAAGCGAGGATTCTCATATGAGAATCCTCGCTTTTGAGTTGGGGAGCGCATTTCGCTCTGTGCCTCGCCATAGGCTCGACACTCGCTTCATGAGAAGAGTTTTTTGGCACGCGCATGTCGCGCCAAAAAACGATTCAAATTTATTTCGCGCCTGCGGGCGCGAAAGTCTGCGACGCTTTTTTGCGTACCTCTTGCGGGTGAAAGTCTGCGGCGCGGTTTGGACTATTCGAGCTCCTTTGTGCCGCCGCCGATGGTGTCTTCGCCGGCGCCGTAGGAGATGACGCCGCGGCCGAATTTTTTGCGCAGCGTGTCCATCGCGGACTCGACGGCCTCCTGCTTTTCCTGCTGCTTATCATCCGCGCCGAAGAGGTCCATCTGGCGATAGGACTGCGCTTCCTCCGTCAGATGCAGCGCCGTGACCGAGAGCAGCCGGATGGGGTCCGGCGCTTTCCAGAGTTCCTTGGCAAGGCGGAGGGCCGTGTCGTTGATCTCGCGCATCAGGTGCGTGCTGTGGCTCAGCATCGTCTGGCGGGAAAAGACCTGAAAGCGGCTGTTCTTGATGCCGACCTGCACGCCGCCGCAGTAGAGCCCGTGGCGCCGCAGGCGCATGGCCACGCTGTCGGAGAGCAGCGAAATGCCGCGCTGCACCTCGTCCCAGCGCGTCAGGTCGCGGCGGAAGGTCGTCGAATTGCCGACGGATTTGATCGGCTCGCGGTCAGCCTCCCCGCGCACGGGGGAGGTATCAAGACCATTGGCGTAGCGGTAGAGCTGCGCGCCCATCTTGCCCATCAGCGTTTCGAGCATCTCCTCGCTGCACTTACTCAGCTCGCCGATGGTGCGCACGCCGTAGCGCCCGAGCAGCTCCTGCGCGCTGCGCCCGACGAACAGAAGGTCACCCACCGGCAGGGGATAGACGATCTCCTGCCAGTTTTCGCGCGCGATGACGGTCGTGGCGTCGGGCTTTTTATAGTCGCTGCCGAGTTTGGCAAAGACCTTGTTGAACGACACGCCGACCGAGATCGTTAGCCCGAACTCGCGCCGGATACGCTCGCGCAGCGTGTCGGCGAGCGTGCGTGCGTCCATGCCGAAAAGGTGCAGGGAATTGGTCACGTCCAGCCAGCTCTCGTCGATGCCGAACGGCTCGACAAGGTCGGTGTATTCGCCGTAAACGGCGTTGATCTTTTTGGAGTACTCGGCGTAGAGCCGGTGGTGCGGCGGCAGCAGGATCAGGCCGGGGCACTTCTGCCGGGCCTTCCAGATCGTCTCCGCCGTTTTGACGCCGCAGCGCTTGGCCGGTTCGTTTTTGGCCAGAATGATGCCGTGGCGCTCCGTCGGGTCGCCGCAGACCGCGACGGGCAGTGCCCTGAGCTCAGGATGGCTCAAAAGCTCGCAGGAGGCGTAAAAGCAGTTGCAGTCGCAGTGCAGGATGATGCGGTCCATCGCGTTCACCTCGTTTCAGCAGCAGTTTACCACAGAATACGGTATAGAACAAGCGTTTCAAAAGAAAAAGCGTCCGGCAGAGCCTGCCGGACGCTTTTGGCATTACATTCAGTTTCCGTTCACGCTGTGCAGCGCCGCGCCGATGGCGGTTGCAAACGTGGCGTTTTCGGGAATAATAAAGTCCACGCTGTAGAGCTGCTTGAACAGCTCGAACGTCGATCTCGCGGGCGGCAGCATCGTCAGCGCGCCTGTGAGCACGACCGTGTCCGTGCCGCAGCACTTGCACGCGAGCACCGACATCGTGCCGATGGACTGCAGAACGAGATTGACGATGCCGAGCATCTTGTCCGACGGCGTCGCGTCGTCGGCGACCTTGGCGAAGTTCGCCGCCGTGGCCTCGGGCGGAAGGTCGCCTACCTGCTCGCGGGAAAGGTCGGCCATCGTCAGGTCGATGTGGCTGAGATCACCGTCCTGGCAGAGCTTGCGGATGAGCGCGTACTGGTGCACGCCGGTCGTCAGCGAGCTTAAGCCTGCGAGCGTGCCGCCGCCCACGCCGCTGCCAATCAGGTGGCGCACCTCCTGGCCCTTGCAGGCCCAGAGGAAGGACGTGCCCGTACCCATGCTCACAACGACCGCGTGGTCCTTGCCCGAGAGGGCGAGACCGCCTGCGCCGACGGAGGGGAACTCAAGGACCTTGATGGTCTTTACGCCGTAAATGTCGCCGTCCACATACGAAGAGCCCACGCCCGTGAGCGCGATGTGGCGGATATCGGAAAGCTGCAGGTCGTGCGTCGTGAGGAAGTTGCCCATCGCGCCGTAGAGCGAGGTGAGCGGGTCCTCGGCCTTGACGCGCAGCATGTCAATGACCGAAAGGTCGGGGGCAAGACCGACAATCTTCGTGGAAGAGCCGCCGATGTCGATGCCTAAGATAACACCCATGATAAGATGCTCCGTTTCTATTTTTCTGTGTCCGCGCCCGCGCGGTTTGCTTTATCATAGGGGACAGGCCGCGTAAAGTCAAGTAAAAAAGCGGGCTGACAGACGAAAACGGTCAGCCCGCTTTAGAATTGAATCAAAACGCGGCGGCAAGGGGGAACGATTCGATTTGACTTTCAGTTTCGCTTCGAAAGACATAGAAATCCCGGCGAGCTCTGTCGGCTAAATCGGATGCGGATTTCCAGTAAGAAGCGCTTCGAGCGGTGGCACCGAGTTCGGTAAGAATTCCTGTAATTGTAGATATTGTAAGAGCGGCAGCAACTCCGGGGATACCACCGATAGCACCAATGCTTGCAAAAGCAATGTGGGTTGCAACTGCATTGACAAGAGCGCTTTCCCCCCATTGGATCATTATATTGTTGCATTCAGAAATTTGAGCATTGATCTCATATAGATCATTTTCGAATGCACGCGCATCTGCTCTGTATACTGCATTATTTCCATCGTATGCAGCATGCTCTGTTAATTCAGGAGTTTTAATTTGCCAAAGAATGCCGGCAGTATTGACTCTGGACGTATTCGATTTGCAGTAAAAATTCCAATACTCTGTTGCATATGAGTTGGTGATTCTGGAGAGTCCATTCTGATCATCTTCATGAATATCAGATGATGATAGAACGGAATCGGTGTCAGTATCGGGAACATCAAAAGAAAATTCTCTCGTTACTCCGTTTACTTCTTCTTTAATGGTAATTTTATTGCCTTGGCGGGTAAGAATAGAACTTTCATTTTCACCAGATACGGTTATAGTGAGACCGGAGTTTCTTGATGAACTGCGACTGATTTTAAAGGTCTTACCGTCGATGACCACTGTCTCGACCTGAGAGGAAGTATCGGAAACATTGTTTTTTTCTAATGCGCAGGAGGAAACACAGAGAACAGAAAGCATGGAAATGACCAAAAGGATCGAAATAGCTTTTTTCATGATGAATTCCCTTCTTAATTGGATTTTAATAATTGATAATACCGGTCACATCGATTGCAACATTTGTTGTATTTCGGATGGTAAGTTTATAGTTTCCGCGAGTTTCGACCTGAATATTTGCATTGACACTGCCGCCTGTTGCGGTGACATAATAAAATGTACCATATTCATCCATCAGACCAACATCAATGCTTTGGGCGCGAGGAGTATAGGTTGCGCTGATATTGACGATCTCTCCTGCTGCTAACGGAAGGCTGCTGGAAGATTTTGAAAAAGAATTTGCCTTTACCGTTAAGCTGAAGCGACCGGAGGCGCGAGAGATGGCAGGGGAATAACTACCGGTATCAGATTCAATGGCGTTTGCTGAGAAAAAGCAGAGGTTGATTGCAAGTGCACACGAAAGAAAAGCACATAAAAAACGTTTGACCTGCATTTGAATCACCTCCTTTCCGGCGTTACCATTCCAGATCGAATTCGTCTCCCTGCTCGGGGTCTAATGCTGTAACGTGAGTATCTTTGGTTGAAATTGCGGCGCTGTGTTGGCGCTCGGCGAGATAAGCGCCAAGGAAACAACCGATCACAAGGGTCAGTGCGGCAAGGGCTGCGATCAAAAGAATGACTTTGCGGTTGGAAGCGTGCTGCCTGTTGATACTTGCGGGGGATGGCTCCCCGGCAGGGAGCGTCTGGGTGTTTTGGCAACCGAGAAGTTCGTCGATGCTTACTTGATACAGCTTGCTTATTGCCAGCAGATTGTCCGTTGTTGGAACCGCAATGCCCGATTCCCATTTGGAGATCGACTGACGGGAAATGTTTAATTTTTCTGCGACAGCTGCCTGCGACAGGCCGCGTTCTTTCCGCAGCAGTGTGAGCGTTTCGTGAAGTTCCATTTGTTCTCTCTTTCACTATTATTTTACAGAATCTGGAGAAAAATGTAAGCCGCTTCGGGTTTACATCCTGTAACCGCCTGGTTGCGGCGGGCGCATATGCAGAGATTTTCAGCCTTGATTATATCAAATCCCCTCTAAACGTCAACCGAGAAGGGGACAGGCCGCGTAAAGTCAAGCCGAAATGGGGAAAAACGTCCAAAAGCCTTGCTTTCTCTGGGCTCACAGGATATAATGCCCATATTACAAGGCGCGGCACAGTCCGCGCCGTGACACTATGAGGTGACTATGAAGACCGATCAGAAGCTGAATATGACCATGCTCTGCGACTTTTACGAGCTGACCATGGGCAATGGTTACTTGAAAGCCGGATTCCAGGATCGCATTACCTATTTCGACGTTTATTTCCGCTCCGTGCCTGACGGCGGCGGCTACGCCATCGCCGCAGGGCTCGACCAGCTGATCGACTATATCGAAGATCTGCACTTTGACGAGCAGGACATTGAATACCTCCGCGGCCGCAATATGTTCTGCGAGGAGTTCCTTGACTACCTTGCGAACTTCCGCTTCAGCGGCGACATTTACGCCGTGCCCGAGGGCACGCCCGTGTTCCCGAAGGAGCCGATGGTCGTTGTGCGCGCGCCCGCGATCGAGGCGCAGCTGCTCGAGACCTTCGCCCTGCTGACCGTCAACCACCAGAGCCTGATCGCCACCAAGGCCAACCGCATCGTCCGCGCCGCCAAGGGCCGCGCCGTGATGGAGTTCGGCTCCCGCCGCGCGCAGGGCTCCGCCGCCGCCATCGACGGCGCGCGCGCCGCCTACATCGCCGGCTGCTGCGGCACCGCCTGCACCATCTCCGACCAGCTCTACGGCACGCCCGCGCTCGGCACGATGGCCCACGCCTGGGTGCAGATGTTCGACAACGAGTACGACGCCTTTGCGACCTATTGCAAACTCTACCCGCAGAACGCCGTTCTGCTCGTGGACACCTATAATACGCTCAAATCCGGCATCCCGAACGCCATCAGGGCCTTCAACGATGTGCTGAAGCCCATGGGCATCAAAAAGTGCGGCATCCGCCTCGACAGCGGCGACATCGCCTACCTGTCCCGCAAGGCGCGCAAGATGCTCGACGACGCGGGCTGGGAGAGCTGCACCATCACCGTTTCAAACTCGCTCGACGAGTACCTCATTCAGGATCTCTGGATGCAGGATGCGAAGATCGATGCCTTCGGCGTCGGCGAGCGTCTCATCACGGCCAAGAGCGAGCCGGTCTTCGGCTGCGTCTACAAGCTTGTCGCTGTGGAGAATGAAAAGGGCGAGGTCATCCCCAAGATCAAGATCAGCGAGAACGTCGGCAAGATCACGACGCCGCACTTTAAAAAGCTCTACCGCTTCTACGGCCGCGACACCGGCAAGGCCATCGCCGACTATCTCACCGTTTACGACGAGACCGTGGACGACAGCCAGAACCTCGAGATCTTCGATCCCGACGCCACCTGGAAGCGCAAAGAGGTCTACCACTTCGAAGCGCGCGAGCTGCTCGTGCCCATTTATCTGAACGGCAAGCTCGTCTACAAGCGCCCCGGCATCGAGGAGATCAAGCGCTACTGCGCCGAGCAGGTCGATACCCTCTGGGATGAGGTCAAGCGCTTTGACAATCCGCACAACTACTATGTGGACCTCTCACAGAAGCTCTACGACATCAAAAACTATCTTCTGAACGAGAAGAACTGACGCGCGCCGCCGCGCATGAAAACAGAAAAGGACACCGACCGGGGAGGATAGCGGGACAATGAAACGAGTGCAGATCCAGCAAAAGGGAGAACGGCGCATTTCCGCGGCGCTGCGGATCATGCTGGTGGTGGGCCTTCTGGCTGTGCAGATCGCGGTCGTCGTGCTGATCTCCCGCGTGCTGGAGCAGTACGTGGCGCTGGGCTACGCCGCATTCCAGATCGCGTCGGTGTTCCTTGCCGTCCATATCTATAATGAACCAGGCGAGCTTTCCTATAAGCTCACCTGGTTCATCCTGCTTTTGTTCGCCCCGGTGGTGGGGATCATATTGTGGTTCCTCTGGGGCGGCGCAGCGCAGAAGCGTCACTTGCCGCAGCAGGCGCAGCGCGTCCCGGACGAGCCGGAGAGCGTGCGCACCCGCGGCGAGCTGGCGCTCGACAAGCTCACCCGTCAGCTGCCCGCCTGGTCGCGCACGGCGAACTATCTGAGCCGCCGGGGCTTTGGCCTGTATCAGAACACGAAGGTCACATACCTTTCCGAGGGGGCGCTGCTGCTGCGCGAACTCATCGACCGCGCGGCAAAGGCCGAGCGCTTCATCTTCCTTGAGTATTTCATCCTGGCCGAGGGCAGGCTCTGGGACGAGCTGGAGACGATCCTCTGCGCCAGGGCGCGCGCCGGGGTAGAGGTCAAGATCATTTTCGACGATTTCGGCAACATCAAGCGCTTTCACGGCGAGACGATCGACCGCCTGCGCGAGGCGGGAGTGGAGGTGTTCATCTTCAACCCCGTGCACGAATACGTGAACAAGCTCTACTTCAACTACCGCGACCACCGCAAGATCGCCTGCATCGACGGCGACACGGCCTACACCGGCGGCGCGAACATCGCCGACGAATACGCGAACATCGTCGAGCGCTACGGCTACTGGAAGGACAGCGGCGTGCGGCTCGAGGGCGAGGGCGCGTGGGGACTGACGCTGCAGTTCATCCAGATGTGCGTGAACATCGGCGGCGTGATGCACAATGAGCACGACTATTACCGCCCGCACACGCCGGTGAAGAGCGAGGGCTTCTGCCAGCCCTTTGCCGACGGGCCGCAGAACAATCCCGACAATCCGGCGGAGGACGCCTTCTTGCAGATGATCTCCACCGCGCGGCGCTTTCTCTATATCACGACGCCGTATTTTATCCCCGACGAGAGCGTGATGCGCGCGCTGTGCATCGCGGGCGACGGCGGGGTGGACGTGCGGCTGATGCTGCCCGGCAAGCCCGACCACTGGTATGCCGACTGCGTGGCCGCGTCGTACTTCGGCGAGCTGATCGCCCACGGCGTGAAGGTCTACCGCTACACGCCGGGCATGCTGCACGCCAAGAGCGTGATGGTGGACCGCGAGGCGGCCTTCGTCGGCTCGGTCAACATGGACTACCGCAGCTTCGAGCTGCACTATGAGTGCGGCGTGATGATCTACGGCGCGCCGATGATCGAGTCGCTGCTCGAGGATATGGACGCGATCGTGGACCAGAGCCATCCTGTCACGGCGGAGGAGTGGCAGCGCCGCAGCATCCTGCGCCGCGCGCTCGAGCCGATCCTGCGGCTGTTTTCCATCTGGATGTGACGGAAAAAGAAATTTCTCCAAAATCCGATTTTTTGGAAATTTCCTGTTGACAAATCAAAAGTTCCTGCTATAATAACATTTGTTCGCTGAACGGCACAGCCGTGAGCGAGCGGCATAGCGGGATTGTGTAATGGTAGCACAGCGGACTCTGACTCCGTATGTGAGGGTTCGAATCCTTCTCCCGCTGCCAAAGAGCTGAAAGCAAAGCTTTCAGCTCTTTTTCTATTTTGTTGACGGATAGCAGGGCGGGATGCTATGATGAACGGAGAAAAGGACCTCGCGTCCGAGGATACGAAGGTGGCCGGATTGAAGCTCCCGCAGTTCCCGCAGTTGAAGCAGACCCTGCTATGCAAGATTTTTCTCTGTCTGATGATGCTGAAGTATGCCATTTTCGGCATCCTTGTGGGTACGCTGAGTGTTATTCCCGATAATGTGAAAGTGTTTTTGATAGTGGGAGCCTGCATACTGACGCTTGCGGATATGTTTCGGAATTTTGCTTTTTATCTTACGACGGAAATGACACTGGAGGTGCTGCACTGTCTTCTGACAGGAGGATGGGAGTTTTCGCTGCCGCAAGCCTTTTCCGCGCAGGAGCTTGTGCAAAGATGCGGCTCTTTCGGCCGGGCATATGAGCCGGCTGTGCTCGCTCCGCGTCCTGCGATACTTCGCTACAGGAGCGGACGTCCCGCACAGATGTTTGCGAGCGGCATTGAGAAAATCATCGCGGTGTATCCCGTTGCAATGCTGGATGAGGACACGTACCGCCGGATCCATGCATCTGCGGCGCAGAATGCGAAAGCCCTGAAGGGCAGGATGAAGCACGTGCTGCTCGCAAGGCCGCAGAAAAAAGCGCCGATCGAACAGGTCACGGTGGTCCTGATCGTTGCCGATCAGGTGGAGGAAGCATTCAGAAGCAAGCTGAAAAATGTGGCTTCCAAACAGGTCGGAGACGGGGAGACGGTGTCGATGATCCCGTGCGTGGTGGACCTCGAAAAGCAGCGCTGCATCTTTGACAGTACACGGGAAGTGTTTTTAGACGGTCATTATCCGGTCAAAAACCGCGGCATCCGCCTCATAAAGCGGTACCTGTTCCGCGGCGGGCTGCAGCGCATCGGGGATAGCAACGACTTTTTGAAAAACGAAGCGGCAGCGGCGGAGAATGGGGAAGAGAAGGAAGTCCTGGAAATGAGTTTCCGGGAGTTTACAAGGATGACTAAAAAGGAAATGGCGGGCTGTGATGAGGAGGACGCGAAGCGCTTTAAGCAGATGAAGCACAGGGAGATCGTCGTCGAGGGCGAATATCTCTATCTGAAATGGGAACAGAGCGGCATCTGGACCGCGCTGGAGATGGACGAGAAGGCGCGGACCGTGAAGCTCGACCCGATCGTGAGCTGGTACTATCCGCGCGCGAGGAAGATCGACAAAGAGACCGTGAAGAAGCTCAAAAAGGAGATCGGCGCCTATTTTGCCGGCGAGGGCTGCACGGTGAAGTACAATACCGTCAGGTAGTGCTCCTGCGGCTTTGCAAAGATTTTACATTCTCTTGATGGAAGTTGACGAAAGACCCTGCTATACTGTAAGCGATGAAAGATTCGGAAAAGAGAGGGAAAAAGCATGGATAACTACAGTAAGCTTGATTTCAACGAGAAAAAGGGCTTCATCTGCGATATGGACGGCGTGATCTACCACGGCAACCGCGTGCTGCCGGGCGTGGCAGAGTTCATCCAGTGGCTGCACGATGAGGACAAGGAATATCTGTTTCTGACGAACAACAGCGGCTACACGCCGCGCGAGCTGAACCAGAAGCTTGCGCGCATGGGCCTTGACGTGCCCGAGGAGCACTTCTACACGAGTGCGCTGGCGACCGCCGCGTTTCTGCGCGATCAGGCGCCGGGCTGCTCGGTCTTTGCCATCGGCGAGGCGGGGCTTTTAAACGCGCTCTACGACGCGGGCATCACGATGAACGACGTGAACCCCGATTACGTCGTCGTGGGCGAGGGGCGGGCCTACTCGCTCGACACGCTGACGAAGGCGACGAACCTCGTCTGGAAGGGCGCGAAGCTCATCGGCGCGAATTCCGACGTTTCCGGCCCCATCGAGAACGGCATTGCGCCCGCCTGCCGCGCGCTCGTCGCGCCCATCGAGATGGCGACGGGCACGCAGGCCTATTTCTGCGGCAAGCCGAACCCGCTGATGATGCGAACGGGTCTTAAAATGCTGCACTGCCACTCGGCCGAGGCCGTCATGGTCGGCGACCGCATGGATACGGATGTGATCTCCGGCATGGAGAGCGGCATGTCCACGGTGCTGGTGCTTTCGGGCGTCTCGACGCGCGAGACCATCAAGACCTACGCCTACCGCCCCAGCATGGTCTTAAACGGCGTGGGCGACATCGTCTCGCTCGCGCGCGGGGAAAAGACGGAGATCTGAAAAAGACAGGGAAGGGCCGCTGCCATAGGCAGCGGCCCTTTTGCCGTATCCGGATTCAATTTTCCTCTCTTGCGCGCAGACCCGCGACCGACGAGATCGGCAGCGAGAAGCAGATGGCGCCCGCCTTGCTGCCGGGACCGGCCTGCTCGTTGATCGAGCGCATGATGGCGGTCTTTTCGTCCCGGTGGGCGATGATGTAGATCATATCCTTTTCGTCGGCAAGGCTGACGCTGAAGAACTTTTCGCCCCGCGTGCCGCCCGTGCCCTTGGCGTGCAGCACCGTGCCGCCGCCCGCGCCCGCGGCGCGCGCCGCGTCCATGACGAAATCGGAATAGCCTTCGTTTAAGATGACGATGATCAGCTCGTGTTCAAAATCCATGCGCGGTGCACCTCCTGTTTTCTGTTCATCGGTGAGATAGGCGAGCGTCTTGCCGCCGGCCACGCTCTTGAGCGGCACGGTCAGCATCACGCCGTTGCCGGGAATGTCGATAAAGAGCTTGCGCTTGGCGGCCTTGATGAGCCCCTCGGCCTCCGCGCCGCTGCCGATGGCGCTGATGACGTACTTTTCCGTCGCGTCCAGACCGTAGATGGCAAGGTGCTCGCTCGTGGCTGTGCCGCGGCCGGGGAGGCTCAGAATGGCGCGCAGGCCCGACGCGCGGTACAGCGCGTTCATCGCCTCGCCGCGCTCATGGTCGGTGATGGCGATCACATAATACAGTTCCATCTCAGCATGCCTCCCAGAGTTCGATGATCTCGTTGTCGCCAAAGTCGGGCAGCGCGGGTCCGCTTTCGGCGCGGCGGGATTTGACCACATAGATCGCGCCCATCACCTGCACGGTGATCAGCGGCATCATGGCGACGAGCGCCACAAGGCCGAACGCGTCGGTCATCACGTTGCCGCCGAGCGCTTCGCACGCACCCGTTGCGAACGGGAGCATGAACGTCGCCGTCAGCGGCCCCGACGCAACGCCGCCGGAGTCGAACGCGATGGCCGTGAACGTGCGCGGGACGAAAAAGCTCAGCGCGATGGCGATGAGGTAGCCCGGCACGAGGAAATACATGATCGAAATGCCCGTGATGACGCGCAGCATCGCAAGTCCGCCCGCGGCGGACACCGCGACCGACAGGCTCAGCCCCATCGCGCGCTCGGAGATCGCGCCCGCGCTCAGCTCGGCGACCTGCTTGTTGAGCGTGTGGACGGCGGGCTCGGCGTTGATGATGAACCAGCCCATGAGCATCGCGAGCGGTGCGAGCAGATAGATTTTCCACCCCTCGGCAAGCGCCGCGCCGAGCGCGTAGCCCAGCGGCGAGAAGCCGACGTTCACGCCCGTGAGGAAGAGCACAAGGCCGGCGTATGTATAGAGAATGCCGACGATGATGCGCAGAAACGGCAGCCTGCGCAGCCGGAGCGACACGACCTGGAAGATCAGGAAGAAAACGAAGATCGGCAGCAGCGCCATCGTGACCTCCCAGAGGTATTCCGGCAGCGCGTGCAGGTAATCCTGCCCCAACTCCACCGTGGAGGAGATGAGCGCGGACGAGCCGCTCTCCGACGCGCTGGGCTGCGTTTTATAGATCGCGCCGAGCAGCAGCACCGAGAGGATCGGCCCGATGGAGCACAGACCCACAAGGCCGAAGCTGTCCGCCTTGGCGTTCTCATCGCTTCGGATGGACGCAACGCCGACGCCGAGCGCCATGATGAACGGCACGGTCATCGGCCCCGTCGTCACGCCGCCGGAGTCGAACGCGACGGAAAGAATGCTCGCATCGGAGAGAAACGCTGCGGCAAAGGCGATGGCGTAAAACACGATGAGCATCGTGCGCAGCGAAATGGAGAAGAGAATGCGCACCATGCACAGCATCAGAAAGAAGCCCACGCCGACCGAAACGGTCAGGATGAGCGCCGTTGTGTCGATGTCCGGCACGTTGCCCGCCAGTACCTGCAGGTCCGGCTCCGCCACCGTGATGGCGACGCCGAGGGCAAAGCTTACGAACAGGATGAGCGGCAGCTTGCGTGATTTCGTCAGCTTGGCGCCCATGTAGTTGCCGATGCGGCTCATCGACATGTCCGCGCCCAGCGTGAAAAGACCCATGCCGAGGATCAGCATGGCCGTGGCCAGCACGAACGAGAGCATCAGCCCCGTGTCTACCGGTACGAGCACAAAGCAGATCGCCATCACGATCAGGCTGATCGGCAGGACCGACGCGGCGGCTTCGCGCAGCTTTTCAAGTAAAATTTGCTTCTGGTACAAGACCTCACTCCTTCTTCGGGAAAATTCTGCTTCCATTCTATCAGAAAAATCGATGCCTGAACAGGGAAGAAGTGTAAACAGTCCGTTAAATTTGCCCTGCGCGGAAAAAAGAAAGCGGGACGCAGCCGCGTCCCGCTTTGCAGGGTATCTTATTTTCCGCAGCCGCGCTCGAGCGAATGGCGGATGTTGCCGTCGAGCATGTCGCCAAGGTCAGAGAGGAACGAGTCCGGCTCGCCCTTCATGCCTGCGTCGACCCATTCGATCGTCAGCCCTTCAAGCGCCGCCGTGTAGAAGCGCGCAAGCGCCATGATCTTGTTCTCGCTCACGTTGAGACCCTCGGCCTCCTTGCGCACGTAAGCGAGCATACCGGTCAGGATGGTCTTGTGGTAGTAGCGGCCCAGAATGTCGCGGTGGGTGGAGTTGTGCAGGTGCTGGATCATGCGCTTGTTTTCCGCGGCGAAGGCCGTGGCGGAGAGAAATGCCTTCTGCCAGGAGTCGTAGCTCTCGATATGCTCGGAGAGCTTTTCGATCTCGGATTCGAACACATCCTCGGCCAGGGCATAGATATCGGTATAGTAATAGTAGAAGGTGTTTCGCGTGACCTCGCTCCGCTCGGCAATGTCGCGGACGGAGATCTTGTCGAAGGGACGCTCGGCCAGCAGCTCGATGAAGCTGCGGCGGATCGCGTTCTTGGTGCGAAGGGCCATGTGGGGCCTCCTCTCGTTCTCGCCTTTTTTCAGGAATTTAACATCATTATACCGGAAACGCAGGCAACATGCAAGGCGGAAAAACATTCTTTCTTAACAAATTCTTTATGCAATAAAAAGGGAATGCGGCGAAACTTTGTGCGTCCGGAGAAAATTGACACTGTTCATTCTGCGGCGAATTTCTTATAATCTTATAATTATAAGATTTGCAGGCCGATGGGCGGAAGGGAGCGCGGGCATGAACAAAAAGCGGAAACGATCGTATCTTGTCAGCGCCGTCACGCTCGCGCTGCTGTTTGGCATTTTTCTGCTCGTTTTTCGCGGCGAGCTGCCGGAGATATGGCAGAGCCTTCGCGCCGTACCGCTGCGGGGCGTGCTCTGGCTGCTTGTGCTCGGCCTTGCCTACGAGGGGATGGAGGCGGCGCTCGCCATGGTCCTGCTGCGCGCTCGGGGCGATATCCGCTATGCCGACGCGCTGAACGTCACGTTCCTCGCCGTTTTCGGAAACATCGCGACCATGGGCGCGGGGACGCTGCCGATGCAGAGCTTTTACCTCTACCGGCGCGGGCTGGACGCGGGCGGCGCGCTCGGCATCATGGCGAGCGAGTACGTGCTGCACAAGATCTCGGTACTGATTTACGCGACGATCGCGCTGCTGCTCGGCGGCGGCTGGCTGCGCGAAAGCGCGAGCGGCCTTGCGCGCTATGTGGGCATCGGCTACATGATCGGCGCGCTCATCGTGCTCGCGCTCACGCTGCTCTACACCTGGGACAAGGTGCTTACGCTTGTGCAGGCGCTCCTTCAAAAGCTGCCGGACACGCCGAAGTGGAACGAGCGGCGGGAGAAATGGGCGGGCAGCCTCACGCAGCTCAATACCGAGGCGCGCAAGGTGCTGCTCGTGCCGTCGGTGCGCGTGCGCGGCGTCGCCGTGAGCCTTTTGAAGCTTTTTGTGATCTATTCGATCCCGTACTTTGCACTGCGGCTTGCCGGGTGCACGGCGCTCTCGTTTGCCGAGGTGCAGGAGCTCTCTTCGCTGATGCTGCTCATCACGAGCGCGCTGCCGAACGTCGCGGGCGTGGGGCCGACGGAGTTCGCCTTTTTGCTGCTGTTTTCGTCCTGGGCGGGCACGGCGGAGGCTTCGTCGGCGCTGGTGCTGTACCGCGTGGCGACATATTTCTTTCCATTCCTGTTGAGTATTTTCACTTTCCTGCGGGAGGAGAAGCGCTCGCTCAAGGGCTTTGAAGAGCGGGAAGCGTGAATGGAAAAAGAGACGGCGAACGCCGTCTCTTTTGCTATTTCTGCACCTTCTCCGCGCGCTTGAGCTTGTAGAGCTCCTCGGCGGCAAGGCGGGTCTTGGCGACCACGTCTCCGCCCGCGAGCGGGAAGCAGTAGTACAGCGCCTTACGGTCGCCGATGCAGAGCATATCGCCGATCTCGTACCAAAAATAGTCGGCATACAGGCTGTAGGAGGCCTCCGGACGCTGAAAATAGTCCAGTTTTCCGTCGCAGCCGGTCAGGTGGAAGCCGTCTGCGCCATGGTGCAGACGCCCCTCGCCCACGCGGCAGATCTGCTTCGTGTTGACCATCATGCAGATGCGCACAGGGATGTCGAGCGCGTAGCGGCCGCTTTCCAGCTCCTCGCGCACGCATTGGCGCTCCCAGGCGTACCAGTCCGGCACATGGGTGAACGCGGCCTCGCCGTCGAGCGCTTCGAGCGCGCCAAACTCTGTCAAGTGATATGCCTTGCGGCAGTGGCGGCACACGAGCGTCGTGCCCCTGCCCTCCATCTCGCCCTCGGTCAGGCAGTGGGGGCACTTGTAGAGCACGCGGTTGAGCCCGTCGGCGCGGAACGGCTCGCTGACGGAGACACGGTTCTCCTGCTGCCAGCGGAAATTGTCGAACTGAAATTCGGCGAAGACGCGCGTGTTGATCTCGTCGATGCGCAGCTGCGCGATCTCCGCCGGGGAGAGCAGGTATTTGAGCTCTGCCGAAACATCCACCTTACGTTTTTGCAGCCCGTTGTAGAGCGGGTCGCGCGCGAACGCGCCGTAGGTGCGCAGCATCACGACCGGCACGCCCAGCGCCTTGACGCACTTGCCGATGCTCTCGGGCAGGGGCGTCGCCGTGCCGTCGAAGCTGTAGCTTGCCTCGGGGTAGAGCAGGATGGAGGTCTTGAGCGTGCGCACGCAGTAAAGCATGTCGCGCACGAGGGCTGCGTCCGAGCAGAATTTGCGCGTGGGGATGCAGCCGATGCTGCGCATCAGCGCTTCCTTGCCAACAAAGCCGTCCGACGTGCAGACGATGTTGAACGGGCGCGGATAGAGCACCGTTTCGGCGATCTCAAGGTCAAGAAAGCACGAATGGTTCATCAGGATCAGGCAGGGCGCGCCGTCCGCGAGCTGCTCCATGCCGCGCCTTTCGCAGCGAAAGTGCGTGGCGCGCAGGTCCGGCACGGAAGCCGCGCGCAGGAGATTGCGAAAGGCCAGCGACGGCTTTTTCGGCTTTTCGCGCTTTTGCGGCGGCTGGGCGAGCGCCTGCTCGTAGGTCATATCGACGACTTTAATTCTCATTGGCATTCTCCGGGACCACGTGTACGTTCAGGTGGTCGTAGGTCATTTCGACGCCGTGCTTTGCGAACGTGCCGCGCAGCACCTCGTACATTTTGAAGTAGGTATCCCAGTAGTTTTCTGCCGCGGTCCAGCAGCGGATGGTGTATTCGATGGCGCTTGCGCCGTAGCTCGAAAGATACACCGTCGGCGCGGGATCGGCCAGCACGGCGGGGAAGGCGGCGATGGCGTCGCGGCAGGCGGCCTTCACGTCCTCCGTCGGCGCGTCGTAGGACGCCGTGACCTTGTAGACGATGCGCCGGCGGCCAAGGACCGTGAAGTTCACGATCTTCGAGCTGGACATCTCGCGGTTGGGCTGGAGGACGATCTGGCCGTCCGGCGTTTCGATCTTCGTGTGCGTGAGCGTGATCTCGCGCACTGTGCCGGTCGTGCCGCCGACCTCGATCTCGTCGCCGAGCGAGAAGGGATGGGAGAAGAGAATGACGAGCCCGCCGGCCACGTTGCCGAGGATATCCTCCGCCGCGAGCGTGACGCCCAATGTCAGCACCGACATCAGCGCCGTCAGCGACGAGGTGTTGATGCCGAGCGCCTCGGCGGTGATGATGACCGTGAGCAGGTACAAAAGCGCCTTGAGCCCCGCGAGGATGAGCTTTTGCAGCCGGTCGTTCAGATGGTTCGCGCGCGAGAGCAGCCGCGCGCACAGCTTCATTACGAGCCGCACGACAATCAGGCAGACGAGGAAGGTCAGCAGCGCGGAGAGGATGCTCCCGATGCTGTAGCCGCCGATCGAGTGGGAGATGAGTTCGGAAAGATCGTTCATGGCATTCAGCCCCTTTCATATGGCTTAGTATAGCAGTTTTCCCGGCAGGTTGTAAAGAGCACGTTAAGGCAGGCGCGCCGCTGCGGGAATTTTCGGTTGAGAAATGGCGGCGGTGAGGGTATAATGCAGCAAAGGGCCGATTCCGCGCGCATCCGTGCGGGAGGCGAAGCAGGAGGGAACAGCATGGCAAAAAAATCGAGCCGCAACACCAAGGCGCGCATCGTCTCGGCGGCGTGGAAGCTCTTTTACGAGCAGGGCTATGAGGAAACGACGGTCGAGGATATCATCTTCGAATCCGAGACCTCGAAGGGCTCGTTTTACCATTATTTCGACGGCAAGGACGCGCTGCTCTCGTCCCTCTCCGTGCTCTTCGACGAGCGCTATGAGGAGCTGATGCAGCAGAGCCACGACGAGATGGACTGCATCGCGCTTTTGTGCTGGCTCAACCAGGAGCTGTTCACGACCATTGAAAATACCGTCTCGATCGAGCTTCTGGCGCGGCTTTTTTCCTCCCAGCTCGTCACAAAGGGAGAAAAGCACCTGCTCGACCGCAAGCGCACCTATTACCGTCTTCTGCGGCAGATCGTTTCGCAGGGGCAGGAGCGCGGCGAGCTGTCGGACGAGCACACCGTCGGCGAGATCGTCAAGGCCTACGCCATGTTTGAGCGGGGGCTGATGTACGACTGGTGCCTTTCCGGCGGAGAATATTCCCTCGTACAATATGCGCGCGGCATGATGCCGATGTTTCTCGAGGGATTTCGCAGAAAATAATTTTCGTTCCAAAAACAGTCTACAGAATCGTCTGTTAAAAAATATAGAAAAATCAATAAGAATTTTATAATTTTTGTGCGGCGTACAGGATTCGTTCTGTACGTCGTTCTGCATTTACGTCTATTTTTCTTTGTGATATACTGCGCGGGTCAAAAACCAAAAGGAGAAGATCATATGACAAGCGCACAGATCATGATCATCGTTACCATCGCGCTGTATCTTGCGGCGATGGTGTTCGTCGGCGTGTACTTCGGCAAGAAGGGCAGCGGCGGCAGCTCCGACGAGTTCTACCTCGGCGGACGCAGAATGGGCCCCATCGTCACGGCTATGAGCGCCGAGGCGAGCGACATGAGCAGCTATCTTCTGATGGGCCTGCCCGGCCTTGCCTACCTCTGCGGCCTGCCGGAGGTCACATGGACCACCATCGGCCTTGCCGTGGGCACGTATCTCAACTGGCTGATCGTCGCCCGCCGCCTGCGCCGGTACTCGGCAAAGCTCGGCGCCATCACCATTCCGGACTTTTTTGCCCGCCGCTTCGGCGATGAAAAGCACCGCCTTTCCTGCATCGCGGCGCTGGTGATCCTTGTTTTCTTCATCCCCTACACCGCCTCCGGCTTCAAGGCCATCGGCACGCTTTTCAACAGCCTTTTCGGCGTGGAGTATCACACGGCGATGATCGTGGGCGCGATCGTGGTCGTGCTCTACACGGTGATGGGCGGGTTTATGGCCGTTTCGTTCACGGACCTCATCCAGTCCATCTTTATGACCATCGCGCTGCTCGTCATCGTGTGCTTCGGCATCGATCAGGCGGGCGGACTCGATGCTGTGATGGATAACGCCCGCTCGCTGCCGGGCTATCTCAATATGACGCAGGGCTACGACGCCGCGACCGGCACCGCTTCGACCTACAGTGCGCTGAGCATCGCCTCCACGCTCGCCTGGGGCCTCGGCTACTTCGGCATGCCGCACATCCTGCTGCGCTTTATGGCCATCCGTGAGGAGAGGGAGCTCAACCAGTCCCGCCGCATCGCGACGGTCTGGGTCGTGATCTCGATGTTCATCGCCGTGTTCATCGGCATCATCGGCAACAGCGTGTCCGCCGCGGGCAAAGTCCCCTTCCTTTCGACGAGCGCAGAGTCGGAGACGATCATCATCAAGCTTGCCGACCTCATGAGCCGCCACGGCGCGCTGCTCGCGGTCATGACGGGCATCATCCTCTCGGGTATTCTGGCGGCGACGATGTCCACCGCGGATTCCCAGCTCCTTGCCGCCGCGTCCAGCGTGTCGCAGGATCTGATGCAGCACTCCTTCGGCCTGAAGATGGATGCGCGCCGCACGATGCGCGCCGCGCGCGCCACGGTCATCGGCATTGCTGTCGTCGGCATGGTGCTCGCGTGGGACCCGAACAGCTCGGTGTTCCGCGTGGTGTCGTTCGCGTGGGCGGGCTTCGGCGCGGCGTTCGGCCCGGTGATGCTCTTTGCCCTCTTCTGGAAGCGCGCAAACAGGTGCGGCGCGCTTGCGGGTATGCTGACCGGCGGCGTGGTCGTGTTCGTGTGGAAGTACCTCATCGCGCCCATGGGCGGCGCTTGGGCTATTTATGAGCTGCTGCCGGCATTCCTCGCGGCCTGCGCGGCGATCGTCATCGTCTCGCTCGCGACGCGTGCGCCGGAGAAGGCGATCACTGACGTTTTCGACGAGGTGCGCGGCCAATAAAGACGTTTTTGCAGAGAGGGCAGGGGCTTCGGCGCCCGCCCTTTCTTTTTGTATACCGGCACAATGAAACATCATGCAAAATCGGACAAAAAATACACATTGCCTATTGAAAAACAGAAGATGATGTTTTATTATAGATAATATCTATTGATGGATAGAACCCTGCGGCAAGCAGTGAAAGGAGAAACAGCAGTGTCAAGACTTGATATCATGACGCCCTCCCGCGCGCAGACCGTCATCGACGGGCTTTACCGCGACGTGGAGCGGCGTATCGCCGCCAGCCCTCCGGGACTGTGCCCGGTGGACCTTGCAAAAAGCTTTCTGGACCTCTGCCATGCGCAGACCTGCGGCAAGTGCGTGCCCTGCCGCATCGGCCTCGGCCAGCTCTCGGAGCTGATGGAGCAGGTGCTTGAGGGCAAGGCCACGATGGAGACCATCACGGTCATCGAGCGGCTGGCCCGCGTGATCGTCAACAGCGCGGACTGTGCCATCGGACGCGATGCGGCGCGTCTGGTGCTCGACGGGCTTGCGGGCTTCCGCGACGATTATGAAGAGCACATTCTGCGCCACCGCTGCCTTGGCGGCATGCGCGAGCCCGTGCCCTGCGTGGCGCTGTGCCCGGCGGGCGTGGATATCCCCGGCTATCTCGTGCTCATCAAATACGGCCGCTATGCCGACGCGATCCGCCTGATCCGCAAGGACAATCCCTTCCCCTCGGCCTGCGCTTACATTTGCGAGCATCCCTGCGAGGCGCGCTGCCGCCGCAACATGATCGACGACGCGGTCAACATCCGCGGCCTCAAGCGCTACGCGGTGGACAACGCCGGCTATGTGCCGCAGCCTGAGTGCGCCGAGCCTACGGGCAAGAAGGTCGCCGTCATCGGCGGCGGGCCGGGCGGCCTGTCCGCGGCCTACTATCTTGCGCTCATGGGCCACAGGGTCACGGTATATGAAAAGCGCGCGAAGCTCGGCGGCATGCTGCGCTACGGCATCCCCAACTACCGCCTGCCGCGCGAGGTGCTCGACGCGGAGATCGCGTCGATGATCGCGCTGGGCATCGAGGTGCACCTGAACGTCGATGTCGGCAGCGACGTGACCTTCGACGAGCTGCGCCAGGCGAATGACGCGCTCTATATCGCCATCGGCGCGCACACGGATAAAAAGACCGGCATCGAGGGCGAGGACGCCGAAGGCGTCATCTCCGCCGTTGAGATGCTGCGCGAGATCGGCGACGACCGCATGCCCGATTTCCTGAATAAGGACATCGTCGTCATCGGCGGCGGCAACGTCGCGATGGACGTCTGCCGCAGCGCGGTGAGACTGGGCGCGCGCAAGGTCAGCTGCGTCTACCGCCGCCGCCAGGAGGACATGACGGCGCTTCCCGAGGAAGTGGAGGGCGCCGTTGCCGAGGGCGTGGAGCTTGTGACGCTGCAGGCGCCCGTGCGCATCGAGACGGATGCAGGCGGCCACGCGACCGCACTGTGGACGCAGCCGCAGATCATCGGCCAGATGGACAAAAAGGGCCGTCCCGCGCCCGAGCAGGCCAAGCGCAGCGAAAGGCGCATCGCGGCGGACGTGATCGTTGTGGCCATCGGTCAGGGCGTTGAGACGCACGGCTTCGACCAGAGCAAGATCGCCATCAAGCGCGGCGCGTTCGTCGCCGAGGCGAGCGGTCAGATCGACAATATGGACGGCGTGTTCGCCGGCGGCGACTGCGTCACCGGCCCCGCCACCGTCATCCGCGCCATCGCGGCGGGCAAGGTCGCCGCGGCAAACATCGACGAATACCTCGGCTTCCACCACGAGATCGACCCCGGCGTATCCGTGCCGACGCCGAGACTGAACAACAAGCCGCCCCACGGGCGCATCAACACCACCGAGCGCGAGGCTGGCGAGCGCAAGCACGACTTCAAGTGCATCGAATGCGGCCTTACGGATGAGGAAGCCTACACCGAAGCGTCCCGCTGCCTGCGCTGCGACCACTTCGGCTACGGCATCTTCCGCGGAGGGAGGAAGGGCAAATGGTAAAGAATGTTACGCTGACCATCGACCACAAGAGTGTCACCGTGCCGGAGAATACGACCATTCTCGAGGCGGCGCGCAGGCTCAACATCCATATCCCCACGCTCTGCTACTTAAAGGACATCAACGAGATCGCCGCGTGCCGCATCTGCTGCGTGGAGGTTGAGGGCATGGCGCGTCTCGTTCCCGCGTGCGACAACGTGGTGGCGGATGGTATGGTCGTTTTCACCAACAGCGCCAAGGCGCGCGAGGCGCGCCGCCTGAACCTGCGCCTGATCCTCTCGCACCACGATACCTCCTGCACGAACTGCACGCGCAGCGGCAGCTGCACGCTTCAGCAGCTTGCGAACGACTTCAACATGCGCGGCGCGCATTTCCCCAAAAAGCTGCGGCACGAGCCGGTGGACTACTCCACGCCGCTCATCCGCGAGAACGACAAGTGCGTGCAGTGCCTGCGCTGCATCCAGGTGTGCGACAAGGTGCAGAGCGTGAATATCTGGGATCTTCTCGGTACCGGCTCGCGCACGGTCGTGGACGCGTCGTACAACCGCCGCATCCAGGATACCGAGTGCACCTACTGCGGCCAGTGCATCACCCACTGCCCGACGGCGGCGCTGCGCGAGCGCGACGATACGGGCCGCGTCTTTGATGCGATCGACGATCCGAACATTGTGACGGTCGTGCAGGTCGCGCCCGCGGTGCGCGCGGCGTGGGCCGAGCAGTTCGGCCTTGACAGTAGCTTTGCAACGCCAAAGCGCATGGTCGCGGCGCTGCGCGAGCTCGGCTTCCACTATGTGTTCGACACCGACTTTGCCGCCGACCTCACGATCATGGAGGAGGGCAGCGAGTTCATCGAGCGCTTTACGCACAGGGAGCAGTACCAGTGGCCGATGTTCACCTCCTGCTGCCCCGGCTGGGTGCGGTTTTTGAAGTCGCAGTATCCGGAGCTGACGGGCAATCTCTCTACGGCCAAGTCGCCCCAGCAGATGTTCGGCGCGATCGCCAAGAGCTATTTTGCCGAAAAGACCGGCATCGACCCCAAGCGGCTGTTCGTCGTTTCCATCATGCCGTGCGTCGCGAAAAAGAGCGAGTGTGCCCTGCCGACGATGAAGGATGAGGGCGGCGATCCCGAGGTCGATGTGAGCATCACCACGCGCGAGCTCGGCATCATGCTGCGCGCGAACCACATCGAGCCGCAGTACCTGCCCGAGGAGGAGTTCGACAGTCCGCTCGGCTCAGGGACCGGCGCGGCGGTCATCTTCGGCGCGACCGGCGGCGTGATGGACGCGGCGCTGCGCTCGGCGTACTATCTGGTCACCGGCAAGAACCCCGATCCCGACGCCTTCACCGCCGTGCGCGGCATGGACGGGTGGAAGGAAGCGGTGTTCAACATCCCCGGCGCGGGCGATGTGCGCGTCGCGGTCGTGAGCTCGCTCGGCAATGCGAGAAAGCTCATCGAGGCCGTCAAGCGCGGTGAGGTGCAGTATGACTTTGTCGAGGTCATGGCCTGCCCCGGCGGCTGCGCGGGCGGCGGCGGACAGCCCATCCACGATGGAATGGAGCTTGCCGAAGCGCGCGGAAGCGTCCTCTGGCGGCTCGATCAGGTAGAGCTTCTGCGCTTCTCGCACGAGAATCCGGATGTCAAGGCCCTTTATAAGGACTATCTCGGATCTCCGCTCGGCGAAAAGTCGCACCACCTGCTGCACACCGATCACTTTGCCTGGGAAATGCCGCAGAAGGCGCGGTAATGAAATAAAAAAAGAGGGAAGGCACAGCCTTCCCTCTTTTTTATTTCTGCTTCACAGCAAGCTTTTTGACGAGCGCTTCCTCGGGCGTGACGTAAAGCGTGCGGTAATTGTCATAGGTCACCATGCCGGGGCGCGCGCCCGCGGGCTTTTTGACGAACTTGACCAGGCAGCAGTCCACCGGCACGCCGCTGCTCTCCTTCGCCTGCGAGAAGTAGGCGGCGAGCATCGCGGACTCGCGCAGGTCCTCATCGCTGGGCGTGAGCCCCGCGCAGCGCAGGATAACGTGCGAGCCGTGGATGTGCTGAGTGTGGAACCAGTAGTCGCGCTTGTCGGCCTTTTTCGTCAGCTGGTCGTTCTGCACGTTGCTGCGGCCGACGAGCACCTCGAGCCCGCCCGAGGTCCTGAACGTGCGCGGCGCGAAGGCGCGCTTTTGCTCTTTTTTACCGCCGGACTTTTTGAGGTAATTCGTCTCCTGCAGCTCGCGGCGGATCTCGTTGAACTCCTGCTCCGTCTCCGCCTGCGAAAGCTCCTGCAGGACGCTTTCAAGGTACGCGCGCTCGCCCTCCGCCTTTTCAATCTGCTCGCGCAGGTGGAACTCGGCGGTCTTGAGCTTGTTATACTGCTTATAGTTCTTCGCGGCGTTCTGCTGGGGAGAGAGCAGCGGGTCGAGCGGGATGTCGATGAGCGGGCAGCCGTCCTCGTAGTAATTTTCGGCCTGCAGAACGCGCTCGCCGCCCTTCATGCGGTAGAGGTTCGCAGTGATGAGGTCGCCGCGCAGGCGGAATTCGTCGCGCTTGAGCGTGGCGGCATAGTCGCGCCTGAGGTTTTCGGCCTTGCGCGCCATGCGGTCGCGCGCGACGGTGGCCGCGTGCGTCAGCTCGCGGCCGCGGCGGGCGGAAAGCTCCTGCCGTTCGCGCGCGTCGTAGAATTCGTCGAGCATCGAGGAAAAGTCCTCCCGCGTCTCGACCTGCGTTTCCGCGCCGTACTGCGCGATGGGACGGTAGGTGAAATCCACGGGCCTGCCGTCACGATAGAGGATGACAGGTGTATAATGCTCTTCCTTTACAGCGCTTGCGGTATCGGAGAATTCCCGCACCAGCGCTTCACGCTGGGGCGCGTTCAGCACGCCGAAGCGCACGTCGGTCTCGCCGCCCGCGCGGAAGGCAAACTCGCGCGCGATCAGCGGCGAAATGCCGGTGTAATGGTCGAGCACCCACTTGTCAACGGCGGTCTCCGCGCCGCCGCCGCGCTGCGCGAGGGCGAGCGAAGCCTCCTCCTGCGTGAGAAGCGAGAGCTTGTCGAGCGGCGTCGGCAGGTGATAGAAAAGGCCGGGGAGCAGCTGGCGCGCGGCGGAAAGGTCCGCGTCCACGCGGCGCAGGCAGTCCACGATGCGGCCCTGCGCGTCGAGCAGCACCAGATTCGAACGCCGCCCCATGCACTCGAGCACGAGCTGCTTCTGGCTGCTCTCGCCGAATTCGTCCGTGCACTGGAGCGTCAGGATCACCATGCGCTCAAGGTCCGGCTGCTCGATCGACAGCACGCGCGCGCCGACCAGGTGCTTGCGCAGCAGCATGCAGAACATCGGCGGCTGGGCGGGGTTGTCGCGCAGGATATTGGTCAGCTGGATGCGCGGCTGATTCGCCCCCGCGTTGAGCAGCAGCCGCAGATTGCCGCGCAGCAGCAGAACGACCTGGTCGCGCGCGGGCTGCTGCACCTTGTCGATGCGCGCCCCGATGAGCTTGGGGCGCAGTTCATTCAAAACTGCCCGCAGGCAGATCGCGTCAAGTGGCATTGTCGTCCTCCATCATCCGGTTGAAGAGTTCATTGATGCGCGCGTGATCGCCGCGCAGATACAGCCAGCCGAACAGCGCTTCAAGGCCCGTGGCCTTCTGGTAGTCCGCGCGCTCGGCATGGTGGGGAATGGAATGAACGTTTGCATTGCGCCCGCGGCGGAACACAGCGAGCTCTTCCTCCGTCAAAAGAGGTAAGAGACGCTCTGCAAAGCGCGCCTGACGCGGCGCGCAGACGAGCTCGACCGTCGCGCGGTGCAGACCCTTGCCCGTCGCCTTGCCGTGCACACACAGGTAGGTGCGCACGAGCAGCTCATACACCGCGTCGCCCAGGTGGGCAAGGCCAATGGAGCTGATGGCGCGGATGGCGTCGTCGTTCATTTTGGCTTGCGTATAATCGTACATAAAAGCTCCTGATGTTCAAAAGTACATATATTTTATAACCGAACGGGAGTTCTGTCAATCTGCGGCGCGGTTTTGCCGCGCGATGGGGACGAAAAGCCGTTGCGCTTTTTGGAAGATACGCTATAATGGCAGGAAAGGCGCGCCGCGCCCCGATGCCCTGTGAAGAAAGAGGAGACCCATGAAACGAATGCTTTCCGCGCTGCTTGCGGCGCTTTTGCTGCTGAATCTCGCCGCCTGCGGCGAAAAGGACGAGCCGGACGAAACGCCTGCCTACGACGACGCGCTTATCACCGAGCTTTATGCCGAGGAGGGAGACTACCGCGACCCAGCCGGCAATGAAACACATTATGTCTACCACGTGCCGCAGATCGTGTCGGAAACGGCGGTCGCCGCGGCGATCAACGCCGAGATCGCGGATGCCTTCGGCAGCATTGTGCAGGACCAGAAGAACATGATGGCCGCGCGCGCCTCGCTGACCTGCCCTGCCGTGCGCTGGGAGAGCCACTGGAACGGCAGCCTTCTCTGCCTGCTCCTCTCGCGCGACATGGACGACGGCTCAACGCATTACGCGGTCTACAGTTACGACTTTTTCGGCGGCCAGCGCCTGACGGGGGAGGACCTGATCGCGCGCTGCGGCCTGAGCGCGGCGGATTTTATTGCCGCGGCGCGCCGCACGGCGGCGAACTGCTTTGACGAGATGTACCGCGGCGCGCTCACCGGCGGGACGAGCGGCGCGGACTTTGCCGCTGCCTATGCCGAGCGCCGCGCATGGACGATCTCGGACGAAAATATCAATTTGCAGACGCCGCTCTATCTGGACGGCGGCGCGCTGAAGCTGATCCTGCCCATCGGCTCGTTCGCCGGGGCGGGCAGCTATGAGCGCATCATCCCGCTGGATACGGGAGCGCCCGCTGCGGCGGAGCGGACGGCGGAGGACAGATTTGTCCGTGCTGCGCTTTCAGGCGGCACGCTCGCGGTCAGCTTTGAAGAGACGGCGGACGCGGCCTGGTACGCTGAGAATTTCCGCTTTGACTACGACAGCATCTATCCCGTCGCGGGCCTGTATTCCGATTATACCGATGTGTTCGTCGGCTCGGTGGGGCAGGGGTACTTCCCCTATGTATTCCTGCTGACGGCGGAGGGAACGGTCGAGTATGTCAACCTTCTCGAGGGGCTGACGGCGGGCTTCCTCTGCGACGGCGGGCCGCTCGGCGGCGTGAAGGATATCGTCTCGTTCGAAGCGGGCGAGGTCGAGGAGGAATACGGCACGTATCAGACGGTGTTCGCCATCGACAAAAGCGGGGAGCGGCACGACCTGTCCGGTCCCGTCAGCGACGCGGACTACACCGTGCCGCCGGAATTTTTCGGCGAGTGGACGGCGACTGTCACCCATGACACCGCCGAGCAGGGCAGCTACGACAGCACCTACATCCTCACGCTGACCGACGGCGGGGGCCTTACGGTGCAGGATATCAACGCCGAAGTGGGCCTTTATTATGAGTACACGGGCCAGATCAACTACCTCGGCACGAACGGCGAGGGCATGGTGTTCGGCTACCACCTCAACGAGCGGGCGGGGACGGTGCGCTATGGCGCGTTCACGCTCCTGCGCGGGGCAGATGGCCTGCGCGTCAAGATCGTCACGGGGGATAACCTTTTCGACGCGCCCAGCGGCCGCGCCACGGTCTTTGCGCAGAGCTGAAAGAGAAAAAAGAAGAGAGACGCGGAGCATCCGCGTCTCTCTTTTCCTATTGCGGCTTTTGGATGACGGCCACCGCGCAGGGGACGCGCCCCTCGCACAGCGTCAGGCGCACGTCCTGATAGCCCGCGTCCGCGAAAAACTGCCGGTAGGAATCCGGCGTGAACGCACGCTTGAAGTCCGCGCCCGCCCTGCCGATGGCGCCCGACACGCTGTTGGCCGTGCCCTTGTCCGTCTGGTTCATGTAGGTGGGGATGATGAGCTTCCCGCCGCGCCTGCAGACGCGGTCGAGCTCGCGCAGGGCGCGCAGCGGCTCGTCGAGCAGATGGATGACATTGGCGGCGACGACCGCGTCGAAGCGCTCGTCGGGGTGGTCAATCGCTGAAATGTCGCCCTGCTCAAAGCTGACGTTGCGAAGGTTTCTGCACTTTCGCTCCGCCCGACGGAGCATGTTGGCGGAAAAGTCTGACGCGGTCAGATGCGCGCACCTTTCCGCGATCACGACGCTGAGGAGCCCCGTCCCGCAGGCGCACTCAAGCACCTCGTCGCCGGGGGAGATGCACTCCGCCACCACGGCGCAGAGCTTCCGGTCCGCCTTACGGTTGATGACGTTGGCAAAAAGGTCGTAGACCCATGCGGCATTGTCCCAAAACATTGCAATTCACCTCGAAAATTATAATGGTCCGGCCCGCCGCCGGGCTTATTCGCGCCTTGCGATCCTCCGGTACTCGATGGGCAGGATGCCCGTATTCTTTTTGAAAAGCTCGGCAAAGCGGCTGGAGGTGGTGTAGCCGATCATCTGGGCGATCTGGCCCATGGTGAAATCAGTGTCGATGAGCAGGTGCTCCGCCTGGCTCATCCTTCAGCCCTGAATATACTGCGTGACGCTGCACCCGAACTGCCGCTTAAAGCAGCCCTTGAGCTTGCTTTCGCTCATGCAGGCGATGCTCGCAAGGCGTCCGAGCGGAAGGTCAAAGGCGTAGTGGTCGGCAATGTAGCTGACCACGTTTTGAAGCCTTGGCCTAAAACACACGCGAAGGGTGCTGGTGTATCGCCGCGTACCGTATTTAGCGTGCGCATTCGACCTTGGGGAAGCTACGAGCTTGAGCACCAAGGCGCGAGAAACTGCCAGAGCAAGGACTTGGGCAAAACGTGGTTTCTCACCTGCGAGGAAGCGGAGAAAGCATTGGAGGCGATGCAGAATGGCTGAATTGAAACCTTGCCCCTGCATTTACGCCTGTGGCATTCAGGCCAACGCCATCGGAGAAACGTTAGCATACTGCGAACTCACGGCGGAATGGATGAATGTCTCTTTGAGCGATTGCTCTGGTAACTGTGATAGTGAGGTGAGATAGCACATGGGACTTGATATTGTGGTCATGGAGCGCAAAGATGTCCGCTGCCCTCATTGTGGCGAGGTCATTACCTCGGTAGACGTTTCCAGTGTCAATAGCGGTGGTCGCCTGTGGTACGACTTTCTGGAAAGGCTCGGCTACTATGTTCCCTACGAGAAACGCACCGAGAAGAATGATCGGTACGGCAAGGATATGGTCCTTACCAGCGGACAGGCTGCACAGCTCGCGGTTTATGCCGCGGCAAAGGAAGCCTACCGAAGCCGTGAAATCACGGACCTTGTAGAAAGAGCGGTCATAGACGGAAACAAGGTGGTCATCAACGCCGACTGGTAGTTAGGTGACAGCAAAGCCAGGCGACGCGATCGCTTTAAATCCTCGGCGCCTGTAATTCCTTCGCCGGAGACTGACAGTAGTTGCTGGCGCAGGACATTTCCGAGCACTCTGATTAAGTTGACATAACTCTTTCAGAGACGTGCAACCTCGTTGCAACTTTTTGCAACAATCGGGGTCAAGTTGGAGCCAGTTGGGGCAACCAGCTTGCAACCTGACTTTTTCTATGAAAAATCTTCATGCTGAAAAAGTTAGAAAAACACCCCGAAATCATAAGATTTCGAGGTGTTTTCCGCGTACATTTGGTGGAGATAAGCGGGATCGAACCGCTGACCTCTTGACTGCCAGTCAAGCGCTCTCCCGGTTAGTGCGGTTACATACCCCCCTAAACCGGGTCAAAAGAGCGCTTCAATACGCGGGCAACCCCAAAACACACCCTGAATGTCTTTCATTATAGTCAAAGAAAGCCCGTATATCAAGGAAAATAATTTTTCGGCTTTGCGTCCCTCCACGGCATGATATAATTTTTGTGTCCATGTTGGAAAGGAGGTGCAGGCATGGGAAAAGAATATATTGCCGGAGAGACCCAACGATACGAAATTGGCGGTCGAGTTTTTATCGTTGAGCCACGGTACAGGAAAGACGGTGAAAGCATGGCAGACATCTTGCTAAAGCTGATGTTTGCCGACTTGGACGAAGAGATGCGAGCAGCAAATAAAACTACAACGGACTAAAATTGAAAGTATCAATCTGGCAGTCAGCAAGAGGTTTTTATTCTAACGGTAAGTTCCCGTTGCCTAAATCTTTATAGGCAGCGGGAGCTTACTGTTTGGGGGCTATTTTAGAAAATCAAAGTCCAATTCAAATGAGGGATCTTTCCTTTTCATTTCTTTTAGTTCCTCAAAGGTGTAGCCGCATTTTTCTTCTATTAGCTTTCGGAGCGCTTTCCTTTCGTCCTCGGATGGAGTAGTATCTTCAATCTCAATCGTTGCTTTACTGCATTCGCTCTGATGGGCTTTATAAAAATCCGTCGCAGCAGTACACAGTTGCCAACACAAAACACCCAAATCAATATCCAAACTCAGTTTTCCATCAGTTGCCTGTGCAGCTTGGACAAATCTGAGGTCTGGATCTCGATTATAATGAATTTCAAACTTATTAATATTCTTTACTGCATCAGCATTACCTAAATCAAAATTACCGCTATGGAGATATGCACAGCGCAATTTATAGCAAATTTCCTCATCAAAACCATCTTTGAATTTAAGCGCACTTATCGGATTTACATATTCACTATACCACTTCTTATAGTGGTCAGCTACTTTTGTATTTGGATAGGCAATATTCCCGCAAATATCTGGAAGAGTTAACGCAATGCCCAACGCCGAATATGGGTAGCCATCTCGCAAAAGGCCATTGATTTCATTCACGAGTTGTTCGATCATTTCTTCACACCCCTTATATCTAAAAGTTTTTAACATCATATCACACTTTTGAATGTAGCACTACCCCAAACAGAGACTATGGGGCGTGTTCATGTATAACACCACGAAGGGAGGTCACTTCCACCCGGCCAGTCTGCGGACTGGCTTTTTTCATGCCACAAAAAGGAGGTTTGCAAATGGCAGATGATAAGAAAAACATTCCCGAGGCAGCCCCGCCCGCCGAGGCTCCCGCTCCCACGGTAGAAAATGCCGTTGTGCCGGAGCAGCCTGCGCCCGAGCCTGCGCTGACCGATGCAGAGGTGGTCATGCTGGAGCATGAGGGGCAGGCGGCGCTCTTTGAAATGGGCGAGGCCGTACCCGATCCCGCCGACGCTGTTACCCACGCCGAGGTGGAGGAGCCTGCTGCTCCCGAAGTCCCCAAGGCTGAAAAGGAGCAGCCGCCCGCTCCCGGCAAGGATGCCCCCGCCCCGGCACATTCCGGCAAGGTAGTTGATTTTGCCGCTGCCCGTGACGAGGCGGCCAAGGAGGAGAAAAAGGCGGTCAAGCAGAAGCCGCCCACCGAAAAGAACAAGGCTGTCAAGCCCGGCAGGGGGCGTCCGCCCAAGGAGAGCAAGGCCGCTCCCGATAAGGCCAAGCCGTCCAAACCTCGGGACAAAAAGTCCCAAAGCAAGCCCATCCCGGAGAAGCCTGCCCCGGATAAGGGCGTCGCTCCCGCTGGTGCGGAGGTCACGCCGGAGCCGTTTGTGCCTCGTGACGCTACCCGCGCCGAAAAAGAAGAGATCGTCTATCTCAGCCTGTCCGACTTGCACCCGTTCAAAAATCATCCCTTTGGTGTCCGGGACGATGCGGAGATGCAGGGGCTTGTGGAGTCGGTCAAGGCAGCGGGCGTCAATCAGCCTGCGCTGGTGCGTCCCCGTGAGGATGGCGGCTATGAGATCATCGCAGGCCACCGCCGCCAGCGGGCAAGCGAGCTTGCCGGATTTGCGAATATGCCTTGTATCGTCCGCAACATGACGGACGATGAGGCCATCCTCGCCATGACGGATGACAACCTCCGCCACCGTGAGCGTATTTTGCCCACCGAAAAGGCACAGTCGCTCAAAATGCAGGTGGAGGCCATCAAGCACCAAGGCTCCCGCCCCGGCGAGGAGGACAAGGATGCCGGAAAGCGCTCCACGCAGGTCGTGGGAGATCGCAACGGCATGAACTACAAGCAGGTGCAGCGGTATATCCGTCTGACCGAGCTTGTGCCGGATTTGCAGAAAATGGTGGACGAGAAAAAGCTGGCGTTCACCCCGGCGGTGGAGATCTCATTCATCCGCCCCAAAAATCAGAGGTATACTTCCAGCGTGGCAGACATCATCAACCTCGTTCACAATCTGGACTGCTATTCCCTCCATCCCGGCGTGACCGACGATGAAACGCTGGGGCGCATTTATGTGGAGGACATGGAGCTGTTGGATGTGCCGGATAATGTGCTGCCCTACTTCGATTTTGAAGCCTATAGGCGGGATATGCGGATCAACGAGGGCGGCCACTTCGCCCCCACGGGCTATCTGACCCGCAGCGGCGACTTCAAGGAGGTGTACCACGGCATCGAGGACATTCCCGCCGAACACCGCATTTTTGCGTACCCCAAGTTGAATATCCGGGAGCAGATGGCGGCCTACAAGGAGGTCATAGACCGTTCCTCTTTG
>Ga0129311_1000109_pt1 | contig 78166 bp, 60 predicted proteins | sample Go1ome_FD_94435 | JGI IMG/M metagenome (GOLD analysis project Ga0129311, IMG submission 94435) | Western lowland gorrila individual fecal microbial communities from Wisconsin, USA - Go1022B metagenome | ecosystem: Host-associated > Mammals > Digestive system > Large intestine > Fecal | place... | reverse complement strand
TGCATATTCAGCGGAGTGGATATTATGACGCCATCTATCTCCTTATCTTCCAGCAGCTTCTTGTAATCAGTGTAACGCTTGGCATCGGGACAGAGCTGAGCCGCTGCCTCAAGGTTCGGTGCGTACACATCGCAGATGGCCACTATCTTCGCGTGCGGAATAAGTTTCAGATTATGAATATGATACTGCCCGCGCGAGCCCGTACCTATCAGTGCGACCCTCGCCACTTCCTTTCCTGTCTGGGCCAATTTTTCCGGAGTGCAGGACGAAAGCCACGGCATCGAGCTGAATAGTGCCGCGCCCCCGGCCACGAAGCCGAGGTTCTTTAGAAAAACTCGCCTGCTTAGATCCAGAGCTAACTTATCTTTATATTCCATTATAACAAATCACTATATGCATTAAAAACATAATCACCGAACTCACGACGCATCCCCTCTCTCAACTCCTCGCTGTGACACAGCATATACGCCGTGCTTAGCACTTCGCAGACCAGCGGGTCCTTTCCCTCTACTGAGACCATCATATTCCGGTTATTCGCCTCTCCCGTAATGGGATTTACTATATGGCCCGAATACGCGGGAGTGTTTCCCGAGGTCGAAAGCGAACTATCCTTTAAACTAAAGGTATTCAAGTACATTCCGGTACGTGGCGAATTCAAGTCCACGCTCCAGCAGTCTCCCGCCGGGTGAGAACCGAGCGCACAGATGGAGCTTCCTCCGAAATCCACGAAAGCCACACTTACGCCCTTCGATTCGAGAAGACTCATTATCTGCCCTAAGGCCCAGCCCTTCGCATAGCCCCCGAAATCGAGTTCGGCGTCTTCGGCTCGCAAGACGTTTCCTTCTATGGTCAGTTCCTTTTTCGAGTCTTTGGTAATGTCGAAAAGTCCCGAAGTCCTGCGGCGAAATTCCACGCAATCCGCTACGCTTCTCGCGAGAACGTCGCTAAGAATGGCCTCTCCCCTTTCCTTCAATAAGGCATTTACCTTCGACACTTCACTTTCCGACGAAAACCTATTGAACACACTATCTCCGCTTTCTAAAAGGCTTCGCACCTCCTCCCACAATTCGCTCGCTTGCCTTTCTTCCTTTCCTAAAAGCAAGATGAAGAAACGCGTACCCATCACCTTTTCGAGGCTCGCGCTGAAAAGGGACGAATCGGGATAGTATTCGTGTTTTTCCGTCATCGTTTTCTACTTCGCCGAAGCCATCTCGACTGCCTTCGTCGTTATATAATACTTACTTAGAGTATTTTGACTCTCCCATTCCGGCATCTTCTCCTCGCCTCTTATGTATTTGAGGAACTGAGCGGCTACCATATTGAAGTGGTCTTCGTGGCCTATCCTAAGGTCCGAAGGAATCACTACCACATACTCTCCATTCACCTCCTTAAGGGAAGTTCTGGGATATTTCTGTCCGAGTACGGTGCGAAGACGATTTGCGGCATACTCTAGGTTCGTCGTCATCGAAATCTGCTTTACGAAACCTGTGGAAGCATCCTGACGAATGATAACGACGGAGCGATCTCCCTTATAGACGGCCTCGAAAGTATCAGAAGAGCCGCTCTGCGGAGTCCAGTTCCACAGCACCTTCATCTGAACCGGCAATCCATTTACCTTAAAGTCCAAGCTTCCGTTAGACATCACCGGAATCGCGCCATTCCTCTCTATGCCCTTCAGGTAATCTGGGAAATCGGCAGCGCCGGTAGAACGGGCAAACTGCTCCCTGGAAATCCATGTAGGATAATGAGATGCAGCTATGACTTCCACTTTATCTGTGGTTATGGTCTTCTGAGGAAAACACTGCCAGAACACCAAGTCGATAAGGTGAGTAGTCACATCGGCGATTCCCTCGCCCTGCTGCCTAACGTCGTAATACCACTGCGGGCGCACGAGCGGCGTTCCTCCCACTTCCTTATAGAAATGGTGGACGCTGGTCATCTGCACCGTAGGAGCGGCACTATAATCAAAAGTTCCGAATATGCTCGGATCGGCCAATATGTCCTTTACTATAAGATTTACTATGTCGTATCGCTCCGTCATAAGGTCGTATATGACCAAATCTTGGTTCGCGGCCTCCACATAAGCTCTCTGAAGAAGGTCCCAGCCTCTCGAATCTATGGCAAGCGGCTTGTCCGACAAGACATTATAGCCTCTTTCCACTGCGGTTAGGATGTAATCCGTCTTCTTGGCATTGTTTCCCGCGAGCATAACCACGTCGCCATTCTCGTCAACGGGGAGATGCTCCAGATAGTCACTGCCGGCATACACATCCTCCTTCCACGAAGTAGGATTCTGCTCTCGAGTATTATACCCTTCTATGGTAGCGAGATACTGCTCCAGCTCCTCGCCTTCGGGAGCATAGACCCTGACCTTTTCGTCCACTCCTTCGAGCCTGCTCTTCTGGAGCAGACTGGCGTGGAAATGGCCCGGGTCCACTACGTTAAGCACTACGGGGCGTTCGTGGCACGAGGAGAATCCTACCACCACCATAGCACCCATAATTATCTTACTAATATTTGATGCCATATTTTTTCAATAGTTTCTTAGCGTCCTTAAGTCCGGCATTATAAGCCTCTTCCATAGTAACTTCCTTTCCTCCGCGCTCGAGACTCATATTCGATGCCTTCATAAATGTGAATATCTCCACGGTCTCCTCAGGCTCTATGGGAGCGACTCCGGTACGGAAATAATCCAATATCTTTTCGAGAAGTACCATATATCCTGCATAACCACCTGCCTGAACGGTACCGGTTTCCGTAATCACCGTGCCCCCATAGATGTTAGGACCTACTGAAACTGCCCTGAACGTGCCAAGTCTGCCGTCTTCCCAGATACCCGATACGATGTCGCCATGGTCTGAATGGACTCGGCTCACGCTCTTGCACCCCGTACCCATAACCGTATAAAGGGTCTCCACTCCGTGGATTCCGTAGAATCCGAAATCGGGATGGGTAGGTTCCGGATGGTGTGGAGAATAGCAATCTGCACCTATCACCTTTCCATATTCACCATTTCTTATCTTCACGGTTTCAGGAGAATACCTTAGAGCGGAAGATGAGAAAATCGGAATGCCGTATTCCTGAGCCACGCGATAGAGTGCGATGGTCTCTCCGAGAGTGGCGCCCGCAGGCTTGTCCACATAGCAGAGCTTGCCGGATTCGAACACTTCGATGGCCTGCTCCAGATGAAGCCTTCCGTCGTTAGTCTCCAAAAGCACGCAATCCACCATCTCGAGCATCTGTGCTATGGATTCGGTTATTACCACCCCGTGCTTTTTAACTTCCTCGATGTAAGCCGGAATTCGCTTGTAGCTCGACTCTATGGTGCGAGACCCGTAAGGGTATGCAGCTACCACCTCGAATTGCTTTACATAAGGGCTATCTCCATCTCCGTTAAGGAGTTCCGTAAAGGCAGTAGAGTGAGATGTGTCCAGTCCGATTATTCCTAACCTGATCACGTTCTCTTCAGCTTTCAAGCCGAAGGACAAAGCACAAAAAGCTAAGGCTGATAATACAAATCTTTTCATAATAGTGATGAACTTTCGTTATTCAAATATAAGCAAGAATTCTCTTTTTTCCTCAATATCGAAGCGGGACATTGCTCACTAATTTCACCCTCCAGCATACGCTTTACGGCAGGGGCCTTATTCGTGAAAGGCACGATGCAGAACATCCAGTCTGCGCGAAGAAGTGCGGGTACGGTAAGAGTAATGGCCTCCTTAGGCACGTCATCCAGAGTAGGAAAACACTTCTCGTGAACTTGCTGGCCACGGCACACCTCGTCGAGAGCCACCACCTTGGCCCATTTCGGATCGTTGAAATCGGCCACGCCGGGGTCATTGAAGGCTATGTGTCCATTCTCCCCTATTCCCAAGCACACGATATCCACTGGATGCTCTCTTAAAAGCTCGGAATAACGCTCACACTCGGCGTTTATGTCAGAAGCCACTCCGTCGATGTAGTTTACCGACTTGAAAGGCACACAAGAGAAGATGCTTCTGGACAGGAAATTACCGAAACTCTGCGAGTGCGTTCTCGGAATGCCTATATACTCGTCCATATGGAAGGCATTGATTCTCCCCCATTCTATGCGCTTATCTTTAATGAGAGACGACAGAAAGGCACTCTGCGAGGGAGCTGCCGCGAAAATCATATTGATTTCCGGATTTTCCGAAAGCAAGGCCATTATTCTCTGCGCCACATCCTCTGCAGCCGAAAGTCCCATCTCCTCTGTCGTGGGATATATCTTGACTTTAAGCAAGTCTTTGGTTAATTCTTTCATAATATCTTAGTTATTAGCTTTATAAATCACTTTAGACGCCGCTATGGTGTATTTCACTTTCACATTGTCGTCGAAAATCACGAAATCGGCATCCTTTCCCGCCTTGATGGAGCCCTTTCTGTCGTCTATGTGCATAATGCGCGACGGGGTCAGGGTCATCATCTTGACTGCGTGCTCGAGAGGAACGTCGGCCAGATTGACCATAGTGCGCACAAGCCTGTCGGTGGTAGCCACGCTGCCCGCAAAAGCACTGCGGTCCGGGAGTTTCGCCACACCATCTTCGATGAGGACCAATTGGCCCTTCTCCTTACTGCCCAGCATACAGCACTGCCCGTCCGGCATTCCGGCACCACGAATCGCATCCGTGCAGAGGGCGGTCTTGTCCGGGCCCTTGAACTTGTAGGCGTATTGCAGAAGCGGCTTAGGCAGGTGCACGCCGTCGGCGATTATCTCCACGGTCATATCATCGATAAGATAAGCTGCTTCCTGTATGCCCGCATAGCGGAAAGCGTTTTTCCTCACTATGGAAGACATGGCGCAGTAAAGATGGGTAACGTGAGAGCATCCGTGACGATAGGCCTCTTCCGCCACCTCATAGACGGCATCGGAATGCGCTATGGAAGGCAAAATGCCACGGCGCGAAAGCTCGTCGGCGAAATCCATAGCCCCTTCCAGTTCGGGAGCGACGCTCCATCGCATAATCTTGTCCGAAGCCTCCAGGAACTTCATATAGTTCTCAGGCACAGGGTTTTTCAGATAGGATGGGTCCTGAGCTCCGCTTCGCTGGGCAGAGAAAAATGGACCTTCCAAGTGCAAGCCAAGCATCTGAGCACCCTTTTGGTTAAGTGAGCAGGCCTTTTCGAAGACATCGAGCACCCGGAAAAGCTCCTCGTCGGTGCAGGTAAGCGTGGTAGGAAGCATAGATGTGGTGCCGTGAGTCGCGTGCATCTCGGACATCCCCAAGAAAGACTCCACATTACCGTCCATAATGTCGAATCCTCCGCCTCCGTGCACGTGAATGTCCACAAAACCAGGGGACACATAGCGTCCTGCGGCATCTATGACTACATCCGAAGAATCCGGTTCGACTTCACCATTAGCCTTGATTTCCAGAATTTTACCGGTTTTAACATCACACACGGCAGACACTCCCTCGACGATCCCTTCGGGAAGGATGAACTTGCCGCCCGTAATAATCAATTTTTCCATTATATGCTCGATTTTTTATGCCAATAATTAATTTTATATCCTTTCAATGCGAAGAAAATCAGATAGAGGAAGCAAGGTATCAATACCCAATACCCTCCTCTGAAACTCGTCCTCTGTGCGATGAATCCGTAAATCTGAGGCATAATGGCGTTACCGCAAAGTCCCATAATGAGAAGCGACGAGCCGATTTTCGTAAACTTGCCCAGATTATGTATGGAGAGAGGCCAGATCGATGCGTAAATCAGCGCGTTCGGGAAGCCCAGTGCACACAGGAAGAGCAGCGACAGGTTTATGTGGTGTCCGAAGAACACCACCGGCACATCCACCAGCACGGCCAGAAGCGAAAGCACCAGACCCAGGGTCGAGCAGATGACAAGCGCCGTTCTCTGGGATATCACCTTCGGAATCAAGAATATACCTATGATATAACCTATCATCGTGCAGGCCAATGTATACGACGGGAAGACCTTGGCCTCCAGCATATCCACACCCATGGAGCCTGCATAGTTTATGACTGTGTCTATCGCCACCACCTGACTGCCCACGTGGAAGAATATGGCCAATGCGCCCAATACCAGATATGGATATGAGAACACGCTCTTCCTGTTCTCGGAAGAATCGCCCTCGGATTCGGCATTGCTCTCTTCTGTATCGATTTCCGGCAAAGAGGAGAATTTTATGAATATGCCGAATATGAGAAGTGCCGTGCCCAGAATGGCGTAAGGCACTATCACGCGCCTGATTAGGTCGTCGAGAATGAGGTTCTTCGAAATCTCGTCGAGAGTCCCTGACTCTATCAGCTTGAACATCTCACTGTCTCCCGGATTCAAGATGACCGCTGCGAAGACGAGCGGAGAGATGATGCCGGCGACCTTGTTGCAGATGCCCACGACGCTGATTCGACGGGCAGCGCTCTCGATTGGCCCGATGATGGTCACGTAAGGATTGGCCGCAGTCTGAAGAATGGCGAGGCCGGTGCCGATTAGGAAGAGTCCGGTCAGGAAAAGTCCGAATTCCCGCACCATAGCCGCAGGCACGAATACGTACATACCTATCGCCATTATGATGAAGCCCACCATAATGCCCGTCTTGAAGCCCACTTTCTTAAGCAGCATACTGGACGGAATGGCCATTATGAAATAGGCGATGTAAAATGCGAATGTTACGAAATAGGATTCGAAATGAGTGAGTTCGCAAGAGATTCTAAAATAGGGAATCAAGATTGAATTCACCCACGACACGAAGCCGAAGATGAAAAACATAAAGGCGAGAATCACCATCGCGCCTACATTGGTTTTGGTTTTATTCATTGTTTTCGTTTCTATATGGTCTAGTGATTACGAATTCACAGAAATCGTGATAGAGGTTCTGATTGTACTGCGAGCCGGAGCCTTTCAGCCACTTAAGAGCCCAGCTACCCTGGTAGTATGCCAATGGGCAGCTCTCCCAGATGCCGTACTTCTTGAAGGCCTTCATATAATTTTCGAGCTTGTAGCCGCGTCCGTTGCTCTCGAGGGCATTTCCGTCGAACTCGATTTCCATTCCCATCTTGTGCCTTTTCGCCAGATCGCAAGCCTCGTCGAGACGCGATTCGGGGATGGCGTCGTTAAAGAAGTAGTTAGGCTGGAGATAGGCCACATCGAAGCCGAAAGACTTCCACTCGGAGTAGCCGTCGGCGTTGAAATATGGTATCCAGTTAAATGTCAAATTCTTTCCTTTAAGATAGGTTCCGAGCTTGGACATAAGGTCGCGAGTGTACTTGGCCTTTTCGGCTACCCAATAGAAGCCGACTAACTCGATATTCTTATATTTCTTGTCTTTAAAGCGCTCGGTAATCTCGTCGATATACCACTGGCAAGCGGTGAGTCGGTCTGCGGTATTCGAAAAGTCGAGTTCCTTTCCGGCCACCTTTCCCCAATACACGGTAGAACTCTTGGGATCGGAGTACCTCTCGTTAGTAATAGGCTCCGGAATGCCTATGACTACCTTTCTCTTAGTCTTGGGAGACTTTCCCATCTCCTCGCTGGCGAGGTCCACCGCCTTTTCTATGGCATTAAGGCCTCCGTCCACTTCGAAATAGTAGTCGATAAGAGCTTGCCACTCCACCTTGGTGGCGGAAGGCAGTTTCACACCCTCATAGGAGTAGTCCGTAATGAAGGTCTTGTTCCCGGTAGGAACATTTACATACATAAATTCCAGACACAGGAATCCATCGAAAAGCCAATGCTTTTTCCCGGACCTGTCGGTATAGATAACATAATCTTTCAGGTAACTTCCGCTCCATTTAAGTGGCTGACGGTGGCCGCTTCCCCCATAGATGAGCACCATATCCGACGGCACCTTGTCTTTCGACACTCCCGGTTCGTCTTTATCGGTGTCTTCTATGAAGTCACGCCAATCGGGGATGTCCGCTGGTTTCTTGTCCGTGCAAGAAACCAGCAGTGCCCCTACTACTAAAAAAATCGATATTATCTTCTTCATTTATTTCTTTATGTTAACTCTGAGTGCGCTCAAGGCCTTTACGGTAACCTGTTTGCCGTCAGGCAGGACGACCGTGCGGTCGGTAGTGGACATATTGGCTAGAATATAGGCCCCACGGCCCTTCGTACTGAGCCACTGCGCTCCCATCACCACGTTGGTTTTCTGATAGTTAGGAATATTGACCACAGGGTTGTCTCCTTCAGGGATGAACTCGTCTATGAAGTTGCCGCCGAGGAAGAGGTCGTGTTGGCCTTTTCTAAATTCGGCGAGATTCTTCAGAAACACCTGCTCGTTATGGTTTTCGTCGCGCATAAGCAGTTCGGGACTTACCCAGCCCAGTTGTGAACCCCAGAGAAGACTCTTCATGGTTATGTAGTTGAAAGAGCCGTCGTTAAGCTTCCACGGCACGTATGTAAATCCGCTGTAGACACATCTGTCAGAATAGATTAGAGGGAAAAGCGGAATCATCTTCACGTATGGCGTGTGTGGAGAGTTCACCACGAGCATCATATCGAAGAGGTCCATATAGCACTCCACGTTCTCTTCTGTGGTAATGGCGAGATTCTTAGTCCCGTAAAGGTCATTTCTAATGTCGGTGAGCATCTTGCGATATGACTCCGGCCACCACTGCCCGCCGCCTGGAGCGTGGTCGTGGTTAGGAGCATAGCAAGGCACGCTGGCTGCGCAGCCTATCTGGTCGATATACACACCGTTAGTTCCCAGTTCAGTAAGAATCCTGTCATTCAGGTCGTAAATGATTCTCTGCCATATAGGAGAAGAAGGACAGGTCACTGTGTTTATCACTTTCGAGCTATATACTTCCGTATAGAGCGAGCCGTCGGTCTTTCTGCAGGAAGCATCCTTTCCGTCAAGTTCCTTATAGGTGTGGTTTGCAGTATCCCAGAGACGTCCGTTAATGTAAGGAGTAACGAAGGCGCCCATCTTCTGGCTCTTCTCTATGGCTTCCTTAAATCCATCCTTAGCCGGGAAATAGTCCGGGTAGTTAGTGTCGTATGGAAGATGCTGCCAGAAATACCAGTGCAGGCCCACGCCCTTACCATAATATGCAAGTGCCTTGTAAAGAGCGTCTTTCATTTCAGGTGTCACGTCGATAGGGCGAAGCCACATATCGGCATTCTTAATCCACGGAGCTATCTGACGCTGCGCGATGGTCTTCTCTCCCCACTTGGTAGTGAAAGAGAACGGACGATACCATTTGACTGCCGTTTTCTGCCAATTCTGCGGATTGTAACCCATGACTACGGACCAAGGGAGCTGGAAATGTCCACCTTCGCTCCAAGCATAAGATGTTATGGCAGACTGATAGAACACCACATTATTTCCTTCGCCCTTCATAGTAAGGAGTTTGTTACATCCTAAAGTATCTTCGGCTGCGAAATAGACGGTAGACTCACCGTTATGCATCATCACCATCTCCATCATACCGGTAACCGAAGGATAACGCATCTGAAGATGACTGTTAGTAGGCATATCATACTCTGCGCCATAGCCATAAGGCAATATTCCCTTAGCCTCGCCATCGAGTCTTTTCACCATTATGCGAGGATAATCGGCCTGGGTAAGTATCCAGCCCTCAGGCATCGAAGCGTCCATAGTCCAGTGAGGCATATCATCGTCCGGGGCGAGCGTAACGCTTATGTTAAGCGGCCACTCCTGTGCCTCTATCACGAGATTCCAAGTGAAAGTAGCCTTTTGAACACCATCTTTCTCCTCGAACTTGCCTCCCTTATAATATGTAAACTTAGGCTGGAGGGTAGGATTTTCTCCGTTAGGGCCTAAGAGAGTCACTTCCCACGGGTGTGTTACACTACCGGTACTTGGCAATATATTAACTCCGTCGAAATAGAAATAACGGAAAAAGAAATTCTTCTCCGAGCCTCCGAAACGAAGCTCCACATGATCATTTTTCAGCACGATGTCGTCCGGCAGAGCCTGAGCGTTAATTCCCAAGCTACACACCGACAAAACTGCGCCGAGCAGGATTGATGTTATTATTCTCTTCATTATCATTTAGTTTTGTTTTTTTATTCTTTCCTAAAGAGTGATGCCAATTCACTCTCCGACAAATTCGTCTCCATTATTCTTCTCTTTCCCAATGGGACAGATATAGCATCGCCTTTTGTTCGGCATCGAACGGACTTTCCATCCATGTCGAAGACCTTAAGTCCGGCAGATTTAGCAGCCGAAGACAGCGTCAACCACCCGTCTTCCTTAAGACCTGGAGCCCAATATATCAAACATCCCTTTCCGTCTCGTTCGAAATAAAAGGCCCTCACGCTTTCCGTTTCCAGAAAAAGTCTATACTCATATAGAGCCGGAGACCCGTCAGCCCCCTTAAGCAATACGAACTCTCTTTGGGAGTCCTTCAACATTTCTTTCTGCGTAGCGGACAGGGAATTGGCAAGTTTCACATTCTCCCAGTCCCGAATAACCTGAAAATTATCTTCAGTGCGCGGATGCGAGCGAATCTGGTCCAATTTGCCCATAAGCGAAATCGGGCTATCCCAAGCGAGAGCCTTGCTACATATATATTCATACATATCAGGCTGCATACCCATCGTCTCTTCGCTTGGTGCGAGATAGTCTACCCACCCGAAATTCACGGAAGTGAAGTCGTCGTAAATTCGTCTTGCACACGGGAGCGTGTATTTCTGCATAGCCGTTCTTATCTGCTCCGGGCGAAAGAGGTCAAAAGCATTGCCTCTGGTCAAAATATGCCACCCGAAATGCGATTTCAAGGCGCCTTCACTGAAGAGCGGCTTAGGGTCGAGCTTCTCATATACGCTAAGCTGCGCGCGAGAAACATTATACCAGTAAGGCTGAGGAACATCCTCGGCGCCATCGAAATATACGAATTTAAACCCGGCTTCTCTATAAATATCGGCCAAATTCCACGAAATCTCATCTTGAATGCCGGTATTCTGGTCTACACGAACGAATCTAGGCCAAGTGTCCACATCCAAAAGCTTAACCGAACTTCCCGACTTGTGAGAAGCCTTGGAAGTGCCAAGCACGCCGCGTTTGCACCCCTTAAGATAATAAGGACGCTCCTCGGTAAAGGATGCATATTCTATCAATTCGTCATCTATCCTGACTATCCGACGCCCCTCCTCGGTATAAAGCCCCTTGACGAAACCATCTACCCTGATATCCGTATCAGAAGCCGTAATATCCTCATCCATCAACAATTCTATCGGATAATTCATACGTGGGTCAGGAACACCTCCACATATATATGGATCATCTATGGAAACCTTTGAATAATGGATATGAAATCCGGGAATCAATCCTGCCTTACTAATCTTGGATGTAATGGTCTTGAGATCCTCCATTCCGTTCGGGTAGCGTTCATTCCATAAAAAAGTACCGCAAGTATGCGCGAAATCAGGATAATACACGACCATAGTCTTGAATCCTCCCTTAAGGGCATAGCTGATATGCTCATCTATATTGGAGGGGGTTACATCCCGAAGTTCATAATATGAATAAGGATACTGCGCGCACCTGCGACTTTCCACCCCGCGTGGCAAATTGCAATCTCGCTCCACTTCTTCTATAACATCAAGCATCCTTTCTCCGGAAGCCACTACAAGCGCCGAGCCTACTCCATTAAGGGCGACATCGGCATCGGACCCTGCCCACATAACCAATCCGGCCCTATCGGAATAAGAATCGATGCGTGTCTTTTCGGATGTGCCCAATACGCACACGCCACTACATTCATCCCAGGTAACATTCAGCCATTCACCGAAATGACTACGACGCTTGACAGGCAACTGCAAGAATGCCAATTCGTCTATTTCCGTCCTGCGCTTGACGCCGATGGACTCCATTCGGTAGTCTATTCTGTTAAGATTAAACGCGATGTAATCATCGCGCACATCCACGCCTATCAACGCTATGTCATTAGTGTTCTCGAACTCCACGAACAGACATTTACCGTCGTAGGATATTTTATTCGAAGGAAACACTTTAGGCTTAGCCGGATACATCAAAAAGTTTTCATTGTCGTATGGCCTGTCTTGAGTCAAAGTACAAAAAGGAACACTCCCATTCACTATGTCGAGGCATTCCTGTCCACAAAGCTTATCCCACAGACTCAATGCATATCCTTCACTGGATAGCTCAAGTCGGAAAGCTCCGTTTTCAAGAACCACACGTTCACTTCCATACGCGGCGCCTCCCACCAGCATAATACCGGAGAGAAGGCTGATTGCGTATGTCAGAAAACTTCTTGTCATCTTTAATTAGTCCCTATAATCCATTTTAGGCTTCGGAGCACCTTTTTTCTTGATTACAGGTCCTTCCGGCTCCTTATGCGCAGATGGGTCTCTGTAGTCGAAATAGTAAATGCCCAATTCGTCGAATAATTCATAAGCGGAGTTCAACCTGCAAGAGAAATCGGCATAATCCTTATTCTTAGCCTCCGTCCAGCCCGATTCGGCGAGGGCGCACAGACGCGGATAAATCATAAAGTCGAACCTGTCGTCGTTATGCACGAGTTCCGTCCAAAGATTTGACTGAATTCCTATGACAGGTGTCATATCCTTTTCTGTCAGGCCCCAACTCTCATACCAAGCATCCGGGAAAGCATATACGTCTTCGATAGGACAAAATCCATCCCAAATACGTCCGCACTTGTGGGACTCATCCTGCACGAAATCGTAATACATAGGCTTACGGGGGCACAAGATGGTAGTATAGCCGGCCTCCAAAGACTTTCTAAGCGACTGAGGGCGATCGTGCCTCCACCAGCATATAAGATTCTTTTCCTTATCCAACTTGAAGTCCAATACGTCGTCCCAAGCGATGGCCTTCTTTCCGAGCATACTCAGCGAATCGGTCATTCTGGTAATGAAATATCCTTCGGCGTCCTTAATGGTCTTAAGTCCCTCTCGACGCATAAGCTTCTGTACGTAAGGGTCACGATTCCAAGCATCACTTCCATAGAACACCTCATCGCCCCCTATGTGAATATACTGCGAAGGGAAAAGTTCCGACACCTCGCGAAGCACGTCGGTAAGGAACGCATAAGTCTGTTCCTTTCCTACATTGAAGGTAAAGTCGGCAAATTGAGGAGTACCTCCGCCATTATACTCCGGATAAGCACGATTGGCAGCCGAAGCGTGTCCCGGCATATCGATTTCCGGAATCACTTCTATATGGCGTTCTGCCGCATAAGCGACGATTTCGCGAATTTCCTCTTGAGTATAGAATTGGGCAGGAGCGTCAGGGTCGCTGTGAGTACCTATTCCTCCGATTTCCGTAAGCTTAGGATAGCCCTTAATCTCTATTCTCCAGCCCTGCGCGTCCGTAAGATGCCAGTGAAACTTGTTAAGCTTGAAATAAGCCATCATATCCAGAAGGCTCTCCACCTTCTCCTTTCCGAAGAAATGTCTCGCCTCATCCAGCATAAATCCACGCCACTCATAACGCGGAGCATCCACTATCTCGCCACATCTCACATCGTCATTCACTATCTGCTGAAGAAGGGTCTGGATACCATAGAAAACGCCTGCCTGGCTGCCTCTAATCTCCACCGAACGGCGTCCGCTCTTCATTACATAGCCTTCACCCCCGCGAGATTCGTCCAGTTTGAGACTAATCGCATGCGCTCCACCCTTACCGTTTCGGGCCAATTCCATCTCCCCATAGCCCAACTCCTCCAGAGCCTCCTGCAGGAAATCGGCCTCTCCGCCGAGAGCCTCGTCGTACACGATTCTATCTACCTTCGAAATATCCGTCTTCGCCGAAGTGACCTCTACCTGATTAGGATAAGGAATCACATCCATCCTTACCTGGGCCTTAGTGCACGAAAGCACGAAAGTGGAAGCCAGAATGCCATATGCCAATGCCTTAGTTATGCTTTTCATCGTAATTCGTTTTTAATTGGGACCGATAGGGAGTTTCACCTCCCCATCGGCAAGAAAAATTTATGTATTAGTAGTTCTGCTGAGTTTACATATCGTAGCGGGTAATCTCGTATCCGAGAAGTCCTGCATTAGCGGTAAACATATAAACCTGAACTGAATTACCGTCTGAGCTCGGCACGAATATTACATCGCCGCGCTTGGTAAGGTTAGTTCCACCGAACACTCCGTCGGCAGCTACATAAGGATAGGTAGAAGTCATACCTGAAGGACCATAACCCGTACCCTCCGGAGTACCTGCGCCGTGTGTTGCGTCACCTTCGCGCGAGTCGAACAAGAATCCGGTCTGCAGGGAAGTAGGAGTAGGAGACATTCCGATATTGGCCACATAGAGACGATGTCCCCATATGCCGCTTGAAAGATTACCGTTAGAAACTGCCAGAAGCTGAGTTCCGTTGAATTCCACCACGTCGCAACCACGCATATTCTTCGCATAATCGTAGTTTCCGTTAGAAACCCACCAGTGACTCTTAGGCGCTTCGAAGATGAACGAACCTGCAGCCACACCTGTACTCCAGCCTATCTGCGGACGGAAATCTCCTATGACACAGTAAGAAAGTGGAGAAGATGTGCTAAGAGGAATAGCCTTCGATGCGTTTTTCGTAGAGAGCCAGAACAGTTTTCCGTTAACGTCGTAAGGGCAATACTGCTCTACTTTCTTGAACTCTCCGTTACTGAAGTAGAATGCTATGATACGGCCGACGCCTGCTTCGGTTGAAGTAATCACGGCGTCGCCACTTGCAAGGCTTCCCTTTACTGCCATCATATTGAAGAGCTCAGTTGCCTTTGAAGGAAGTGCGAGCATCTCAGGGCTCTTGATGTCGAGGTCCATAATGAGCTTCGGAGCAGCTGTAATGCCGTTCTCCCAAAGATAAACCTTAATGGCTGTAGGAGTAACGAGATAGTCCCATCCTGCGTTTACCGTAACATCCGTAGGCTCTTTAGTACAAGTATAAGTAGCTGCTACCAAGTGTCCTTCATCATCTGTAGAGATGGCGCGAAGCTCGCGACCCGCATCTATTCCCGAGGTGTTTATCTTAACGTCGGTAATCACTCTTCCCGAGAAGCGGTTGAATACGGCGCTCTTCGTCAAGTCGTGCTTGTTGCTTATGATAAGATAGTTGTCGATGGCAGCCATAGAGCAGTTAGCGTCTTGCTCGAATCCAAGTGAGTTCGCTGCAGTACACTGCAATCCGAAAAGATTGGAGATGTAACCGATGTTTCCGGCAGGAACAGTAGAAGGTGTGTCGATAACCACCTCATAGATAGTGTTAGACGCGCCGTCCTGAGAAATGACCTTGATTTCCTTAGCGACATTCAGGTTTATGATTCCCGTGCTCGCATCATAGCCTTCAGCCACGATGGTAGCCCACGGAGCCGGAGTAATCTTCACTGAATTAAGCGCTGCCTCCACAGCTCCTGAAGTCTTGAGCACGGTGAGTTTGCCTTTAGGATTGTCCCCGCTAGGCTCGGTGATGCTGAACACTGCGCGAACGTCCTCGTCGGTAAGGATAGCCTTGGCCAATGAAGAATTGTCCGATTTCTTTCTGGCAGCGGTGAACACATAAGTGTTACGAGTGCCGTCTTCGTAAACCAAGTCGGTAACGAACTCCTGTCCGTCCGAGAAATCGCGAATTCCGCTGATACCCGGCTCGAACTTAGCGCCAAGTGGCATAGTAGCACGGAGTTTTATGGCTGAAAGGTCAGACATAATCTCCTCCGTATCGCTGATAAAATACGGGATATTTAGCAATACCGTATGGTTCTCGTCGTCGATGGTTGCATCGTACTCGACACCGTTCTGAACCAGAGTGGCCTTTACGGTCAGGTGCATCACATTCTCGTTATTCTCCCTTATGAGCTCGTCCGGCTTGTGGCAGGCGCTCAAAGTGAGTGAAAGGGCGAGAACCGGTAATAATATTTTACTGATTTTCATATTGTCTAAAATTTTATAGCCATTCTTCGTTTTGCTCGCAAGCACTGTTATTCTTAAGTTCTGCCTTAGGAATAGGGAAAATGTTCATCTTAGGCTCGAAATGACGATCCTGAGTATCACATTCCACTCTGGTATAATTGAAAGTTCCGTCGGAGTTCTTAGTAATCTCTATACCGTGAAGGCGTTTGCCGTCGAGTGTCTTGGTAGCGATTCCCCATCTGGTAAGGTCGAAGTAACGATGTCCCTCGAGACCGAGTTCACATACTCTTTCCTGGCTGAGGTCGGTAAGATACTCATCCCAAGAAGCCTTCTGTCCCCTTTCAGGCATACCTACGCGGGTTCTTACGGCATTCAAGTCTGCATAAGCCTTGTCGAATGTGCCCTTACGTGCATAGCACTCCGAGCGAATGAGATAAATCTCGGCTGCGCGCATCTCTATCCAACACTGACCGCTCAAGATATTCGTAAAGTTAATCTTACGGCTGTCGCTCAAGAACTTGCGGATTACATAACCGGTAGTGGTCTTGTGGACGTTATCCTGACCACTGGTAGCGAACTTCATATAGTTCTTGCTCTCTACCGTGAGGTCGAGCTTTCTTCCCAGCCACTCAGCTCCATTATAAAGGATGGAAGCATAGAAACGGATGTCGCGGTTCTTGAAAGGTTCGTTTCCGTAAGCTGCGAGGTTATCCCAGCTGAATGCCTGCCATTCGTCACCTACCTTTATGTCGAACATAGAAGCGTACTCGTCTGAAGGAGTAGCGCACGCACCTGCGTCATAACTTGGAAGACCTAACTGTGCAGGGTCTCCAGGAGCGCAGAAATAGGTATTGAAGTTATGCTGCTTGGCACTGGCGTTACCTGTTCCCTGCTGGAAATAAGCTGCGAGAATCACTTCCTTGTTACCTACGGCGGTGTAGATTTTATTATAGTCATCGACATTGCTTACAGGAAGCATATCGTAACCCATCTTAAGCACGTCGTCGCAAGCCTGGATGGCCTCGTCATATCTTCCGGCATACAGACAAGCCCTTGCCTTCATTCCTATGGCAGCGGCCTTGGTAATACGGCCGAAATTCGTAGCGGCATCTTCCCAAACCTCAGGGAGGTCTTCGGCAGCCTTAGTGTACTCGCTGATTATGAACTCGTAGCACTCTTCCTTCGAAGAACGAGCCTTGGTTCTTTCATTAGGGCCATCCACATGGTCTTCGCTGATTCTAAGAATCACTCCACCGTGGCGGATGACCAATTCCTGATAGGCGAATGCACGGAGGAAGCGAACTTCCGCCTTTCTAATCTTTACCTGTTCAGGGTCCAATTTGTCCGCACGGCCATTGCTGATGTCGTAGAAGAACTCGTTAAGCTGACGGATGTAAGTGTACATAGTAGACCAATTACTGCGATAATTGGCATCTACCGTGACATAGTTCGTATTATAAAAGGCTTGGTTTACCTGTCCCTTGTCGCCCCACCACGAATATTTGAGGAGTTCGGACACACCGTCATCCATAATATATCCGTTAGAGATGTCGGAATTGGCATACAGGACAGCGTAAAGTCCCTTTACATAATAGTCCATATTAGTAACCGATGCGTATGCGACAGTCTCACCGTACCATCCCGTAGGATCCAAGTCCAAGACCCCGTTGCAGGATGTCAGAGTCGCAGCGCCGGCTACAAGTCCTATAATAGTATTTCTAAATATCTTTTTCATTTTTCTTTTCCTCCATTAGAATGACAAATTCACACCGAAACTTACTGTCCTCTGTTGCGGATAATAACCCGTGATGACATTCTGGCTCTCAGGGTCGATGTACTTGAATCCGGTGAATGTAAGAAGGTTAGTTCCGGTCACATAAACGCGAAGCTTGTCTACGCCGAACTGGTTGAGCAGCTTGGCCGGGAAAGAATATCCCAGTGTGGCGTTCTTGAGTCGCAGGTATGTTCCGTCACGTTTCCAGAAATCTGACTGAAGACCGTTATTTCTGTAAGATGCCTTGTCCACTGAAAGACGAGGGAATTGGGCATTGGTATTGTCAGGTCTCCAGCTGCCCTCTACCAGGTATAGAGGAGCATTGTCATAATTGGCATACCAAGGAACGGTCAATGGGGTAAGGTCGGTCACTCCGTTCAGGTTAGACCACGCACCCATAAGCATCTTGTCGCAGAGGGTTGCGCCCTGGAATTGGAGCGAGAAGTCGAATCCGGCGTAGTCGGCGTCGAACTGGAACGAGAACATCATCTCCGGCATAGTGCTGCGGGCGATTCTCACCATATCCTCTGAATTGATCTGACCGTCGCCGTTGATGTCCACATACTTAATGTCTCCCAGGCGTGGGGTGACATTGGCCGGCTTAGGTGCGTTGTCGATTTCTTCCTGAGTCTGGTACAGGCCGTCTGACTTGTATCCCCAAACTGAACCTACGGATGTTCCGAGTACGCTCTGCCAAGGAAGCACGTTGTCGCTCTGCTTCTTGGAAAGGATGCGGTTATGGGCGTAAGTAAAGGTTCCGGTGATGCCGTAATTGAATTTGTTAACTCTGTTACGGTGACGGATGATGAAGTCAACACCCTGGTTGTCGAACGCACCTGAGTTCTCCTGTGAAGGATAGTGTCCACCCAGAGATGGAGGGAACACGCTGCCTATGGCGTTCAATATATTATAGGTGTACTTATAGAAGTAGTCTGCCTCGATGCTGAGCTTACCCTTCCAAGCGCTGAAGTCGAAACCTATGTTCGATGAGCGGAGACGCTCCCAAGTAAGGTCTTCGAATGGATAGGAAACTGCATTGTAGAGAGTATTCTGCGCAGTAGGAGTGCTACCGAATGCGACGCTGTTCGCCGACCAGCTGTAGCTCTTCTTGTACTGGTACGCTGCCACATTTTTCGAGCCAAGCTCACCGATGGAACCACGCACCTTGAACATATCTACCTGAGGGAATGCATCTTTGAAGAATTGTTCCTTAGACATTACCCAGCCCACGGATGCTGATGGGAAGAAGCCCCATCTGTGATCCTTATGGAAGAGGTAAGAGCCATCATAACGGCCGGCTACCTCCAAAAGGTATTTGTCCGCATAGATGTAGTTGATTCTTCCTACATAACCTGCCTGTGCGCTATGGCCATAAGATTCGGCATTCTGTGCGGTCTTCGCGTCTCCGAGGTTCAAGTATGGGAGGTCGAAGAATGCGAAGGTCCTGCGGGAACCGGTAAACGACTCACTCGTGTATTTGGTCTGCTCATAGAGGAAGAGAGCTCCGATGGTGTGCTTTCCGAAGGTATTGTTATAGGAAATCTGAGGACGGAAGACTACTTGCTCCGCCTTAGTGTCTCCTTTATACATATTACCATCCTTAAGGAGGTTGGCTGCATCTACGAGTGAATAGGTGGTGCTTCCGAATGAATCCGGAGCGAGTACCTTGTAAGAGTAGCTGAAGGTCTTGCTTACCGCGTCATTCCAGTCCCAGCTGAAGAAGATGGATGCCTTCAACCCTTTTAGGAACGGAAATGAGTATTCGGCGCGGGCCGATGTCTCCACTTTGACGTTACGTACGTCATGGAATCCGGAATTGGCCGAGCCATAGATAGGATTAGCCGCCGTGGTCTTGGTTCTGTAGCCGGAAACCGGTGTGCCGTTAATCTCCTGTGGAACGAACGGAAGCGAGTAGAGCATCTGATGGAAGATGCTGAATGACTTCTGGTTCTCGTATGAATAACCGCCAGGAATGTGGTTTTCTGCTACGTATCCGCCGAGGTTCAGGGAGATTTTCATGTTTTCGATAGGATTGGCCTCCACATTCGAACGGAAGTTCGTCTTGCTGTAGTTATGACCCTCGATGATACCGTCCTGGCTGAGATAACCGCCGCTTATGAAGTATCTTACCTTCTTGTTACCACCATTTACGGACACACTGTGCTGCTGCATGGTGGTGGTGCGATAGAGCGGTGCGGTCCAGTCAGTGTTCTCGAGTCCGTCGTTAGGGTCGCCGTTAGAAGTCATATCTATCTGCTCCTGAGTGAAGTAAGGCTCGTTACCGTCGAGAACGCGTCCGAGGTTGTAGTACTCCATATATTGGGTACCATTCATCATCTTAGGAAGGGCCGTAGCGCTCGAAAGGGTCATACTTCCACTATAATTAACGGTAGCCTTGCCTTCGGTACCGCTCTTTGTGGTGATGAGAATAACACCCGAACCACCGTCCATACCATATACGGCACAGGCAGCTGCGTCTTTCAAGACAGAAATGGATGCGATGTCGTGTGCATCGACACTTCTCATAGTACGTTGCACTCCGTCTACCAGCACGAGAGGCTTGGTGCCCTGATAAGATGAGTAACCGCGCACGAGCATAGTTACGTCATCGGAACCAGGCTGACCTAATGACTGCTGAGACACGATGCCCGGAAGCTTTCCGACGAGTGCCTGAGAGACGTTACTTGATGTGGTCTTGAGAATCTCGTCTTGAGTCACGGCAGCGACAGAACCCGTCAAATGAGCTTTTTTCTGTGTACCATAACCCACTACGACTGCTTCTTCGAGGGCATTTCTGTCTTCGCGAAGAACCACGTCGATTACTTTCTGTCCATTCACCTTGACTTCCTCGGTTATATAGCTCATAGAACTATACACCAAAGTTTCCGATTTGGAGGCAGTAATGGAATAAGAACCATCAAGTTCACTCAAGACTCCCTTAGTCGTGTTCTTGATGTAGATGCTAACTCCCGGCATAGGAGCGCCACTTTCATCTGTTACTTTACCAGTAATGACATTTTGCGCGAACGTGTCGACTGCTGTCACGCAGAACAACACCACGAGAGAAAGAAGGGTTTTCCTCCAAGCAAAAGTCTTCTGTGCATTACCTTTAGCGTTAGAATTCATTTGGTTAACAATTACATTTAGTTTCGTGTAAAGATAGTGCCACCATAGCACGTCTTTCCGATACAAATTTAATTGATAATATACACACTTTAACGCAAATTTCCGCAATTTTATCATCAAAAAGCGCAAATGTCATATAACGCCGCCGAGGCTCGCCTCCCCCACCCTAGGAATCCCCGCCCACAGCACACTGATTTTCACCCTCGATCTCCTAAAGATTCTTTAACGAATCACCATTCCCACTCGTCGAAGAGAGCCTTAAGTTCGCTCGGCTTTTTAGTCACGAACACGCGTCCTAAAACTCCGACGGACACTGTTTGAATCTTTTCGTCACGCTGCATATACCCCACACTGAAAAGGAAATAGTCTTCCGTATAAATAAGGGACTCGCAATACTTGGCGAAGATATTATCTACTCCGAAGAGACTGGACAACATCCCCAGTTCGCCCATATCCTTATCGTTCATCACACTGGCCAACACCACCTCGCTGAACTTATCCTTATGCTTTCCCGAATCAGGGCAAGATGATGCCAATGCCACCACCAAAGCCACCACGACACCGGAAATCACCCAAGCAGTCAAGCGGCGTCTTTTACGTCTCTCCGCTATATACCTGTCCACTTCCCGTCTAAAAGCCGCCTGCGCTTCCTCTTCAGTCGCCCCACTATAATAAATATCCTCCGGGATATCCTTAATATATCCTTCGAACTTGCCGTTCCTCTCCTTCAAGACTCCGAAAAATCCATTGTAATACATAGCATTGGTACCTATTTAGTTTTATATCACAAAGATAATCTAATAAACCGACATCTCTTGTCAGTGAAGTGAAGATTTGCGATAATTTAGCTCTTTTATTTGTCTGCGATTCTTATTATTTTTGTAGGATAGTAAAAATTGAGTTCTATGAAGAAGATATTTGCGGCAATTTCACTTTCGGTTTTGGTTTTGAGCGTTTCGTCTTGTGATCTTTTCAGGTCGCTTGCAGGAAGGCCCACGTCCGCTGAGTTAAAATCGGCCATCGAGAGGCAGCAAAACGCCGCCGAGACGGAAAAACAAACCATAACGGAAGAGCCTGCCGAAACGACACAGCAAGCCGCCATAACGGAAGAACCTGCCATAACGGCAGAAGAAGCCGCCGCCCCGGAAGAGACCATCGCCGTAGCTTCTACCCAAGCTGAGAAAGAGGAGTATACTATGGTAAAGCGCGAAGGCAGGATGTCCGTTCCGCTTGCTTACACCCATACCAACAGCACGTTAAAGGCTACGCCGGAGCACTCATATTATATAATCGTGGGAACATACAGACAGAAGCCTACCCTTAACAAGATGATTAAGGATGCCCACGATGCCGGCTACGAGACCTTCCTTCTGGAGTACTCTAACGGACTCACTTCAGTAGGACTTATGCCTTGCGACAACATGGGCGAGGCCATAGATGCCTATGCTAAAGTATCGAAAGAGGACTTCTGTCCTAAAGACGCGTGTATTTTAATAGCTAAATAGATATCATATAATGGAATACGATTTTAAGAAAATAGAAAGCAAATGGCAGGAGCGATGGGCGGCCGAAGGAACCTATAAAGTCACCGAAGACAAATCGAAACCGAAATACTACGTGCTCGATATGTTCCCATATCCATCGGGAGCAGGCCTTCACGTAGGACACCCGCTCGGATACATCGCAAGTGACATTTACTCCAGATATAAGAGACTTAAAGGGTTCAATGTGCTTCACCCTATGGGCTACGACGCATTCGGACTCCCGGCCGAGCAATACGCCATACAGACGGGTCAGCACCCCGAGATAACCACCGAGAAAAATGCTGCCAGATATCGTCAGCAGCTCGACAGAATAGGCTTTTCCTACGACTGGTCACGCGAGATAAGAACCTGCGACCCGGCATTCTACAAATGGACTCAATGGGCCTTCCTGAAGATGTTCTCTTGCTGGTATGACCCACAGCAGGACAAGGCGCGCCCTATCGACGAACTCATCGAAAAATTCTCCACCACCGGCTACGACGGCATCAGCGCAGAGCAGTGGAACGCCTTCGACGAGAAGGAGAAGGATGCCGTTCTGATGCGCTACCGCATCGCCTACCTCGGCGAAACGTCCGTCAACTGGTGCGAGGGCTTGGGAACGGTATTGGCCAATGACGAAGTCAAAGACGGTCTGAGCGTTCGCGGAGGCTTCCCTGTCGAGCAGAAAAAGATGAAGCAGTGGCAGCTTCGCGTCAGCGCCTACGCAGAAAGGCTTCTTAAAGGTCTGGACGGCCTTCAGTGGAGCGACTCGCTTAAGGACATGCAGCGTAACTGGATAGGCAAATCGGAAGGTACGGAAGTGGTATTCAATACGATCTGCGATGGAAAGGAGCTTCCCGTCACCATCTTCACCACACGCGTAGACACCATATTCGGAGTAAGCTTTATGGTACTCGCTCCGGAAAGCGAACTAGTGACCCAGCTGACCTCGGCAGAGCAAAAGAACGAAGTGGATGCCTACATCCAAGAAGTCAAGAAAAAGACGGAGAGGGAGAGAATCTCCCAAAAATCAGTGACCGGAGTATTCTCCGGTGCATACGGAATCAACCCTCTCAGCGGAGAGAAGATTCCTATCTGGATAAGCGAGTACGTGCTCGCAGGCTACGGTACGGGCGCCATTATGGCAGTGCCGGCGCACGATAGCAGGGACTACGCATTCGCTAAGAAATTTGGCCTTCCTATCCTCCCCATCATCGAGGGATGCGATGTCAGCGAGAGCTCATTCGATGCCAAGTCCGGCATTATGTGTAACAGCGGCTTCCTGAACGGCAAGAGCGTCGAGGAAGCGATTGAATTGGCCAAGGACTACGTGGAAGAAAAGGGAATTGGCCGTAGAAAGGTGAATTACAGGCTCCGCGATGCCATTTTCTCGCGTCAGAGGTACTGGGGAGAGCCGTTCCCGATTTACTATAAGGACGGTATCGCCACTCCGGTAAACGAGGCAGATTTGCCGATAAGACTTCCGCAGATAGACTCATTCAAGCCGTCTGCAAGCGGAGAGCCGCCACTTGCCCGCGCGAAGAACTGGACATATAAGGGGTATCCGCTCGAGACGAGCACTATGCCGGGATTTGCAGGGTCATCGGCATATTATCTTAGATATATGGACCCTCACGACGACAAGGCTCTCGTAGACAGGGAGATAAATGAGTATTGGCAGTCTGTGGACTTGTACGTGGGAGGTACGGAGCACGCAACCGGACACCTCATCTACTCGCGCTTTTGGAACAAATTCCTCTACGATTTGGGTTATATCTGTAAGGACGAGCCTTTCGACAAGCTTATAAATCAGGGTATGATTCAGGGCCGCTCTAACTTCGTATATCGTATAGTGGGAACTAACACTTTCGTGTCCCTGGGCCTTAAGGATAAATACGAAACTACTGAGATTCACGTAGATGTGAACATCGTGCATAATGACAAGCTGGACTTGGAGGCCTTCAAGGCTTGGCGTCCGGAATATGCCGATGCAGAGTTCGTGCTGGAAAACGGCGAGTATGTCTGCGGATGGGCCATAGAGAAGATGAGCAAGAGTATGTACAATGTCGTAAATCCTGACGACATCTGTAACACCTATGGTGCCGACACGCTTCGTTTGTATGAGATGTTCCTGGGTCCGGTAGAGCAGAGCAAGCCGTGGGACACTAAGGGAATCGACGGAGTAAACCGCTTCCTGAAGAAATTCTGGAGACTCTTCTACGACTTCGACAACTTTATAGTTACGGACGAAAAAGCCACTCCGGCAGAACTCAAGTCGCTCCACAAACTCATCGCAAAGGAGCAATCCGACATAGAGGCCTTCTCGTATAACACCACGATAAGTGCCTTTATGATAGCGCTTTCAGAACTCAGCGAGTGCCATAAGAGAGAGATTCTCGAGCCACTCGTAGTGCTTATAAGTCCTTTTGCGCCTCACATCGCAGAGGAATTGTGGGAGGCCCTTGGCCATAAGGGAAGCGTATGCCAAGCCACCTTCCCTGAATATGTAGCCGCATACACGGTAGAAGACACGGTAACATATCCCGTACAGTTTAACGGAAAGATGCGCTTTACCATAGACCAGAGCAAGAGCGCTACCCCTGCAGAGGTGGAACAGGCAGTACGAAATGCGCCTCAGACCGCCAAATACGTGGGAGACGGAAACATCGTGAAAGTCATCGTGGTGCCTGGTAGAATTATTAACATAGTAGTAAAGTAATGGAAAAAAAGAAAGTTGTCACAGGGATAAAGGAATACCTCCTTTTGACGATGGCCTGCTTCATATTCGCGATGGCCTGGGAGGGATTTATGATTCCTTGTCAGATGTCGGCAGGCGGTATGATGGGACTCTCGACTGTCCTCCAATACGCTACCGGCGGGTTTATTCCGGCCCAATACACCTATGTCGTAATCAACATCGTGCTGATTGTGGTCGCTATGTGGTTCATGGGCATCGGGTTCGGATTCAAGACCATCTACTGCATAGTGGTTTCTACCATTATGATGGGCATAGTGAGTAAATTGGAGTTCCTGCACTGTGTTCCGGGCCAATTTTTCTATGTCCAGGACAGACTGCTGGTTCCGCTGATTGCCGGTTCGCTCGAAGCGGTGGCCATCGGACTCATCATACGAAATGGTGGAAGCACCGGAGGAACGGACATCATCGCACTGATGATCAATAAGTATTGGCCCGTTACCCTGAGCGCCGCATTTATGATCATGGATCTGGTAATCGTCGCACTGATCCTGCTGCTCCCGGACCGCACTTTCGCCGATATGATCTACGGTATAGTGGAAATCGTGGCATTCTCGATACTCGTCGACGTGGTGGTCGGAGGTTCGAAAGGCTCCTATCAGCTGTTCGTATTCTCCGAGAAATATAAGGAAATCGCAGACCACATCATAAACGATATGGGACGCGGCGTCACTGTGCTCAATGCGCAGGGATGGTACACGAAAAGCGACAAGAACGTGCTTATGATTCTCATAGGACGTAAGGAACTGCCTTCGCTAATGAAAGAGATTAAGAAACTGGATTCCAAGGCATTTATGTCGGTATCCCCTACTAATAACGTCTATGGAGAAGGTTTCGAAGAGATAAAAGCCGGTATTTCAAGAAATAAATCTAAAAATGCTTAAGGGTACATCAATTTTCAGAAGTTTGAAAGAGTATGTCATCATTACTCTAGGTATGCTTTTGTACATCGTGGGATGGAGCGTTTTCCTCGTTCCTAACCAATTGGTAGGCGGCGGCGTGTCCGGTCTGGCATCGGTAGTTCAATACGCCACTAACGGAGCCATCAAGATGGGTTACACCTACTTCGTGGTCAACGTAGTATTGCTGATTATCGCGATGTTCATTCTAGGAAACAAGTTCGGATTCAAGACCATCTATGCGATAGTGATAGCGTCTGTCGGACTGAACGTCTTCCAGGAAATCATCCCTGCGGAAATTTGCCGGGATCTTGCCGTAGAGAACGGCAAGTTAATGAGTTCCATTATGGGTGGACTTATGGCAGGCGTAGGTATAGGATTGTGTATGTCACAGGGCGGAAGCACCGGAGGAACGGACATCATAGCCTTGATAGTAAACAAATACCGTAACGTTTCGCCAGGCAAGATGATTCTCGCGATGGACGTAGTGATTATCCTCTCGTCCCTTCTGGTTCCTATCCAGGACGCCGACGGTTCCATTATGCAGATTAACGAAAAGATTACGACTTGCGTATACGGCTTCATCTTGATAGTCGTAAACGGAACCGTACTCGATATGGTCATCTCCGGTACTCGCCAGAGCGTTCAGCTTTTCATACTTAGTAAGAAACATAAGGAGATCGCCGATGCCATCACTAACGACCTTCACAGGGGCGTCACGGTCCTTAACGGAATGGGATGGTACACTAAGGAGCCTACCGAGGTATTGATGGTGCTCACTAGAAAATACGACCTCAACGTACTTCTCAGATACATAAAAAACATAGACCCTGAGGCCTTCCTGTCGGTATCTTCTGTGACCGGCGTGTACGGAAAGGGATTCGAGTCCATAAAAACCGGACGAAAGAAATAGAATTTAGCTGATTTCACCACATTTTAAGCATAAAAAGCCCGTTAGACGATGCTCTAACGGGCTTTTTGATTATCTTTGATATCACTAACCATATAAGATCATGAGATTAATTCTAAGAAAAAAACAGGGAAAACTTACTCTAAAGGTAGTAGGCCGAATCGGCAAAAAACCGAAGAACACAAAGGACTACGTATATATGGAAAATGTATATATGCACATAGAAAAATTCATGCGGAAAAACACGCCCTTTCTGGATGGAGACTTCAGCATACAAGACCTATGCGACTCACTATATATGAGCCGCTCGCTTGTGTCCAGGTCTATAAACAGAATAGGAAATACGAATTTCAGAAGCTATGTGAACAACTACCGAGTAACATACGCACTGGAATTGATGCAAAAGGACCCCAGGGTGAAACTCTCCCAGATAGCTTCCCTTTCGGGATTCAATTCGATACCGTCTTTCAACAGTTCCTTTAAGGATGTGATGTCTATGTGTCCTAGCGAGTATGTGCGTTCTCTTCAGCTAAAAGAGGATTTACGATACTACTCCAAGAAGAAAGAATCGGAGCCTCGATTCGTATCGGCTCCTTCTTTACAGGATGTGTGAACTCGATGCTGTAGGCATGCAGACAGATTCCAGCATCGGGATTAGAACGAGGGGCACCATATTTGAGGTCGCCCTTTATTACGCATCCCATATTCGAAAGCTGGCAACGAATCTGATGGTGACGTCCTGTAAGAAGTTCGACGGAAAGCAGATAATACCTGTCCGCCTTTCCTATAAGAGAGTAACGAAGCCTCGCAAGCTTCGCCCCCTTCCTGTCCTCGCCGCAGACATAACTTTTGTTCTGCTTTTCGTTACGCCATAGATAGTCCGCCAATTCGGCTTCTTTCTGCGGAGGACATCCGCAACATAGTGCAAGATAGGTCTTGTGCATCTGAGAGCCTCGAAACATCTCGTTAAGACGTTCAAGAGCCTTAGATGTCTTGGCGAATACGCACACGCCGCTTACCGGCCTGTCGAGACGATGAGGAAGTCCCATAAAGACTTTCCCTGGCTTCGAGTCTCTTTTCGCTATATACGCCTTGAGAGTCTCGCAGAGACACTCGTCGCCAGTCTTGTCGGCTTGGACTATCTCGCCTACTCTCTTGTTAACCACCAGCAGGTGGTTATCTTCAAAAAGAATCCGGGACTCGAGGTCCCGGATTTCATTTTCTGTCAAGTCTCTATATTCCACAGGAATAAGAATTACTCTGCGATAGATACGTTAACTCTACGCTTGCTAAGGTCGGTTTTCTTAGCTTTGCAAGGGCAAAGAACCTTAACGTTTCTTGCAGGTACCTGGTAAGCGTAAAGCCAATTACGAACCAAGTTAGCACGCTCTACTGCGATAGCCTTGTTATACTCTTTATCCTTAGTGTCGTTAGCGTAAGGCTCGATAAGGATGATGGCTGTCTTGTCGGTAGCGTTATAAACATCGAGGAACTCCTGGAGAAGAGCCTTTGTCTCAGGGTTAAGATCACATCTCTCGCTATTATAAGTTATACCTGCTGTAGGCATAGCGAATGTAGCTGAGCCATAAGGGGTCTGAGCCATAGCGTCCTTAACTGCCTGTCTGTAACTTTCTGCATCGTCTGCAACCAACTCTCCGGCTACTGCCTTAACAGCGTCTGAAAGTTCGAAAACCGGTGCCGGTTTAGCTGCTGCGGCTGCTGCTTCTGCTGCTGCACGAGCTGCTGCTTCTGCTGCTGCTCTTTCTGCTGCTTCCTTAGCCTTCTTACTCTGGCAGGAAGTTCCAAGTGCTACGAGAACTACGAGTCCTGCAACTGTGATGATTTTGTTAAGTTTCATAAGTGTTATGCTTTTTTGTTTTTTGAATACTTTTTACCGATGCGAATATAAGAAAAATCTTTCAGTATATCAAATTATGCCCAAATAAAAATTTTCACATTTTTAGGAAAAGTATTTATAAATTTGCATTATGAAGAAAAATATCAGCATAGAAGGACTGGACCCCGTAAAGCTTTATGGAGCCGGTGATTCGATTTTGAAAGAGTTCTGTTCGTATTACCCCGCATTGAAAGTAGTGGCACGAGGCGACGAAATCATCCTCGACGGAAAGCCTGAAGACGTGGAAGACTTTACTCAGAAAATGGGGCTCCTGACCGAAAGGATGATGCATAAGATGAACCTGTCAGTCTACGATGTTGAAGACATCTTCGAAGGCGAGAACAAAGCCTCGGACTTCAAGCTCGACGGCACGGCGGTTATCGTCCATAACACCGAGGGTAAGCCCATCAAGGCACGAAACGCACGCCAGGAAGAGATGGTCAAAGCCTATTTCGAAAACGATTTGGTCTTCGCGATTGGCCCGGCGGGAACGGGCAAGACCTACATCGCGATAGCATTGGCCGTGAGAGCGCTGAAGAACCGCGAGATCAAGAGAATCATCCTGACCAGGCCGGCCGTGGAAGCAGGTGAAAGGCTCGGATTTCTGCCCGGTGACCTGAAGGACAAGCTTGACCCGTATCTACAGCCCCTCTATGACGCACTGGGCGATATGATTCCCCCTAAAAAACTGCAGGAATTCATCTCCGAAGGCACCATACAGATAGCTCCATTGGCATATATGAGAGGAAGGACCCTCGATAAGGCCTGCGTCATCCTGGACGAGGCACAGAACACGAACATCGGGCAGCTGAAGATGTTCCTCACCCGTATGGGCACCGGGGCCAAGTTCATAGTGACGGGCGACGCATCGCAGGTGGATCTTCCGAATCGCGAGGACAGCGGACTGCTTAAAGGCGTAAACCTGCTTAAAAACATAAAGGGCATCGAAACCATCGTCTTCACTAACGAAGACATCGTCCGACACCCTTTAGTAGGTAAAATCGTTAAGGCTTTCGACAAGCAGTAAGACTACTCGCCGTCTACTATAGCCTTATATTTCTTATACTTAGCCTCGAATGCAGGGTCTGTGCTGAAACGATAGCAAGCGTTTCTGAGGTACTCTGCCACTGCGACCTTGATCTTGTCGTCGGTGCTGATCGAGTATGCCAATTCGAATGGTTCGACACAGTTTTTAAGCGCTGTTTCAAACTGCTCTACGAGTGCGTTATACTTAGCGTCATCGAGCTCGTTGGCAGCCTCTTCCTGAAGCTTGACAGCCTTGTTATAGTAGAGCTGACCGATTCCGATATATCCGAACTCATAGCTAGGATTGATCTCCGCGCACTTCTTGTAAGCAGCGATGGCTGCCTCTTCGCGACCAAGCTGAAGGTTAATGTTACCCTCTACATAGTAAAGAGATGCGTTGTTCGGCTCGTTCTGCTTAGCGGCGTCTACCAGTTCGAAAAGACGGTCCGTGTTCTCGCCTGAGTTCATATAGAAGTTAATGAGACCGATAAGCACGCTCTGGCTCTGCGGGAACTGCTTGAATGCCTCCTCGAGATAGGTGCGGCAAGCCACTGTATCTGCCTGCTTCATAGCGATGTCGGCAAGCTTCGCGTATGCGTCGCCCTCGTCTCCGTAGTAACCGAGTTCGAGGCTCTTCTCATAATACTTCTTCGCCGTGTCGAAATTACCGAGCATATATGAAGTAAGGGCTGAGTTATATACTGCGTTAGTGTCCACCACTGCGTATGGCTGCTGCTCCGAAGCTTCTACCGCCTTCTCGAAATACTTCGATGCCTGCTCGAGGTTTCCTAAGGTGTATGAAGCGTAAGCTTCGTCCGTAAACTTAGTGGAAATCATCTTGAATCCTTCCTTCAAGTCTTTTGTTTTCTTTCCTTTAGCATCGAGGGAAGCTGCCTTCTCGTATGCGCCCAATGCTCTGTCGAGCACGTCAGGGAAGATAGGCTTGGTTACCTCTATGATCTGGAGGATTTCCTGCTCGTTATAGTAGTAGTTACGAGTTTCGAATACGGCCTTTATGAATTTAGCGCCTTGGATTTCCACCCATTCCTCGCTTGAAGGCTTGTCATCTCCCAATACGAGAGCCAAGTCGGCGCGCGGTGCACCTATCCAAGCATTACCCATAGGAGCATTGTAAGCATCCAAGTAGGCCTTTCCGAGTTTAATCCAAGCGTCCGGTTTTACGGCCTGTTTAGGATTTTCCGTCTTTTCAAGAGCCTTTTCAACCGCCTTTTCCGCTGCCGATATACTCTTTACAGACTGTTGCGCATTTGCAATGCCGAGCGAAGCTAACATCGCTACCGCTAAAAAGAATCTTTTCATAATATTACAAATTTATTAATTTTCACTTTCCTGCGTTCCATTTTCACCTTCGGACTCTACACCCTCTTCTTCATTTTCGTGAGCCACCACGGACACTGCAGCTATACTGTCGCCATCTCTAAGGTTAATCAGGCGAACACCCTGCGTAGCTCTGCTAAGAAGGCTTATGTCCGTCACTGCCATTCTGATGGTAAGGCCTCCGCGAGTAATGATCATTATGTCATTATCTTCCGTTACACTCTTGATGGCCACCAGACTACCTGTCTTTTCGGTGATGTTCAACGTCTTCACACCCTTCGCGCCACGAGCCGTAACTCTGTACTCATCATAGTGAGACCTCTTTCCATAACCGTTCTCGCTGACTACGAGAATCGTGGTATTCTCGGCATCCGGAGCGTTCACGTCGCCGCTGACAGCGCCTATCACCTCGTCATCTTCTGCAATGTTAATGCCACGAACACCCATGGAGTTACGTCCAAGCTCACGTGCCTCGCTCTCTTCGAAGCGTACGCAACGTCCGTTACGGGCTGCGATCATAATCTGATCATTTCCGCTCGTAAGCTGCGCATCGAGAAGCGAATCGCCTTCCTTAAAGCTTATGGCGATAAGACCCTTATTACGGCTTCTCACATTAGCGAACTCCGTAAGGCAAGTTCTCTTGATGATACCGTTCTTCGTAAAGAGCACTACGAAATGGCTATCAGTGTACTCCTTGCTTTCGATCTTCGCCGCATTCAGATAAGTCTTGATCTTGTCGTCCTGGTCTATGGTGAGCAGGTTCTGAACCGCGCGACCCTTCGATGTGCGGCTACCCTCAGGTATCTCGTACACCTTGAGCCTGTAGCAAAGTCCCTTCTCCGTGAAGAACAGCATGGTAGAGTGCATATTGGCCACATAGATATGCTCTATGAAATCTTCCTCGCGCACGCTACCGCCCTTCTTGCCCACGCCGCCGCGTGACTGCACCTTGAATTCGTTCAGGGAAGTACGCTTGATGTATCCAAGATGGGAGATGGTGATGACCACGTCCTCATCGGCATAGAAGTCTTCAGGATTGAACTCGTCGGCGCTCAAGGTTATCTCACTACGACGCTCGTCGCCGTACTTTTCCTTAAGCTCGATAGTTTCGTTCTTAACTACCTCCAACTGAAGCTCTTCGCTTGAGAGAATCTTCTCACACTCCGCGATGAATGCCACGAGCTTGTCCTTTTCGTCCACGAGCTTGTCCTTTTCCAATCCGGTGAGCTGCCTGAGTCGCATCTCGACGATGGCGCCGGCCTGTATGTCGGTAAATCCGAAGCGAGACACGAGTTCGCTCTTAGCCTCGTCGACATTAGAGGAGCTGCGAATTACCGCAATCACTTCGTCGATGATGTCTATCGCCTTAAGCAGACCTTCTACTATATGCTCGCGAGCCTTCGCCTTCTCCAATTCGAATTTGGTCCTGCGAACCACCACCTCGTGCCTGAAATCCACGAAACACTTTATCATATCCTTCAGGGCCAATGTGCGTGGGCGTCCACCCACCAGAGCGACATTGTTTATGGCGAAGCTGGACTGCAGCGCAGTGTATTTGTAGAGAGTGTTGAGAACCACGTTAGCGTTAGCGTCCTTCTTCACGAAAAACTCGATGCGTATGCCCTCGCGGTTCGTAAGTTCCTTAATCTCAGAGATTCCCTCTATCTTCTTGTCCCTTATCATCTCTCCTATACGAGAGATCATATCGGCCTTGTTAACCATATAAGGCACCTCTGTCACCACGATTACCTGGCGTCCGCCCCTGTCCTCGATCTCGGCCTTAGCCCTTATGACCACCTTACCGCGACCCGTGTTATAAGCGTCAATAATGCCCTGGCGGCCCATAATGATGCCTCCCGTAGGGAAATCCGGGCCCTTTATGTGCTCCATGAGTCCGGCCACGTCGATGTCCGGGTTATCGATATATGCGCAGATGCCGTCGCAGATCTCCGAAAGGTTATGCGGAGCCATATTCGTGGCCATACCTACGGCGATACCCGACGAGCCGTTCAGAAGCAACAGCGGAGCCTTCGTAGGAAGCACCGTAGGTTCCATAATCGTATCGTCGAAGTTCAGCATAAAATCCACCGTATCCTTATCCAGGTCGCAGAGCACGCTTTCGGATATCTTGGCCAATTTAGCCTCGGTGTACCTCATGGCAGCCACCGGGTCGCCGTCCATACTACCGAAGTTACCCTGTCCGAAGACCAGCGGGTACCTCTGATTCCAGTTCTGGGCCAATCTGGCCATAGCGTCGTACACGGAACTGTCGCCGTGAGGGTGGAACTTACCGAGCACCTCACCGACGATTCTCGCCGACTTCTTAGTCTGTCCGCCATAATTCAGGCCCAGCCCGTCCATTCCGAAAAGCACGCGGCGCTGAACCGGTTTCAAACCATCACGCGCATCAGGAAGCGCTCTCGACACGATAACCGACATAGAGTAGTCTATGTAGGCGGTTCGCATCTCGTGGTCTATCTCCACAGGTTCGATTATCCCCTGTGGCTTTACTTCATTATCCATATTTTCTATACTCATTTTCCTTTAATTTTTCATTCACGACTTTCCCCTCGGCAAAGTACTGTCCAAAGCATACAAATTTAACAAAAAACCAGCTCAGAACCAAATATTATTATTACTTTTGCGTGTGCAGACACAGGCGTCTACAGATACCATACGCATTCTCGCGTACTCGAAGGAAGAAGCTATGAGAACCGGAGATTATGCGATCTCTACGGACCATCTCCTTCTGGGGATTCTGCGTCATAAGGATAACGAAGCCTGCCGCGCCCTGCAAGAGCTCGGAATCGACGTCGACGACCTGAAATCCTACGTAGAAAAGAAGCTTTTCCGCCCGCGAAGCCTGTCCTTCGACGACGAAAACAAGATGCTTTTCTCCAGAAGTGCAAAGAACACCCTTAACCTCAGCATATTGGAGGCCAATATCGCCGCATCCGAAAGGGTGCTGCCCGTCCACTTGCTCCTGGCCATCTGCGCATCATCCGAGAGTCACTCGCTTTCTTACCTAAAGGAAAGAGGACTGGATCACGCAGCCATAAAGGCCTACCTAAAGGAAAAGGGAACGCTTAAGGCGACCGTAGTAAAAAAAGACAGAGCCGCACAGAGCAGCCCCGTCAGTATCTTGAAAATAATATCCTCTCCGGATAAAATCGCCAGCTAGTCTTCTACCAGTCTGAAAGCCAGACATCCGTTATGACCTCCGAAACCGAATGAGTTCGAAATGGCCAGTGTCAAATCGCTCTTCACGGCCTCGTTAGGCGTGTAGTCCAGGTCGAGCTCCGGATCCGGAGTGTCCAGATTAATGGTAGGAGGAACTATTCCGTCGCGAAGGGCCAATACGGAAGCTATGGCCTCCGCCGCACCGGTAGCACCGAGCATATGACCGTGCATAGATTTGGTAGAGGAAATGTGCGCCTTATAGGCGAAATCTCCGAGAGCCAGCTTGCAAGCCTTAGTCTCCGACAAGTCGTTAAGATGCGTGGCCGTTCCGTGTGCGTTTACATAGAGATTGTCCTTCTTAGGATCGAATCCCGCTTCGGAAAGCGCATCGGAGATACAACGAGCCTGTGTGGTTCCCTCCTTATTAGGAGCCGTAGCGTGATATGCGTCGCAAGTAGAGCCGTAGCCCACCACCTCGGCATAGATCTTCGCACCGCGAGCCTTTGCGTGCTCATACTCTTCGAGCATCAGCACGGCCGAACCTTCGGCCATAACGAATCCGTCACGATTGGCATTGAAAGGAAGGGATGCCTTCTTAGGGTCCTCTATCTTCGAGAGAGTCTTCGCATTCGCAAATGCGGCCACTCCGATAGGGATGACGGCCTTGTCCGTGCCGCCGGAAAGAATCGCATCGGCATATCCGTGCTTGATGGCCCTGTAGGCCTCTCCGATGGCGTGGGTAGAAGTCGCGCATGCAGTGACTACATCGATGCAGGGGCCATTGGCCTGAAACTTAATGGCCACTTGGCCTGCTGCCATATTTCCTATGATGCAGGGAACGAAATTAGGAGAAATCCAGCGTCCGGTAGGGTCTTCCAAAATTTTAGACACCTCGCGCTGAATGGTCTCGAATCCGCCGATTCCGCTGCCGATGTACACGCCCAGCCTGAATGGGTCGATGTTTTCGCCGGACACGAGTCCGCTGTCCTTCATCGCCTGATAGGCCGAAGCTACGGCATATACCGTAAATTTATCTTGCTTTCGTATAAATGGCTTATCCATACCGAAGTTTTCGGGGACGAAATCCCTGACCTCGCCTCCTATCTTCACTTCAAATCCATCGGTCGGGAAGCCCTCAATATAGTCTATTCCACACTCTCCGTTGACAAGATTTTTCCAAAAAGTGTCCACGTCGTGTCCTAAGCACGACAAGACACCAAGTCCTGTTATTACTACTCTTTTAGCCATAAATAAAAATCATATTGTAGTTTTTCCGTGGGCAAAGATAGTAATAATTTTGTATCTTTGTCCAAGTATGAATTTGAGCGGGAACGTACCTAAATACATTCTGAGTAAGAAGCAAACGTCATTCAATGTAGTTTTCACTGCATTGTTTTCACTTATGGCGGCCCTGCTATTGGCTCCCCTTTCGGCTAACGGATGGTTCCGCCTGGACCCGGGAAGGGCGATGGTCCTGACCATTTCCTTCTGGGCTTTCTGCTTCCTATTATTAGGTTTTTCAAGGGCGGGACTCTACTCTCTGAGGGAGAAAAACATCACTACGCTTACGTATATTCTATGGTGTACGGCAGAGGCCGTCGTAGTGAGCCTGCTATACACCGTCGTTTCCTACCTTGGAATCAAATACGGCTGGATTATCTCTCCGGAGAGCCACGGCGTGGGGATGCACTTCGTGAACTGTATGATATTCTGCGTGTTCGGGTTGGGAGTACCTAACGTCATCTCCATACAGTACTTCGCCATCTCGGAAAGAGACCAGACCATACGCCTTATGAACTTCAGCACGGTGGTTTCCGATACCGTGAGCACCCCGCAGACCGACAAGCGGATTATGCTCTACGATAGCTCAGGGGTTCTGAAATTAGTCATAAACCAGGATAACCTCTACTACATAGAGTCAGACGACAACTACATAAAAGTCTGGTACCAAGACAGTAACGACGAGCTCAAGCAGTATATGCTCCGCTGCCGACTGAAGACCATAGAAGAGAGTTTCGCAGACAGCGACTTAGTTCGCTGCCATAGAAAATATATAGTAAACATTAACAAAATCGAGCAGATGACCCGACAGAAAGACGGCACTTTCAGCATAGACTTGGGGCTACAGAGAATAATGGAGCCCATTTCCGTCTCGAAGACATACGAGGAGAGTTTCTTCGCTCGTTTTAATTCACGTTAATTCATTATGTGGCAAAGAATTCAAACACTTTATTTCGCTATTATCACCGGCATCTTGCTGGCGCTTGCCTTCGGTAATGTAGGGGTCGATTATTCCGACCCGGCTACCATCGAGAGCGTCAGATACATAAGCAAGTTGCCTTACGCCATCTTGATTTTCATCTCACTTGCAGCTAATGTGGTGGCCCTGTTCAGCTGGGGTCACAGACCTATCCAGATAAGGCTTGCAGGTGGCAGCGCAGTGCTTTTGCTTGCGCTTCAAGCATGGATCGGAGTAGATTATTTCACATTGGGCAAAGAGTTCGTGTTCAGCTGGACCGCCATCCTGCCGATATTCGCCTTTATATGCGAGGTGCTCGCGATAAGGGGCATCTATGCAGATGAGCTTTTGGTCAAGAACGCTTCCAGACTCCGCGCCGCCAAAAGAAAAAAATAAATAACACTATCATTATGAGAATTGCAGAATCAGAACTTATCATTAACTCGGACGGCTCCATTTTCCATCTTCACATCCGTCCTGAGCAATTGGCCCGTAACGTCATCCTCGTAGGTGACCCTGGTCGCGTGGCGATGTTCAAGCCTTACTTCCAGACACTCGAGTGCGAAGGTGCATCTCGCGAATTCGTATGGGCTACAGGCGTTTACAATAATTCGCGCATTACGGTACTTTCTACCGGAATCGGTACGGATAACATCGACATCGTGATGACCGAGCTCGACGCTTTGGCCAATATCGACTTCGCTACTCGCGAAGTAAAGCCGGAGCACACCACTTTGAACGTGGTAAGATTAGGTACTTGCGGCGCACTCCAGCCGGAGATTCCGCTCGGAGCATTCATTCTCTCGCACATTTCCATAGGATTCGACGGTCTTATGAACTGGTACGCTAATCGCGAGGAAGTCACTAATGTAGATATGGAGCAGGCATTTATGAAGCATATGAATTGGCCTAAGGACCTCCCTACTCCGTATTTCGTAAGCGCTTCGCAGAAGCTCATCGACTTATTCGCAGATTCTACCGTGCGCGGTATGACCATCTCCTCTCCGGGATTCTATGGCCCTCAGGGACGCGTGGTTCGTCAGGGATTGGCTATGCCTAATATGCTCGAGGACATCGAGTCCTTTAGATACGAGGACAGGAAGATTACGAACTTCGAGATGGAAGGCTCTGCCATCGCAGGTATCGCCGGACACCTCGGACACGAGGCCATCACAGTCTGCTGCGCGATAGCACATCGCTATCTTAAGGATGCCAATACAGACTACAAGCCACGCGTAGCGCAGCTTGTAAAGTTAGTATTGGATAAGATTTCTACTATCTAATCTGAATTATTCGCCGGCTTCTTTAAGTCGCTCGGCGTTTTCAGCTATTTGGAGTTGATCGATAACCTCCTGGATGTCACCATTCATAAACACCGGGAGGTTATACATACTCCAGTTTATGCGGTGATCCGTTACACGACCCTGCGGGTAGTTGTAGGTTCGAATTTTAGCTGAACGGTCTCCTGTGGAAACCATAGTTTTACGCTTTGAAGCTATCTCGTCGAGATATTTCTGATGCTCGAGATTGTAAAGACGGGTACGAAGCTCCTCGAAAGCGCGGTCCTTATTCTTAAGCTGTGAGCGCTCCTCCTGACATTGAACGACAAGTCCAGACGGAATGTGGGTAAGTCGAACGGCCGAATAGGTCGTGTTCACACCCTGTCCTCCCGGACCGGACGAGCAGAAAAGGTCCAGACGAATGTCATCCCATTTCAAATCCACATCGAACTCTCCCGCTTCAGGGAACACTGCCACGGAAGCAGCGGAAGTCTGTATACGACCCTGTGTCTCTGTCTGAGGCACACGCTGAACGCGGTGTACTCCGGACTCGTACTTCATAGTACCATAGACGCCGTCTGTCGACGAGCTGAGCTTGAAGACGATCTGCTTGAAGCCTCCGGACGTGCCAGGGGTCTGGTCGGTTACTTCCAGTTTCCAGCCCTTGCTCTCGGCATAATGCTGATACATACGGAAAAGGTCACCCGCGAAGATGGCGGCTTCGTCGCCACCTGCTCCACCACGAATTTCGACGATGGCATTCTTCGAGTCATCCGGATCGGCCGGAATGAGAAGAAGTTTGATTTCGTCTTCCATCTGTGGAATCTTCGGTTCGAGTTCGGCGATCTCCTCGCGCGCCATTTCACGTAAGTCGTCGTCTTTCTCGTTTACCAATATATCTTTAGCCGACGCTAAATTATCAAGTGTCTTCTTATACTCGAGTCCGGCTTTTATGATAGGCTCCAACTGCTTGTAATCCTTATTAAGCTGGACATACTTTTTCATATCAGACATCACTTCAGGGCTCGCAAGCTGATCCTGAAGGCTTTGAAACTTGTCTTGAAGTGAAAGAACTCTCTCTAATAATGTATTTTGTGCCATAAGGCCGCAAATTTAATAATTTTCCCAAATAGTTCCTAATTTCGATTTAGTAGACCGCAAACTTTGTGGTTACAAAAGTTTCTCATCAACATCCCATAACTTGTCACTACTATTTTCCATTTCTAAAGTGAGTTCACTGATGTTAACTTAAGTATAAACTCCGCCACAATCTTCTCAGGCAACCATTTGTTCTCTCCGACTAGAGTTTCCAACTTTTCTGCTACCAGTTCCGGAGGGACAATGTCGTGTTGGACAAGTTGATCCAACACATACAGCAAACCGTGCACTTCGATCTTATCGGCACGCGCATTCTTTGTCAAAGCCATATCGCCTGTCAGAATACAGGCACAGAGTTTCTTCGCGCAGAACCATACTGAGCAATCTTGAAATGACACATTTCCCTGAGCCGACTGTTGCAGATTGAAGATATCTTCAAGCTCAGCTGTCGAGAACTTAAAAACGGTCAGTCTCTTTTTCATCTCAAATGCCATAACGGCATCTTTTTGTCCTGCTTTCTTTAGTTCTCGGACTACAAAGTCTACTGTATATATATCAAAGGGCAGTAAGAAGAAATCGCCAAGTAGACCCATATGGATGAGATCTATGAATATGTTTGTATCACTGACAAATAACTTCCCCATACCTTTCTATACATAAATCTGACGGATAGAACTTTCGGGCAATTGAAGAAGGGTAGCAGCTTTCGAGAGAGAGATTAGACTACCTGCATAGGCTGTGTAAACAAGACTCTCAAATCTATCTGATTTCTCTTCCTTGATGCGGGACTCATCAACTATTTGCTTAAATCTCGGGTCTGCATTCCTACGCTTACGATACCGGATATAACGGCTTTCCGGAACCATCTCCAATTTCATGGCTTTATACATAAGAGCATCGACAGATACGCCATAAAGCACTTGTAAATCTACAAACTGATCAATATGAATCGGCTTGCTGAATATGTCTCCCACGGCCTCCTTGAAAGTATCTCGTGAAATCAGTACTTCGTTAGCGAATAGATGACACATAGACTCCACTCTCTTGGGAGTAAGCTCATCCGAAAATTTCATAAGGATATGTCCAAGTTCGTGAAGTGCGGTAAACCGCTTGCGCTCCGGAGTAAATTGCTTATTGAGAACTATGACCGGGCTTCCATCCGCGCTTCCACTTAGACCGTCGAAATCCTCGGACGCATTAGTTTCAACTACAAGAATACCATGCTCCTCAAGCAGACCTATAACATTGTTGATGCCGCTCTTGCCGAGATTCCATTCTATACGCAACCTATCCGCAAGTTCATAAACTTCTTTTTCTCCCGATACGGTTACATCGTGAAAGTTCATAGAAAAATCCCTGGAGATGCCACAGATGTCTTCAATCTCGTAATAGCGCTCGATTCCATCCTTTATTTTCCCAATAATCATCTTCTTTTCCCTTTCGGTCATCTTTGCCTTTTTCCGGAAGGAAATTCCTTCTAACGTAACCGAAACAGGTTTGAAAAAATAATCGGGTTCAACACCCAGCACATCGCATAGAGCATTAAGCACGGTGCTATCCGGCAACATCTTGCCAGCCTCGTATTTATATACAGCCTGAGGCGTCACGATGCCGTCCATTTTAGCGGACAAAGCCGCCATCGAGAGCCCGTTCATCTCTCGAGCACTCTTCAATCTCAATTTGAATATACTTTTTAAGTCCATAGCAGGATTTCTTTTTGGTTTACAAAATTACAAAAATATATGTAAATGCAAACCAAAAAACCAAAAGTATTTCAATAAATATTATTTACCTCCTTTACGACGATTACAGGTGCGACAAAGCATTTGACAATTGGCGACAACGGTATGTCCACCATCCTTCCAAGGGATAATGTGATCAGCCTCCATCTCACTTATATCAAAAACGTGATCGTGTTGAGGACAATGCGGATTAGCACAGTGACCTTTCTGACGTTCATATACTTCTCGCTTGGTATTCTCTTCAAATGCCCTTATGTCGAGATGGTGTTCATCTTTGTCAAAAACATATGAATAAATCCCTTGTTTTTTCTTTACATCACTATCTTGCATAAGGCGCGATACTTCTATTTCGAGAGCTTCCGGGTCGTAATATTTATCTCCGAATTTGTTAAATAGTTCACCCCACGGAACTCCTTTCATTTCCTTGCGGTATTTTGGGAAAAGCATATTCACCCAATTGATTACTCTCTGAAAATATTGCCATAACTCCGAGGCGTTTGTGTCATTCTGATGTTTTCCCATATATATTTCGATATTCCCTTTTGAATGCCAATCTATCACTCTTTCTAAATAATCTTGTCTTATAGGGGAACCACTCAAATATCGACTACCCATACCATAAGCCGGACACCCGGTTTTGCTAAAATATTTTTTAGCATCTGATAGCCACGGCCCAGCATAGACGGCATTACGAAGTTCCTGCTCCGTTAATTTCTCACCGGCTATGTTTATGGTCTTGAACCACGATAGCTTTTCGCTGTCGCTTCCTTCACAAACATAAATCATCAGCTTGTACTCCAAGAACTTTTGTCTCTCATCGATGGTTAGATTATGAAAGAACTTAAAAAAATAGTTAAAGTCTCCGTGAATGTATTGACATAATGAAATCGTTCGCTGTTGGCCATCTATCACTTCATAACCACCATCTTCTCGCACAGCCCAATACATTACATTAAGCGGAAAACCATTAAACACGGTGTCAATCACAGCGTTTCGCTGTTTCTCACCATAAACGAATTCGCGCTGATACGGAGGGCGGATATCTAGTTTTCCACCAAAACCCACAACGCCTGCTTCTGCATTATCTTTATAACCATCAGCCAATTCCTTAACGGTTATTTCTTTAAGTGTTATTTTCATATTATCTGCATTTATTTCTTTCTACGAATTAAAATCCTTGCATACCTGCTTTTACCACAAACTTTTGTGTCTTTAGGATTATTCATAAGACCACCTATTGACATCGACGGATAAGTATCCTGAAATATGGTTGTATTTTCTCCCCCCCTATGCCACTATAAACCAAATCTCTACCATCTTTCCCTTTCCGAAACTCAACGATTTCGAATTGCTCTGGATTATACTTATCTAAAAACGTAATAGGAACACCCATCACTCCATCATAGTCAACTGGTATATCGGACGTCTTATCTATATTAATTGCATCATAATTATCATATTTAGGGTATAATTCCGGCGAATAATGCTTATATAATATGATATCCTCGTGTCTTTTTGAAATATCAAGGTTCGTAAACCACGTAACACCTGAAACACGAATCATCCCCTTTCTATGATCCCCGGCAGTAGCCGTATCTTCATAATTCGACATAAAATGACCTGCACCTCCTTTAAAACCAAATCCCAACCACATCTTATTTTCTTTTATCATAGGGAACACCTCCTTATATGTTATGGCATTCTGATTCCCTATTATCAGAAACTTTTTGTCATATTTGAAGAGTTGCGCAATATATTCACGAAAGAGGCTAAATGGCGGATTAGTTACCACTATATCAGCCTGCTTCAATAATTCCACACATTCCGCACTACGGAAATCTCCATCTGAATACTCAAATTCTTTATATGGAATCTGCTTGGCATCCTCTATACTATTGCACTCAGGAATCCCATCGTATATAGCGTAGACGGCCCGTTCACACTCGTTCAGAGAAAAAATGTCAGGTTCGTTATTTTTATAACAAGTGGTTATAAGACGTTTTAGACCAAGCGCTTTGAAATTTAGTACAAAATAGACGGAAAAGTTGCTCACTCTCGGGTCGTCACAATTACAAAGTACAGTTTTTCCTTTAAAGTGTTCCCTATAATGACACAACTCATTTTCAATGTCACATAGTTGTGTATAAAACTCGTCCTTCTTTTGCTTAAGTGCTTGATGCAGATTAGTGTTACTTGCCATAATGAATGATAGTTTGCAGCATTCACTATCATTCACATAAACACAACAATATGGCTCTTAAAAAAGGTGCGAGCCTCTTATTGCGTTTACCGAGGCAGCCCACGACGGATACCTCTGTTCGACTAAGATGCTCGCACCTAACTGGCGCGAGCATTGCTTACTATTCGTCGAACAAAAGGAAACCATACATGGAATCCTCTGCATATTATTTTCGTGCTTTATATCCGTTAAAGTTTCGTGGGCTTTCGGTAAACGCGAAATAATAGCAATGCTATGTTAAATATGTCTTACTTGCTTTAATACGAATAACTTCGCTATAAAGTTATTGCGAATATAACTCTATTTTTTCAAAAACCTCATTAGAGTAAGAATAAATGACACAATTCGTCGTTTCTTTTGCGACTAACGACATTATTAGTTATCTTCGTGGCCGCTAAAATAATGGATATGCATAGCAGAGAAGAAAAGATGAAGGCGTTCGAGGATTTGCTCGACGTGATGGATGCACTTAGGGAAAAGTGCCCGTGGAATGCAGCGCAGACTATGGAAAGCATACGCCCGATGACGGAAGAGGAAGTCTACGAATTGAGCGACGCCATCGTACGTAATGACTCGCAGGAAATCGCAAAGGAGCTGGGAGACCTACTCTATCACATAGTATTCTATGCCAAGATAGCCGAGGAAAAAGAAGAATTCGACATAGCGGACTGCCTGCAGAAGATATGCGACAAGATGCGCTTCCGCCACCCTCACGTATTCGGAGACGAATCCGGAAAGACGCTCTCCGCTAAGGAGATAGCCGACACTTGGGAACTAATCAAGGCTAAAGAGAAAGGCGGAAACAAGACCGTAATGGGAGGCATACCTCAGACTATGCCCTCACTCCTTAAGGCTATGTCCATGCAAGAAAAGGCTAGAGGCTGCGGATTCGACTGGGAAGAGCCACGCCAAGTACTGGATAAGGTTAACGAAGAATTCCTCGAAGTAAAGGAGGCCATAGACGAAAAGTCGCAAGACCACGTGGAAGAAGAATTCGGAGACCTGATGTTCTCGGTGATAAATGCGGCGAGACTCCACGGAATCGACCCCGAAAAGGCTCTTAACAGATGCTGCGACAAATTCCGCAGACGCTTCACCTATCTGGAAGAGAACACCATCAAGAAAGGACTCAATCTAAAGGATATGAGTCTGGAAGATATGGACAAGATCTGGGACGAAGCCAAATCGAAAGGCCTATAAAGACTATTTGAAGAAAGTAAAATGTACCTTACCATAAGAGCGCTCCTTAAAGAAATGGGGGTGCTCTTTAAAATTATGGTCAGGACCGTGCTCTAAGATGAAATAACTGTCAGGATGCAAGATGTCCCTTTCAAAGACCTTATCCGGGATTCCGGCCAATCCTTCCAGTGCGTAAGGAGGGTCTGCGAACACGATGTCGAACTTTTCGTGGCAGATATCCAGGAAATCGAAGACGTTATCGCGAACCATAGTAACATTATCCAGTCCTAATCGCATAGCCTCCGTCTTGATGAACGAGGCGTTTTCCCTAACCATCTCCACACAATACACCCTACCCACTCCCCTGGAGCCGAACTCAAAGGATACGGCTCCCGTGCCGCCGAAAAGATCCAGCACGTTCAGGTCGTCGAATTCGTATTCGTTATCGAGGATATTAAAAAGCGCCTCCCTCGCAAAATCCGTAGTGGGACGCGCCTTATACCCCACAGGAGGTAAAATGGTCTTTCCTTTAAGTCTGCCGCCTATTATTCTCATAATACGCTCACGGATTTAAAGTAATGATATAATAGAATCTTGTCGTCGCTGCTGAGCTCGCTCATAAAACAGATGGTGGACATCTCGGGATTTAGCTGAAGCGACTTGAGGGCCAATAGCACGAAATACATCACGGACACGAAATCGCCCGCCCTATATGTATTCGACAGCAAAAGTGACTTACCCTGACCTATGCCCAAGCTCAACGTCTCACCATCCCAGTGACAGAGTATCTTATTATACTCCGGCAGGGTGCCCAACTTGTCCAAAACTCTATAGAGTTCCGGCATACGGTCACCGGAATAGATGAAATAGGCGTCGTATTGGGGCATAAATACCGAGTTCACCTCGGCACCCTTAGATATATCAACGACTTGTGCGAGATATTCTCTCGCACAATCTTCGTTATAAAAAGATGAGGGTACTAGAATCACTCTATTACTCCCAGTTACCTGCGTTATTATTAGGAGCCGTTACGCTACCTACCTGGAGACCTTCGTAACGGTTAGAGTTACGGCACTCTGAATCGAGGTTGATTCTAAGCTGGTTATCCATACCGTAGAGAAGGTATCTGTAAGGCATGCGAGCCTCGAAAAGAGGAACCTTGACTCCGGATACGGTCTTGACTACGGATTCCATCTCGGTAGCCACGCCGTTAGAGAAAGGAATGGTACGAAGCGAATCGATGCAGAATCCTGCACGTCCCTTAAAGAGAGTGTCCCTTACAGGAATCTTCTGGTCTACAGAGAATACCAATGCCTTGTCTCCTGCGAGATATCTCTCGTGGTAGAACTTGTTAAGGCCTTCTCCTCTCAACCACGGAACTGTCTTACGGATGGCCTTCGTATGTGCTACCGAAGCAGAGTCGTCGCGCGAACCGATCTGAAGCTTAACCACGATATCTTCAGCAAGATAGAAAGTCTTCAAAGAGTCGAAGCTGTCGGTATACTTACCGTGAACGCTCTTATATGCATCCTGAAGCGTACGGATGTCTTTCAGACGCTCGATACCTACCTGCTCGCGAGCCGCTTTTTCTTTGTTGAACTTTACAGGTTGTGAAATGCTGTCTACAAGCAAATAAGCGAGTACGACAACACCTACGGGAAGAATAAACCAGGTGACGAGTCTGTTAAGCACCTTGTTCTGCATAAACTTAAGCCAAGTGTCCTTTGTTACCATTTCTATGTCTTTTAATTTTTATTATCGTTTCAGTCGAGCAAAGTTAGCAAAATCATTTATTAAATGCAATTTTTTGTTAAATTTGCACCGATGGATTTTAAAAGCGTAATACACCCTCTAGTCTCTTTGATAGAGCAGTCAGATAACATAGCGATAGTCACGCACGAGCACCCGGACGGAGACGCGGCGGGAAGCAGCAGTGCCCTCGCCCACTACTTCAAGCATTTGGGTAAAAGCCAAGTGAGTCTTATCAGGGAACCATTGCCGTCCACCCTATCGTTCATAGACCCACAGCCCACCCTTTACGGAGACGAAGCTATCGAGGCCTTGAAATCGGCTGACGTCATATTCTGCACGGATTTCTGTGACCCGAATAGAGCCGGAGGCGTACCCGGAGAAGCCATAGAGATGTCCCCAGCTAAGAAAGTGCTCATAGACCATCATGTAGGCGCTCCGCTGGAAAAGTACGACTTGGCCATCAGCAGGACCGACGTCTCTTCGGCGAGTGAATTGGTATATTTCATAATAAAAAGGCTTTTATCCGGGCTTCAGAAAGAGAAAGAGTTCTTATTCTCAGGAGCTTGCGGTTATTATCTTATGGTCGGAATGACTACCGACACGAACAATTTCGCCTGCGCCACCTATTCCTCCACCCTCAGGATGGCGAGCGATTTGGTAAATTATGGCATAAACAGAAACGAAATCATATCCCAGCTCTATAATAATTACCGGGAGAACCGCGTTCGCGCCATGGCATTCATACTGTCCGAAAGGCTCGAGATACGCGAGGACGGATTGGCCATACTGAAGGTCAGCGAGGAGGATTGGCATAAATTTGGATTAAGGGAGGGCGAGCTCGAAGGGCTGGTGAACATCCCGCTGTCCATCGACAGGGTGAAAGTTTCCCTGTACCTAAGGGAAGATGGGAGTATCGTGAGGGCCTCCGTACGCTCGAAGCGCGACTACTCTGCCCGCACGATGGCACGAACCTATTTCCACGGAGGCGGGCACGAATTGGCATCGGGAGGAAAGTTGTATATCGGGACGGACATCCCGGCATTTGCAGAAATTGACGAATATTTGAAAAAGGTAAATATATGAAGAACAGCACGATTGTGTGGGCAGCGATTGCCGCTTTGACATTGAGTTCTTGTGCACAGGAAGCCGCGAATAAGACAGGCGAACTTAACCGTTCAGCCTTCGAAGCGTGGGTTTCATTAAATAAGGAAAGCAGTTGGACGGAAACTGAATTAGGGTCTTGGATCATTTCACTGACCCCGGGAGATATTAAGAACAAGCCATTGGCTTCGGTCGAGGACAACCCCTACCTCAGGCTCGAATATACGGTAACCTCGCTCGACGGAACCGTAGAGGAGACCACTTCCGAGGTGGTTTCGAAAAGGATTGGCAAGTACGACAAGCGCAACTATTACGGGCCGATGTTCTCTTATCGCGCCTATAATAACACCTATGCGGGCATCGAGGAATTTCTCGCGCAGATGGGCGTGGGCGGCAAATGCAGGGCAGTGGTACCGGGCTGGCTTCTTACGACAAGCAGGTACGACACGAAGCAGGAGTACATTGACGCGATGAGCACCTCCACGGCTGCGAAGATTTACGATTTCACTGTAGTGGAGTCGGTTAAGAGCACAGAGGATTGGGAGATGGCCCTCCTTAAGAAGACTATGGGAAAGGAATGGGACAAGGCCGATTCCCTTACCACCGGAGTTTATTACGTCAGGGACAAGGCATCCGACAAGCCCGATACGACATTCTCAGCTTCGGCGGAAATATATATAAACTACATCTGCCGCAGGATAGACGGAACCGGAATCGACACGAACATAGCCGATTCTGCTAAGGTATTCGGATGTAGCGCGACCGGAAAGCCTGTTCTCATAAACTGGGGAGAGAAGGCTACCGACCTCACTATGACATCTAAAAAAAATTCCGTAATAGCAGGCTTCGCATACGGCATCTACCACATGAAGCCACACGAGAAGGGACGCGTATATATGACCTCAAGCGCAGGTTACAGCTCCAAGGGGTCAGGGTCTGCCATTCCGGCATATAGCCCGATATACTTTGAGATAGAGTTAGTAGATAAAGAATAAATATGAACGAAGGAGCACCTTTAGAATTAGGTACAGAAAAAGTAGGAACCTTACTTAAACGATACGCCATACCGGGAATCATAGCGATGACGGCTTCATCGCTATACAACATGGTCGACAGCATCTTCATCGGACATATCCCGGAGGTCGGCGCCTATGCCATTTCAGGATTGGCCATAACCTTCCCTATTATGAACCTGAGTGCCGCGATAGGCACATTGGTGGGCGTGGGTGCGGCTACGATGATTTCAATGCTGCTTGGGCAGCGAAATTACAGCACGGCTAATAAGGTGTTGGCCAATGTCATGACCCTGAACACCATCTTCGGACTCGTGTTCGGACTGGGCGTATTGGCATTTCTCGACCCCGTGCTGATGTTCTTCGGAGCCTCTGAAGCCACGCTTCCATACGCACGGGACTATATGACGTACATCCTGCTGGGAAACGTCGTAACCCACTTGTATCTGGGACTCAACAGTTTGATACGAGCCAGCGGCAACCCGAAGACGGCTATGGGCCTGACTCTTTTTACGGTGATTTCGAATACCATCCTCGACCCTATATTCATCTTCACTTTCGGAATGGGAATCAAGGGCGCGGCGATAGCGACCATCCTCTGCCAGATGATGGCCCTCGCATATACCCTCTACTTCTTCTCGGATAAGAAGCGAATCATACACTTCAAGCGCGGAGCCTACGGATGGGACCGCAAGATAGCGAAGGCCTCTCTTTCCATAGGAATGGGCCCTTTCCTTATGAATTTCGCCAGCTGTATAGTATCGCTTTTCATCAACCAGCAGTTAAAGACTCACGGAGGCGACTTGGCCATAGGCGCATACGGGATCGCGAATCGCATAACCTTCTTCTTCTTGATGATATGTATGGGATTCAACCAGGGAATGCAGCCTATAGCAAGCTACAACTGGGGAGCGAGACAGTACTCCCGCGTAAGGAAAGTATTCTGGCTGACCACCGGGTGCGTGACGGTCGTAACCGTAGTATGCTTTTTAGTCAGCTATCTGTTCCCACACGTGGCGGTAAGGCTATTTACGGAAGACCCTACACTGGAAAAGCACGCCATATATGGTCTGAAGATTATGAATATGGCCATAGGAATCATAAGCATAAATCTTGTAGCATCCAACCTCTATCAGAACCTCGGAATGGTGAGCAAGAGTATTTTCCTGTCCCTTTCCAGACAATTGCTAATTTTAGTACCTTTGTTGTACTTGCTTCCTTTGAGTATGAACGAAGCCGGTGTATGGTATGCCTTCCCTATTTCGGACATCGCATCCTGCATCATATCGTTGACACTCATAACGGCTACGCTTAGGAAATTTAGAGACCTTAAGGACGGCGACGAGCCTACAATGTTTAGGAGTAAAATATAACTATATGGAAAATAAGCACATAATCATTAACATCGGACGCCAGTTCGGTAGCGGCGGCAAGGCTACCGCAGAAGAATTGGGACGTATCCTGGGGATACCGGTATACGACGGTGAACTTTTGACCGAAGCCGCTAAGAAAAGCGGAATCAGAAAGGAACTTTTTACTTCAAGTGACGAGAAACACAGATTCTGGTCTTTCGGAACGGGACTTGGCGACAACGAACTATTCAAGATTCAGAGCGACACCATAAGGGACATAGCTCATAAAGGCAGCGCCATCTTCGTAGGAAGGGCTTCCGACTATGTGCTTAGGGATATGAAATGCCTGGACGTGTTCATCAGCGCACCTTTCGAGAATAGGGTTAAGAAGATGATGGACGAAAGAGGACTTTCAGAAAGAGAGGCAGAACTGCTCATCCAGAGAAAGGACAAGGAACGCTCCGACTACTATAACTTCTTTACGTTTACGGAGTGGGGCGTGGCCGCGAACTATGATCTATGTATAGATTCGGCCATCCTGGGATATACCGGGACAGCCGAATTCATTATAGAGTTTGGCAAGCGCGCCGGCTTGCTTTAAACTATTTTGCACACATAACGGCAGCAGCGATGGAGTTGAGTTTAGTCTCCGCGCTGTCCGCTCTAGATACCAAAAGGCAAGGTGCGGTTGTTCCTACGAGCATTCCACCTTGCTTTACGTCTTTACAAAGCTTGGAGTTCGTCTTCCAGAACACGTTAGCAGACTCGATATTAGGGAAGAGAAGGCAATCTGCATCTCCAGCCACTTCGCTCTTGAGCCCCTTGATGTCGGCAGACTCCTTATCTATGGCTACGTCCAAAGCCAGAGGGCCATCGCCTATGCAAGCACCCAATTGGCCACGAGAAGCCATAACCGAGAGCATCGCACCCTCCACGCAGGCAGGCATAGTGTCCATCATCTGCTCCGATGCAGCGATGAACGCCACCTTAGGCATAACGATACCGAAAGAGTGAGCCGTATTAATCAGGAACTTGGTAATGGCGACCTTCTGACGGAATTCAGGAGCAGGAACCACTGCCATATCACTTATAAACATAAGCTTGTGATAGTTAGGGTTATCTACGATACCCACGTGGCTGAGAAGTCCCTTTGGAGGCAAAAGGCCTGTCTCCTTATTAAGGATGCCACGGAGAAACTTGTCGGTAGAGCAAAGTCCCTTCATCAGCACATCTCCGGCCTTATCGTGAACCATAGCTACGGCCGTGCTCACGGCCTTGAGTTCTACAGGCTCGTCCACGATGGTGAATTTGCCAATTTCAAAACCTTTTTCAGCACATACTTTCTCGATACGTGCCCTGTCGCCTACGAGGATAGCCTGAACGAATCCCATCTCGACAGCCCTATATGAAGCCTCGATACTGTGTTCATCTACACCCCAAGCCACTACGAGCTTACGACAAATGCCCTTCTCCTTCAATTCGGTGAAAAGCTCCGAAAAATTACTGATCATATTATTTTAAATCTTTTGTTAATCTCATGGTATCCCTTGCTATCATCAACTCCTCGTCTGTAGGAATCAATGCCACCTTCGCGGTAGAATCAGCCGCAGAAATAATGGCTGCGTCGCGTGTGCGGTCATTTACCTCCTTGTCGATCTTGATGCCCATCCACTCGAAGTTCTTGCAGACGTCTTCCCTGAGCCAAGGATTGTTCTCAGCTATGCCGGCCGTGAACGCGATAAGGTCCACGCCACCGAGCTCTGCGATATAGGCAGCCACCAGTTTGGTGATATCCAGCACGAGCTTATCCACTACCAATTGCGCACGCTCGTCTCCGCCCTCGGCGAATCCCACTACGTCGCGCATATCGGAGCTCTTTCCGGAAAGTCCGATGAATCCCGATTTCTTGTTCAAGATGTCGGTCATCTCGTCAGGAGTAAGTCCCTCCTTCTTCATTATGTATGGAACGATGTTCGCATCGATGATACCGCAGCGGGTACCCATTATCATACCCTCAAGCGGAGTGAATCCCATAGAGGTATCCACCACCTTACCATTCTTTATGGCAGTTACGGAACTTCCGTTACCTATATGACAAGTAATTATGCGACTATTATTTATGTCCAATCCAGCCACCTTCGCACCTTCACGGCTCACATACTGATGCGAGGTTCCGTGAGCACCGTAGCGACGAACCCTGTACTTTTCGTAATACTCATAAGGAAGAGCATACATATAGTTCTTAGGAGCCATAGTCTGATGGAAAGCGGTATCGAACACCACTACCTGAGGCACCTTAGGGAGGACTGACTGCATAGCCCTGATACCCAAAATGTGAGCAGGATTATGAAGCGGAGCGAAATCGCAACAGATCTTAATCTTCTCCATCACGTCCTCGTCGACCACTACTGAACCGTCGAAAAAGTCGGCACCCTGGACGATTCTATGTCCTACGGCGTCGATTTCGTCGAAATTAGAGATAACGCCGTCTTTCGGATCGGTCAACATAGCGAGAACCACCTGCATACCGATGGTATGGTCCGGAACGCTCTGCATCTTAACTACAGGAGACTTTCCGGTCGGCTTATGAGTTATTTTACTGTCCGGCAGCGCTATTTTTTCGAGATTACCCTTCGCTAAAAGAGAATAATCCTCCTCGCTGCGCATATCAAGAAGCTGGTACTTTATGGACGAACTTCCACAATTTATAACAAGTATTTTCATATCGGCCGCAAATTTAACAAAAAAAGCCGTACCTTAGCACAAAACTGAACAACTATGAAGACACATTTGTTACTTTTCATTTCTATCCCCTTCATTTCAGGGATTTTTCTTTGCTCTCTTCTTCCGGATTCCTACGCCATAGACTGTATCTTCGCCCTACTCTCGCTTTTCCTTTTCCTCGCAAGTCGAAATGGCAGACCACTTTCCGTCACCGCCCTGTTCCTGAGCATCGGCATATTCTGCGGCCTTACCGCTCGACTGAACTTCATCCCACCCCACACTCCCCCGTTCATCGCCGGCACCTCCACTGCCCTGAAAACGGCAGTAAAATCCATCACTTTCGAAAGCGACGACACCACTTCCCTGCTGCTCGCCCTTTTGTGCGGCGACAAAAGCCTTCTAAGCACTTCCATTCGGGCCAATTTCACCAAGAGCGGAGCCGCCCACATCCTGGCCTTGTCCGGGCTTCACCTGGGACTCATCGCCACCCTACTCTCGCGCCTGCTCTCCCCTCTGGGAAACAATCCCGTGGCCAAGTACGCCAGATGCGTCATAACCATCTCACTCTGCGCAATTTACACCCTCGCTTGCGGAGCCGGGGCTTCCCTCGTTCGAGCCTTTATCTTCATCTGCCTGGGGAGCATAGGAAAACTCCTGCCACACAGAAAGATACCTGCGGTCAACCTGCTTCTTTTCGCGGGACTCCTGCAGCTTTGCATAAGACCCGACTTCGCCCACGAACTCTCCTTCCAACTCTCCTACCTCGCCTGTGCGGGCATCATACTGGTATTTCCACAAATACGCGACTGGCACCCCACACGGCAGGGCCTCTCGTTCAGCATTTGGAAGTCCCTGAGCCTTTCCATTAGCTGCCAATTATTTACCGCGCCTCTAATCTGGCACACCTTCGGGACCCTTCCCAAGTACTTTCTCCTTACCAACCTTCTCGCCCTTCCCATCTGCGGATTCCTTATCCCGGCAAGCGTTCTCACCATAACGGCAAGCGCCCTGGGAGCCAATCCCAAGGCGCTTGTAAAAATCTGCGAATTCAGTGCGTCCCTACTTACAGACACGCTGAAGACGATAGCATCTATTCCTTAATGCAGCGCAGCTGAGCCGCGAAATCGGTCTCGCTTGCCGAAGGCCAATCTATCACCTTAGGGTTAGATACATAAATATACTTGCACACCGGCTTTCCTGCATCGTCTGCCCAGTAGAAAGCGTAGTCGTTAAATCCCGTGAACGTGTATTCGCCATCTACGATAGTGGCATAGCCGAAAGGCATAGCGAAGAAGTTATGCTTGTTAGTCTTTTTTACCTCCGGCCAGAACTCCCAAAGCCTGCCTCCATTATAATAAGCGTCGCACATCAAGTCTCCCGCGCTCTCGCCCAATGCATTCCACTCATCGACGGTAGGAATGCGCCAGCCTGACGGACAAGCCTTCCGAGCATCGCCCCACGAATAGAACCCGCCGAATACGTCTTCCGTAGCCTTCACGCCTGAATACGGATTACCCAGCGTATACTTTCCCTCGGCATTCTTTTCGAAATATGCCAAATTATCCGCCATCCAAGTGCGTCCGCCGATTACGGTGGTCCTGTAATGCTTCGAATCACGCGAATCCAGTACCTGGGCGAGCGAGGACTTATCGCACGAAGTCAGGGACTTTCCGCTCACCACCGTAGTGGTAAGGACCTTAGTCTTAGTATAATAACCCTTAGCCTCGGCAGTGGCCGTAACTTTATACTCTCCCACTATGTCCGGAATGACTACCGAATATTTGTCCACGGTATCCTTTTTATTCTTCTCGGAGTCCTTATAGGTATAGACCCTTTCTATGGTCTTGTCCGTCTCGGATTCAGGTATGGTAACTCCTGACGACACGAAATCGAACTTGTCTCCAGGATTCACGAAAGATGGCATCTCCGTGCCCACGCTCAAGTCTCCGGACATAGACTTGTAAGTAGCCGTATTGTTCTTATCCTTTTTACAAGAGATGCTTAGAACGCCCAAAACGGCGATTGCGAATATAATATTTCTTCTCATCATCATCGAATTTCAATAAAACTTACAAATATGCATATTTTCGAGGAAAAAACCCTTATTTTTGTACAAATACTTTGCCGTTATGCCGAGATTAAGACACATATCACTGACTCTGCTGGGATTTTTCCTATTATTTTCCTGCAAAGACTCAAACTACTATAAACTTAGCGGATACGCTCAGGGAGGAACCTATTCCGTAAAGTATCGCGGATGCCGAATCAGGCCCGAAAATCTCCAATTAAAGGTGGACAGTCTCCTTCGCGAAATAGATTTCACCCTGTCGGGATATAACCATTCATCTACCCTTACCCGCTTTAACGCCGGCGACACCATAACGCTCTTCCCTATGTTCTTCGAGCTTTACAGCCTCTCCTATGATATGTGGGAAGAGACCGACGGAGCCTTCGATGCGGCCTGCGGCCCACTTTTCGACATCTGGGGATTCGGATTCAAGAATTCCGAAATGCCAAGCGACGAGCAGGTCAGGGAATGCCTCGCCGAGTGCGGAACGAAACGCCTGAAAGCCCCATCTGCGCTTAAGCACCTCGTGGGCAGCAAGGTATGCGGAGCGGATTTCCTACTTCCTGGACATACCACGGCTCCACTACTGAATTTCAACGCCATAGCCCAGGGTTACAGCGCGGACATAGTTGCAGACATGCTTAAGGGCTATGGTGCCGAAGACATACTCGTAGACCTCGGGGAGATCTACTGCTGCGGAAACGGGCCAAGCGGAAAGGGATGGACCATAGGGATAGACAACCCCGTCGACGGGAACAACTCCCCCGGAGCGGACATAAAGGAAACCTGGAACTCTAAGGGCGAATCCACCGGAATCGTCACCTCGGGGAACTATCGCAAATTTTACATAAAGGACGGCAAGAAATACGCGCACACCATAGACCCACGCACAGGCTATCCTGTATCGCACGGCCTTCTCAGCGCCACGGTCACCGCTCCTACCGCCTGCCGGGCCGACGCTCTGGCGACTTTCTTTATGGTGATAGGAAAAAGCCAAGCGCAGGACTACATGGCCGCTCATCCCGAAATCCACGCCTGCCTAATCAGCGACGGCGAAGTTTGGAACAATTGGTAAATTCTTAGAATTATGACTATAGCATTGGCATTTATAGCAGGAATCGTCATCGGCGCAGTGATTTCGTATTTTATGGCGAAACAAGCATTGGCCGAGAAGGAAAAGGCCCATTCCGATGCTCTGGACCTGCTTCAGAGCAAGTTCGACGAGGTGCTCGAGAAGACGAGTGCGCAGCTCCGCAACGACACATCCGAGATTCTCAAGTCGCGGCAGGAAGAATTGGCCCAAAAGAACAAGGAAAGTCTCGGGCGGATAGTGGACCCGCTGAAGGACAGGCTGGAATCGCTGAAACAGAAAATCGAGGCTTCGGATAAGGAACAGGCCCATCTCAACGGCCAGATGAGCGAGCGCATCAAAAATCTGATGGAGCAGAGCGACGCCACGCGAAAGAGCGCGGAGGAATTGGCCAATGCCCTCAAGCACGGCAGCAAGGTCCAGGGAGACTGGGGCGAGACGGTTCTGGACGAACTGCTTTCGGCACAGGGACTTAAAAAGGGCATACATTACGATGTGCAGGAGGTCATCTGCGATGCTTGCGGCACCCCAATTAAAACTCCGGAAGGAAAGACTATGCGGCCGGATGTGATCTTGCATCTGGACCAGAGTCGCGAGGTCATCATAGACTCGAAAGTGTCGCTGACGTCTTACATAGATTACGTGAATGCGACTAACGCGATGGAGAGGGACGCCGCGCTCAAGAGTCATATCGAAAGTTTGAAAAAACACGTGAAGGAACTTGCGGCGAAGGATTATTCATCGTATATAAGGCCGCCTAAGCAGAGCGCCGGCTATGTCATAATGTTCGTTCCTATCTATGGGGCGTTATGGACGGCTCTCAACGAGGATACACAGTTATGGAGACGAGCAGCTGATATGAATGTGTATATAGCTGACGAGCAGAGCCTTTACAGTGTGCTTAAGATAGTGAACCTGACTTGGAGACAGATAGCGCAGGCGGAGAACCATCAGGAAGTGTTCGCGCTGGCGAAGGAGATGGTGGAGAGAGTGGGGCTCTTTAAGGAAAAGTATGACAAGATGGGACAACTGCTTGACAATGTGAAGAAAGAATACGACGACGGAAGCAAGAGACTGGAGGTAAGCGGGCACACCATCACGAACACGGCTAACAAGCTTATAAAACTAGGCACTAAGAACAGCGAAAAGCATCCTATAGAACTTCTTGAGGAATAAGGGTGGTATTTACATTTTTTTTGCTAAATTTGTTCGCTTGATTAATATATAGGAAAACTATATCAAACCAATAACTACTTGTTTTAATTAATGTGTAACAGTTTCAAAAAATTGTGGGCAGCGACGATAGCCGCACTCGCAATCAGTGTTGGAATTTCTAACGCACAAGCACTTAGGACCATTACCGGTGTAGTAGTGGACGAAACCAATCTCGGTATTCCGGGTGCCTATGTTGTCGTCAAGAATGAGACACGAGGATCTATTACTGACGTCGAAGGTAAATTCTCCCTAGACGTCAAGACAGGTGATGTCCTGCAGATCACTTTCCTCGGTTATCAGGACCAGGAAGTCAAAGTGGGAGATCAAAAGACTCTAACCATCAAAATGGTACCATCAGAAGACCTGCTCGACGAGGTAACGTTCGTGGCTTACGGTGCACAGCGTAAGGCCAGCGTCATCGGTTCCATCAGCACCATCAAGGCCGACGCTCTCGCCAGCCCTGCAGGACAGCTTTCTTCAGGACTTGCAGGAAAATTGGCCGGTATCGTATCTCTGCAGAGAACAGGTGAGCCTGGTGCAGGTTCGGATTTCTGGATTCGCGGTGTGAACACCTTCGGTGCCAATGCCAAGCCGCTCATCCTCGTGGATGGCGTAGAGCGCAGTATGGACTTGGTGGACACGGAAGACATCGCTTCCTTCTCCATCTTGAAAGATGCTACTGCTACCGCACTTTATGGTGTGAGAGGTGCTAACGGTATCGTACTCATCACCACGAAACGCGGCCAGGAAAGCAAGCCTCAGGTTAACTTCAAGGCCGAGTATGGTCTTACACAGCCTGTCAAGTTGCCTAAACTGGCGAACACCTCGCAGTGGATAGACTATTATAACGAACTCTACGTAGATGCCGGAAGTGCTCCGGTCATCGACGACTACCAGAGAGAAATGTACCTTAGTGGAGCAGACCCTGACCTCTACCCTTCAGTAGACTGGGTCGACACCATCTTCAAGAACTTGGCTAACACGGAAAAAATCAACGTGAACGTAACCGGTGGTACGAAGGGCGTACGCTACTATGTGGGCGCTTCCTACTATATGGAAGATGGTATCTTCAATGTCGTAAAGGATAAGGATTACTCTAAGTACGATAACCAGATCCGTTTCGACAAATTCAACTTCCGCTCTAACGTGGACATCGACATTACCAAGTCTACGACTCTAGCACTGTCCCTCTCCACACAGTACTACACGAAGACTACACCGGGATACGACCTAGGGGAAATCTACGCGTACACGATGTACTCCACTCCTATAGCATCGCCTCCTGTATTCAGCGACGGAACACTGTCTAACTCCGACGGTGGTTGGAACCCTTACCGTATGCTTAACTCGTCGGGATACAAACGCGCTACGAACATCGTGGCTCAGTCACTCATCTCGCTTACCCAGGATTTCTCCGACATCATTACGAAGGGTCTCAAGGCTAACGTAAAATACTCTTGGGATGCCGATAACGGTAACGTACTCGGACGCCTTCTCAGTCCGACACTTTACTACACCATAGGTCGTGATGACGATGGAAAACTTATTTACAAGCCGTGGAATGAGGGTACGAACTATATGTATCTTTCCAAATCGAACAGCAGCTACACCACGACCAACCTCGAGGCGAGCCTTACCTACGAAAGGGAGTTCAATTACGCTCATAACGTAAGTGGATTGCTGCTTTTCAGCACGAGAAACAGATACAACAACGTTCCGGCTAACTTCGAGCAGTCCTTCGCCTATAAGAACATGGGTCTCGCAGGACGTGCTACCTATTCATATAAGGACCGCTATTTCGGAGAATTCAACTTCGGTTACAACGGTTCCGAGAACTTCGCCCCAGGCAAGCGTTTCGGTTTCTTCCCTTCTATCGCAGTAGGTTATATGATAAGCAACGAACCTTTCTGGGAGCCTATCAAGGAGACTGTGAACCTTCTCAAGTTCAAAGTTTCTTATGGTAAGATCGGTAACGACCAGATCGGTGGTTCCAGACGTTTCGCATATAACTCCACCATTAACACCAATGCACCTGGATTCACATTCGGTACTACTCCTCAGGGAATGGGAGGCATCACTACCGGTGAAGTCGGAAACAGCCTCGTGCAGTGGGAGGAAGCGCTTAAGTTCAACGCCGGTATCGAGCTGACCCTTCTTAGCGACCTCTCTTTCCAGATAGACTACTTCTCGGATCACCGTAGCGGTATCTTCATCGAGCGTCAGAGCACACCTCCTATCGTAGGTCTCAACAAACAGCAGTGGGTTAACCTCGGAGAGATGGAGAACAAGGGTGTCGATATGAGCCTTCAGTACGAGCACCATTTCGGTGACCTCTACGTATCGGCTCGCGGTAACTATACCTTTAACCGTAACAAGAAACTCTACGACGACCTCCCTGACCAGATATGGTCATACCAGAACCTTACGGGATTCGCTTACAACCAGCAGTTCGGTCTTATCGCAGAAGGTCTTTTCAAGGACCAGGAAGACATCGACAACTGGCCTAAGCAGGACTTCGGAAACGTTCGTCCGGGAGACATCAAGTACCGCGACGTGAACGGCGACGGTATCGTCAACACCTTCGACAAGGTGGCCATAGGATATACCACCATTCCTGAAATCAACTACGGTTTCGGCGTGAGTCTCGGATATAAGGGAATAGACTTCTCTGTATTCTTCCAGGGAGTATCTCACGTGACCCGCATCATAGGCGGACAGAACCTCTTCGGTGCATCTTCACAGATTCACAAACTCGGACAGATCTACGAAGACGTAGCTCTCAACCGCTGGACTCTTGAAAACCAGAATCCTAACGCACCATATCCTCGACTTTCACTTAACAAAGTGGACAACAACCAGCAGCCATCTACTTACTGGCAGAGAGATATGAGCTTCATACGTCTTAAGAATATGGAAATAGGCTATACCATTCCTAAAAAGCTTACATCGAAAATCGGTCTTTCTACCGTACGTTTCTACGCACAGGGTATGAACCTCCTCACATTCTCGAAGTTCAAGCTTTGGGATCCTGAGCTCGACTCAAGCTATGGTAACGTTTACCCGACTATGCGCACATACACATTTGGCGTAAACCTTAATTTCTAATGAATATGAAACACCTTAATAAAATTATATTAGCGATTGCGGCCGTCTTTGCCCTGAGCTCTTGCGACGGATACTTCGACGTGGACCTGAAAGACCAGGCCACGCTGGAGGAAATATTCTCACAGAGCACATCGACTCACAAATATCTGGCTCACTGCTATTCCTTCATCCCTGTAGACGAGGAGATAGTAGGTAGCGACGGCTGGACCGTAGGTCGTAGCGACGAATCTCGCTACTCGTGGTATCAGTGGGTTTACTACGAGCTCTACAGAACAGGCAGCTATTCCAGCGCCACGCCTAGTTCTGCCACTTATTACAACTACTTCTCCAAGTTCTACACCGGTATAAACCAGTGTACCATCTTCATTCAGAACGTAGACAGGGACAAACAGGACAGCGAAGCCGTAAGAAAGAATATGTCTTACGAAGCTAGATTCCTAAGAGCCTTCTACTATTACTGTCTTTTCCGCCAGTATGGCCCGGTTTACATCTGGGGCGACGGCCCTGCTAACGAGAGCATCACGCCTGCCGATTGCGACCGCCACACGGTTAAGCAGAACATAGACTTTATGGTAACGGAGCTGGACAAGTGTATAGACAACCTGCCTATGGAAATAGGGGAATTCGAGTCAGACGCGAACTACCGCGGCCGCGTTACGAAAGGCGCAGCCATGGCTCTCAAGGCTCGTATTCTCCTGTGGGCGGCATCTCCTCTCTATAACGGCGGAGCTTCTTGGCTGAAAGGCATAAAGAACATCTACGGCGACGAGATTTTCCCTTCTACGGAAGACCCTAACAGATGGGAAGAGGCTGCCAAGGCATCGAAAGACATCATAGAGCTTAACAAATGGACTCTCTGTAAGGCCAAGTCCGCATCCGGAGTTGCTTTCACGGATGGTTTCAATGCATATCAGAGAATACTTTTCGATGCTTGGAACGAAGAGACCATCTGGGGATGGTGGAAGAGAACTTCCAGTGCATATTCCTATATGGGAGGAGCCGGTGCGCTCTTGGGATGCTCTTGTCCAAACTTTACGGACAAATCCATTACTTGGGGATTCGGCGGTATCGCCCCTTCACTCAAGCTCGTGGACACTTATGCCATGTATGATAGCGGACGTTTCCCTGTTACCGGATACGAAAAAAACAACGACGGTAATGACTACTCTCGCCCTATAGTAGATGCCAAGTCAGGCTATAAGGCTGAAGGATGGACAGAAGGATACAAACAGCCCGTCAACGCTCCTTGGGCGCCTGCATTCAAGGCACACAACTCTACCATAGGTCGCGAGCCTCGTTTCTATGCCAGCATTCTTCCTAACGGATTCTACTGGCCGGATAAGAATAGTCCTAAGAGGTTCACTTGCTATAGCGGAAAGGAAGCTACCGCACCATGGGCAGCATCGGGAAGTGCAGTGCGCGTGGGTTACGCTTGGGTAAGATTCTACCCTATCAACCACCCTCTTAAGGCTCAAACAGACTACACCGGTCTCAAACACGTGTACCCGGCTTTCCGTATGGCAGAAGTTTATCTTAACTACGCGGAAGCTTGTAACGAAAAGCCTAATCGCGACGAGGCAGAGGCACTCAAATACCTGAACCTCGTTCGTGAACGTGTAGGTCTTAAAAAGATAGAAGAGGCCTATCCTGAGGTTATCGGAAACAAGGCACTTCTCAGAACCCTTATCAAAAAGGAAAAGATGGTTGAATTCGCTATGGAGAATATGCGCCACTACGACGCTTGCCGCTGGCTGGACGCAGAGAAAGAATACCCTTGCGACAACTGGACACTGAAGTGTACGTCCGAGAACTACGAAGATTCTTATCAAAGAGTTTTTGACGAATTTATCGGCGGCCCTGCCAAATTCGAAAAGAGGGATTACTTCTTCCCTGTTTACTCCGGAGATTTGGCTAAAATGCCTAATTGGACTCAAAACTACGGATTCTAATAGAGACTCATTATGAACAAAAGAAATATAATCATATCCTTCGCGCTTGCAGCCATAGCATTTACCGGCTGCAAGCACGACTTGGAGCACAATATGGTTCCCGACAAATTAGGGTTCTCATATTCTTCGTCGCTTCAACAGCCGTCCGTATTCAACAACGAGATGGATGTAGCGATAATAAAGAGCGGAAAGGGCTCTTCGTCCGCTACTGTAAGAATAGAGCGTCTTACCCAAGAGGAACTCACCAAATGGTGTCTGAATAACGGCGCTGCAGAATACAAACTGGCGGAAGAAATCAAATACGAAGTGTCGGAAGAGGAATTCAACTTCGCCGCATCGGATATCCGCAAGACTTTCAAGGTCAAGTGGCAGACAGATTTCTTCGCTAATTCCGCTAACAACGGAACGGACTATGTAATAGGATTCAAGCTAGTAGACGCTTCACTGGAGTTAGGCGAAAACCGAGACACTATCATCATACAGCCTTGCGTTTCACGCGTCAGCTTCGCAGACAAGACTCTCAAGACCACCTTCCCTTCTACGAAGGACTTCGGCGCCGAAAGTAATAAATACGAAGGAGTAATAAATCTCGACAGAGCCGTTCCATCTACCGACGTGGTAGTCGAGTTGGGCACGGACAACAGCTTTATCGCAGAAGAAGCTAAACTTAGGGAGAAAGAATTCAAGGAAGCTCCCGCCGGACTCTTCTCATTCGAAAACGCTACCGTTACCATCAAGGCAGGAGAGACCATCGCTCATTTCGATTTCAAGCTGGACTACTCGGTCTTGTTCGACACTAAAGGTAACTTCAAGGAGACGAACGTAAACTATATGATTCCGGTAGTCTTCAAGAAGAAGACCCCTGCTCTTTTAGGAAATGGTAACGCACCTGTGGGATTCGTAATAGTAACCGTATCCGACGACGAGACGATAGAAAGGCCTGATGATCCTACGATCCTTATCCACGGTCCGTGGGAGATTCTCGAAGGTGCCGACAACCATATCGGTAAGGATCCTCTCTGCTCATCTCCGGACTGGTTCGGACACTATAACGTAAGCAAGCTCGTAGACTGGGGATTCGGATTCGGAAATAACGACGATCCTTCTAAGAACGGATACTGGGGCTCTTACTTCTGGTCTCCTGTGGAATTCCCTATTGTGTTCGTATTCGACGCAGGTGACATATATACCTTCGACAGATTCTATAAGGTAGATGCCGATACTTTCCAGGGCCAATTCCGCGATTTCGAAGTGTACGTAGCTAAGGAATATGCCGGAGCTGACACCAAATGGAAACTGGCCTGCAAGGGTAAGACCGGAGACAAGGGCTGGCAGCGTTACGCCGACACGAAGATCGATGGCGTAGTTAACGTAGACAAAGTCCTGGAGATGTTCTCTTATGCCATCCCTGAAAAACCTGAGGCAGAAGGCAGCGAAGTGAACCTCACTCGCGGTCGCTACATCAAGTTATGCATCACGGCCAGCAGCAAGGTCAGCAGCAAGGACTGCGGTTATCTTATGGAGTTCTATGCGGATGGTTGGAAGATGTAAGTCATTATGTATGCTTTTCCTCTCTTTGATGGCACTTTCCTGTGTCTCAAAGGAGGGAAAGCCTTCATATAAGGCTAAGCCTGCATTGAGAATAAGCCCCATAGAAGTGTCATCCACTCGTGGGACTTTTCTTGTGGAAACTCTAAATGCCACGGGAGTGAACCTGCTTTGTCTTGAAAGTAAGGAAAACACTCCGAGCACGGACGAAATCATCGACAAGGGAGAACACACCACGCAGGGAGAATATCTGCTGATGGGCCTAGAAGGGCAGAAAGATTATGTCCTGTACGGCGTCGCCACCGACGACAAAGGTCAGAGAAGCAGTATCTGCAAAGTGCCATTCAGCACCATAGAAGGCCCGCGCGAGCTATATGATTGGGAGAAAAACCGAATCGAAAAGCCGCGCTACAGCAATCTCGCTCTCTGCTACGGCGGTTCGGCGCACCGAGTACCATTCCTCTGGGATGAACAAAGATTCGACAGGCACGTGACCTACACCGACGAAGCGGGCAAGACGCATTGGCTGTTCGACGCATTCCTCGCCATAGAATTCGTTGATACTAAAAACAATAAGGCCTATATGCTGGGAAACGGCAGGCCATCTGCGGACAAGGCATCCTGGACGGATTTGCTGGATTATTGGTTCGACAAGGAAAACGGATTTGCCGCACTTGACCGCTCCGTAGGGAAGGCCATAGAAAAGCTGGGCGTACCTCCTACTAAGCGTAAGGTCATCATCACCCTTCCGGACCCTATCATCTACCAGAATTTCAAGGATGTCACGTCCAGCACCACTTACTGGGGATTCATTGACGGCAAACAGATGGATTTCAAGAAGGCGGCAGACAGACGCGCGGCTATGAAATGGTACATCGACGAGGCTCGAAAGAGATGGAACAACTCGAATTACCAAAATCTCGAATTTATGGGATTCTACATCATCAGCGAGGACTTGGCCGTTCCGGGATACGGATGGAATCCCGAGCTCAAGCACTGGGAAGACATCTACCCGGAGATGAGTAACTACATCCACGCCTGCAATGAGACCCTGACTTGGATTCCTTATAATTCATCGGGAGGTCACCAGTTATGGAAGAATTTCGGAATCGACTATGCTATGATGCAACCTAACTACTTCTGGCACGCCGAATACGATATGAATGCCTATATGGCTATGGTACTTAGCGACGGATTGTCTATGGAGTTCGAGCTGGACAGCGCGATCCTGGAAAAGAACAACGATTCGTTCGGTTACAGATCGAGATTCTACGAATATATGTCTATGTGCAAGAAGATGAATCTATATGGAAAGCGCGAGCTCTCCTACTATTTCGGCACTAACGATTTCTACGATCTCAGCCTGTCGACTTACCCTAAGGACAACAAACTATACCACGACTTGTGTAAATTTATAATAGAAAGCATACACTGATTATGAAACATTTATTTAGTATTGCAGCCGCACTTTCGATTCTGCTCTGCTCGTGCAGCGAGACGGACCGCGAAGTCAAGGCTGCAAAAGATCTGACGAAACGAGTGATTCCGGAGCAATCCTCACACTTCAAGTTCGTCCACCTCGAAGATAGCACGGACTGCTTCACCCTCGAAAGTAAGGGAGATAAAATCATAATAGGGGGAAACAATGCCAATTCTATGGCGTTTGGCCTGAACTATTATCTTAAGAACTACTGTCTTACTACAGTGTCTTGGAATGTAGACGACCCTCTTTATATGCCTAAGACCCTTCCTTCGGTTCCGGAGAAGGTAGCCCTCGAGGCTAAGGCCAAAGACCGTTTCTTCCTGAACTACTGCACCTACGGATACACTATGCCGTGGTGGGGATGGAAAGAGTGGTCTTGGATGATAGACTGGATGGCGCTTAACGGCGTCACACAGCCGCTGAACATCACCGGCGAAGAGGCCGTACTTATGAAGGTATGGGAGCACTTCGGACTGGAGCAAGACGAAATCAGGGAAAGCTTCACCGGTCCTCCGTTCCTTCCGTGGAATAGAATGATGGACATCGACAGATGGAAAGGACCTCTTCCTCAGAAATTCATAGACAGACAGGCCGAGCTCCAGAAAAAGATACTCGAGCGCGAGCGCGAATTGGATATGAAACCTGTCCTTCCGGCATTCAACGGAAAGGTTCCTGCCGCATTCGCCAAACTCCATCCGGAGGCACACATTAAGGAAGTGACCAAATGGGATGGATTCGAGGCGGAATACGGATGCTGGTTCTTGGACCCTGCCGACCCGCTTTTCGAGAAGATCCAGAAGCTTTTCATCGAAGAACAGACTAAGATGTTCGGCACCAGCCACGTCTATGGACTCGACATTTTCAACGAAGTCGATTTCTTCGAAGACATAGATGGAGATGACTGGGACCCTGAGGTTCTCGCCCGCATCTCTCACCACGTTTACGAGACACTTGCAGCCGCTGACCCACAGGCCGTATGGCTTCAGGTGGGCTGGATGCTCTATTTCGACCAGAAGCATTGGAAACCGGCCAATGTAGAAGCCTATCTGAAAGCAGTTCCTGACGGGAAGGTCGCTGTGCTCGACTATTTCTGCGACGAGGCTGAAATCTACAAATTCAACAAGAATTTCTACGGCCAACCATACTATTTCTGCTTCCTGGGTAACTTCGGCGGAAACACTAACCTCTCCGGAGACTTCCACGAGCTGAGTCGCCGCATCACGGCAGTCTACGAAAACGGCGGAGACAACCTTATGGGACTTGGCGGCACGCTCGAAGGATTCGGCGTAAGCCAATGGCTCTACGAGTACGTACTTGACAGGGCTTGGGACCTCAAGCAGAGCGACGAGCAGTGGCTCCGCACACTTGCCAATCGACACGTAGGTAAGGAAGACGCCAGCATTCAGGAAGCCTTCCGCATGCTCGCAGACGACATCTACACTAAGACCACCTACTCGGGCATCTGCCCTATCGCCTGCATACACCCTTGTCTGGAAGGCAATTGGCGCTGGACCACCCTTCCCGAGGTGCCGTATACCTTCGAACAGATTGGCCAAGTATGGGCCAAGTTGCTCGAAAGCCCGGCAGATACCGATTGGTACAAGTTCGATATCGTGAACATAGGTTCGGAGGTGATAAAATTGGCATTCCCGGCAGAGAGGGATGCGTTCTCGCAGTGCTACTATAGGCGCGACCTCGAAGGCTTGAAAAGACACGCGAACAATATGAGGCATCTCTACGATATGTGGGAGGAGTTGCTCGCTTGTCATAGCAGTTTCTCACTTAAGAATTGGATCGATGCTTCCCGCACTTGGGGAGACACCCCTGAAGAGAAGGACTACTACGAGAATTGCGCTCGCGTCATTCTGACTTCTTGGGGAGGTACTGGCCAATTAACTGACTACGCTAACCGCCAGTGGAGCGGATTGGTGAACAACTACTACCGCGCGAGATGGGAAATGTTCTGGGAGGAAATCATCGCCGACGTGGATGGAACAGGTCCTGAATTCGACCAGAAAGCCTTCGAAAAGCGCATCCGTGCGTTCGAATTGGACTTCGGCGAGCCTGAGCATCCGCTTGATTGGACAGATACTCCGGAAGATGCATATAAGACAGCCTGCAAGATAGCGTGCGAACTCGGCATAATCGACAAGAGCCCCATCGCCGTAGTTCCTGAGCCTGTAACTGCAGTGCAGACCACCGGATTCACCCTTCTCGACGAAGGCGCTGCCATCTATGCGGATTCACCTGAGCTAAAGAACCTTATCAAGCCTTTCAACGAGCTTAATGCCAAATATGGCGCCCGCGTCTGGAAGAGCACTTCGAAGGAAGGGAATGCCCGACTTGTCCTGACTACGGACAATACATTGGCAAAAGAGGCCTATACTCTCGACAGCAAGCCGATGGAAGGAAAGATCTTCATTAGCGGAGGTAGCGCTCACGGAGTTTGGAATGGCCTTATGACAGTTCTTCAGCTGACCAAGCAGAATCCTAACCAGATTCACGGAATGCACATCGAGGACGCTCCTGCATTCGCCTATCGCGGCGTTCACTTCGACGTGTGTCGTCATTTCTTCGGCGTAGAAGACATTAAGGACTACTTGGACATATTGGCCATTCATAAAATCAACACTTTCCACTGGCATCTTACCGAGGACCAGGGCTGGAGAATCGAGATCAAGAAGTACCCTAAGCTCGTAGAAGTGGGTTCGAAGCGCAAGGAGACACTCATAGGACCTCTCTATGCGATGATAGGCTATGACGGAATCCCTTATGAAGGTCATTACACCCAGGCGCAGGCTCGCGAAATCGTTAAGTATGCAGCACAAAGGCAGATAACCGTGATTCCTGAAATCGAGATGCCGGGCCACGCGGTCGCAGCATTGGCCAGCTATCCGGAATTAGGATGCTTGGGTAAGGACCACGATTACGAGGTGTGGACCAGATGGGGTGTGAGCCCTGAACTTTTCTGCGCCGGTAAGGAGGAGACTTTCAAGTTCTTGGCCGACGTGCTTGACGAGATATGCGAGATCTTCCCGAGCGAATACATTCACATCGGAGGAGACGAGGCTAGAAAGGATCGTTGGAAGGTTTGTCCGGCATGCCAGCAGCGCATTAAGGACGAAGGTCTTAAAGATGAAAGCGAGCTCCAGAGCTACTTCATAAAAAGAATCGAAAGCTATCTTAACACGAAGGGCAGAAAAATCATCGGATGGGACGAGATACTGGAAGGAGGCGTGAGCAAAACCGCTACCGTGATGTCGTGGAGAGGCACCAAGGGAGGAATAGAAGCGGCCAAATTAGGTAACGACGTCATTATGACTCCTTCGGACTATTACTACCTGGATCACTTCCAGACTGCCGACCCGGAAAAGAATGGAGAGCCTCTCGCCATCGGCGGATACACTTCGCTTAAGAAGAGCTACAGCTTCGATCCGTTCGACCAGCTGACGGATTACGAAAGCCAATTCATAAAAGGTATACAGTGTAACCTCTGGACAGAATACATTCCTGACTACAAACAGGCTCAGCATATGCTTTTGCCTCGTCTCGCCGCACTTAGCGAGGTAGCTTGGAGTAACTTCCACAGGACGTCGTATGACCAATTCGTAGAACGCGTAGAGACTTCCCTGCTGCCTTTATATGACAGCGCAGAGTACAACTATGCCGACTATGCATTTCAAAATCCACCTATAGAATAATGTTTTTAAGTACTTTACTTTCAGCCTTAGTTCTTTTGAGCTTGAACAAGGCTGACGGAGTCTATCAGAGCGGAGACACAGTTCGTGTCTTCGCTACTGAAAACGACGTAACCACTCTCGTACACGAAAAAGTGTATGAGGGGCCACAAACTGTCAAATTCGAATATGCAGACACGGAAATAGGCTGGGTGGTGGAGCCACAGGCTTTCAAGCAGGCCATTCCTTGTCCTAAGGATTTCGACAAATTCTGGAACAAACAGAAAAAGCAGATGAGAGCCATTCCTATGAACCCTTCGCTTAAAGAAATCCACGTAGAGGGAAAGGATAACGAAAAATTCGTCTGCTATGAGATGACTATCGACTGTGTGGACAACACTCCCGTACGCGGATACTTGGCGATGCCTCGCGATGCCAAGAAAAAGTCGCTTCCTATCGTGGTGTATATGCACGCTGCCGGAGTTTCCGGGGCTTGGTGTAGGAGCGTTCCTTCACAGACTATGGATATGGCCGCTTGGGGCAATGGCGCCATCTGCGTGGACTTCAACGCCTTCGGTATGTTTAACGACAGGGAGCAGCAGTACTACATAGACTTGGAAAACGGCGAATTGAAGGATTATTCCCGTAGGCCATCCGATAGCCCGGAGACATTCTTCTTCAAGAATATGTATCTCCGCGCCGTAAGGGCTCTCGATTTCGCCTGTACCCTGAAGGAATGGGACGGCAAGAGGGTTCTCGCTTATGGACAGAGTCAGGGTGGAGCGCAGGCTTTCGCGCTGGCAGGACTGGATAAGAGAGTGAGCGCCGTAGTGGGAATAGTCCCTGCTTGGTGTAACAGCGCAGGAAGCGTCACTCCTGCAGGAGAAGACAGTTGGCCGTTCGTATTCAAGCAGTTCGCGACAAGCGAGCAGGGCATCTCGGTAATGAAATACTTCGACGGATGTAATTTCCTAGCTAGGAGCAAGGCCAAATTTTGGGTGGAAATAGGACTTATGGACAGGACCTGCCTGCCATCGGCCATCTACGCAGGGCTTAATGTCTGCCCAAGTAAGGACATCACCGTTAAGACAAGCCCTTACCGCTATCACGACGAACCTAAGCCTCGCTACTGGAAGGAATGGAGCCAGACCATAGGAAAGGGTCGATACGACTGGATTAACGAATACCTCAAATAAAGTAAAAAAGCCTCGGAAATCCGAGGCTTTTTTATATCTCCGGAGCTCCGTAAGAGACTAGGTACCTTTCGTCTATATTCTTGAAACTATAGGACATCTCGTGGCGCTGCCCTTCCGATGCGACAGGAAGGACCAGCGAAAGGATTCGCACCTCCAGCGGGTCTTTAGAGCGTACTGCGCACAATTTACCGTCTTCAGTGTGCGAGAAGGCTATGGCCTCGTTCTTAAGCTCCAGACTGTCGATTTCGTCTCCGCTCTCCGGGTCTTCTATCGTATATGGCCAAGCCTCACAGAAAGGCTTGTGACCTACGGCATAGATTTCCTGACCGCCGAAGTTAAGAAAGGCATCCTTAACCTTTCCTTTCTTTAAGATGGCCGCTATCCTCTGAATGGCATAGCCCACGATAAAACCCGAAAAGTCAAGTTGCTCGTTCTCCCCGCTCGAGACATTGAAAAGACCTTGCGTCTTGATGAGATAGGACTCGCTGATATTTAAAGCCTCTTTCATAGTCTCGCTGGTTTCGATGTTCACCTTTGAAGCATTCAACACAGAGACCTCGCTATCGGCACGCCCGGAATCAAATGTCTTCTCAAGCGAAGAAAGCTCCTTCGTTACTTCTTTCCATAAGGCATAAGCCTTATTTTCCGTGAGCCCTACTATGGATACCTCCATATACGAGCCGAAAATATCGTCCACTCTCGCCTTAAGGAGCGAAGTGCTTGCCAAATACGTACTCTGTGTCTTCATAATGTTAATTTACTTTTTCTTATAAAAGCCCATAACCGAGCCCACCCTACGATTCTCAGTTGCACCTGAGGTGTTGCTAAGGAACGAGTTCACGCGCTTTCCGTAAAGAGTCATAGCCGTAGAGCCACCACCGTCGAAGTTAACTGCGCCCACGCATCCGAGACCTTTCATAATCTGTCCCATCTCAAGAATGCTTGCGCCCTTGCTAGCGGTGATACGTCCGTCGCACACGAAAAGAATGATCTTTCCATCCTCTGTATAACCTACTGCCGTACGGTCAGGCGTAGCTGCCGTATCGGTAAAAATATCTGCCGCGATGGATTCGTAATTTCTGACGAATGCGCCGTCCTGCTTGGTCACGTCGGTAACCACCTTACCATCCTTTACGAGAAGAGGACCTGCGCTCATCGCATAATAAGGAGTCCAAGCCACCGATGTAGTAGGATAATCGCCGTAAGGCTCCTCATAAGCCGTCTTTCCCTTAATGTTCATCATTGGAGAATCATAGAAGAAGGTGTTCTTGTCAGCGTCGCGCGATGCCCAAACTGCTGCCGGTTTCTGGTCCTTGTCCACGCCGAAAGTACCACGAAGGGTAGGACGCGGAACGGAAGGACTAATTACACCCTCACACACGTGAAAATCGCCGGTCTCTCCGGTCTTCATGTTAAAATAGCCGGCATTAGTCATAATGTAGTTCTCCACGCCATTCTCCACATCCTTCTTATAGAAATCTTCCAAAGTGAAGGCCTCCTTGCTGAATTCCATCCTGAACTCCACGTTTCCCTTAGTCACATCCGCTATGGCATACCAAGCGTTGAACGGACGACCGTTAAGCTTATCGGTGGTCTTATAAAGAACTATGTCTTGCGGAAGAGATGTATCCTCTACCTTTGTCCAATTGAAGGTGATGGCCGGAGTCTCGTTCTCGAGCTTAATTTCCACCACTTCATTACTATAGGTCGTGCCCTTTTCGGTCACGGAATAAGCCCTTACCTTATAAGTCTTTCCGAATTCCACACCCGTACAAGGAATAGCCTGGTAAAGCCTTACCGAAGAATTCTTAGGTCCGTGTGCGAACGAATCCGCCAGTGTAGGAGTATGATCTGCGCTCCAGCATAGTCCCCACGCGCTCTGATTGTATTTTTCGGATTTGCCGAGAGTGTAGTTGAGCATCGCCGAAGTAGGAGTATACTCCACGTCTGCCGCGAGCGTAGGCACCGGAAGCAATGTATAGTCGAACAGCGCTATCTCCTTATATATGATCTGCGAAGAAAGCATAGGGCCATCGCTGAGCGCGCGGACACCTATCGAATAAGACTTGCCCTGAACCAGACCTTCCTTAATGGAATATTCACAGGCATCTACCGGGAGCGAGGCCAATTGCTGCTCCTCACCGTTAGCAGGCTTGACATAGATGGCATAACCCGATTCGTTATCGCAGTTATCCTGCCAAGTCACATTCACGACAGCGGAGAATTCCACTTGCTCCAGCGTCACCTTAGTAGGGTTTTTCAGAGGAACATAATGTTTCGTTCCTTCCTCTGCCTTAGGATTGCAAGAAAGTGCAGATGCGGCCATCAACAAGGCCAATAATGCATTACCAAATTTCATACGGATATCAGTTTGTAGTTTTGTTATTTTCTTATCGCGTTATATGCCTTAACCTTAGCGCTCTTGCCATTAGGCAGGGTAACCGTAACGTCTTCCCCGCTCATATTGACGAGAATGTACGCATCCTTTCCCTTTACACTCTGCCAATGCGCTCCCATCACTACAGGATACACCTCGCCGTCGAAAACCGTGATTGTAGGAAGTTCCTCCGGGAATTTCAATTCCGAAATAAACCTGCCGCCATAGAACACATCGTGATTTCTAGCGCGGAAACGCCCGAGAGTTCTAAGGAAAGCTATCTCCACGTCGTTACCTTCTGCGAATAGCCAATCCGGCTGTATCCAGCCCAACTGCGCACCCCACAAAAGACTACGAGCGTTATTATAAAGGAAATGTCCGTCGTTGAGCTCCTGATGATAGTAGTTCAGTCCGCTATAAAGCACTCTGTCCGAATAAATCAACGGAAATACCGGAAGCATCTTTACGGAAGGACTATGCGGAGTATTCACTATCAGGAGCATATCGAAAAGATCCATATACACCTCGGCGTTCTCTTCCGAAGTGACTGCCTGACCTGCGGTGAACACCTCTCTGTGAAGCTCGTTAAGGAGCTTTCTGTAAGATTCAGGCCACCAGCTTCCCGCTCCCGGAGCGTGCGGATGATTCAATGCGTAGCAAGGCTCACTTGCCGCTGCAGAGATTTGGTCTATATACACACCATCCGTTCCTATGCTATGAAGCAACGAATCCGTCAGAGAATGGATTATCCCCTGCCAGATAGGTGAAGACGGGCAAGTCACGGTGTTAGGCACATTCGAAGTAGGATAAATCTCGGTGTACAGGGAACCGTCCTTCTTACGGCACGATGCCAGATAACCCTGCTTTTCCTTATAGGAATCGTTAGCCGGATCCCACAGACGACCGTTTATGTACGGAGTCACGTGCGCTCCCTTCGCCTGCACCTCGGCCACCATTTCCTTGAACCCTGGCTTGGCCGGAAGATACTCCGGATACATAGTATCGTAAGCATAGTTATGCCAATGGTACCAGTGCACGCCCAGACCCTTATCGTAGTAGTCCACAGCCTTTCTCACACCATCTATCACTTCAGGGAACATATTCTTAGGCCTTATCCATACGTCTGCGTCCTGAATCCACTTGGCCACATTCCTGTCCCTAAGCGCAGTCTGTCCCCACTGGGTAGAAAGCACGAAAGGACGATACCATTTGAGCAAGGTCTCGTCCCAAGAAGCTTCATTAAATGCAAACGCAGTAGACCAGGGAAGCTCGAAATGCCCCTCGGAAGTCCACGCATAAGAAGTGGTAACTTTCTGTGAGAAAGTTAGTTCATTCTCAGTTCCTTTAATAAAGAAATACTTTCCTGCACCGCTCTTGTCCTGCGATGCGAAATAGTACGAGCCCTTGTCGCTGTAAGTCAGGACGAACTGCATGCCTCCGGTAACCGAAGGATAGCGTGTGGACAAGCTGCCGCCATCGGTAGGGATGTCGAACTCGGCGCCATAGCCCATAGGCAGGACTGCCTTACTACCCTCATCGCGAGCCACTTTTATGATAGGAAATTCTATCTCGCTGACTATCCATCCGTTAGGAATGTCCGCACTGATGGACCACATAAGCAATTCCCCGCTTCGTCTCACGTTCACCCTTACCTCGTTAGACTCCCGTCTGTCGAGAGTGATATTCCAAAGCAGTTCGGTGTTCAAGCCATCATCGCTAACCGTACATCCCTGATATCTGGCATAGTCCGGCGTAAATTCAGGACACTCCCCTTGAGGTCCCAAGAAAGATATTTTCCAATTTACGTCGCTTCCATCAAATGCAGAAGCAAAACAGGTTTGGAGAAGAACTCCCCAAACCATAAAAATCGCGTATATGAATCTTCTGTTCATTATCGTTTGCGCTGCTGTTGTTTCATCTGCTGTTGCTGAAGCTTCTGAGCCTCCTCAAGACGCTGCTGCCATTTGCTCTTAGGAAGCGGCTTACCCTTCGAAGCCTCGACCTTGGCTATGACTGCCTGAGGTTTTACGCACCACTTTCTGATGATGAATATCTCTACCATAGAGATGAGCTGAGAAACCAAATAATAGTAGCTAAGACCCGAAGACAGGTTATTACAGATGAAGAACATCATTATAGGCATCATCCACACGCTCATAATCTGCATAGACTTGGCCGATGGGTCGCCCGACGTAGGCTGCTGCGACATAGTAATCTTACTATACCCCCACATAACTACGGCCATAAGCAGTGCGAACAGTGAAAGGTGGTCTCCGAGAAGCGGAACGCGTACTCCGAAATCCACGATGGAATCGTATGCACTCAAGTCCTCTGCCCACAAGAAGCTCTGTTGACGAAGCTCGATGGATGCAGGGAAGAAACGGAACATAGCCCACAAGATAGGGAATGTAAGGAGCGTAGGAAGACAACCTCCCATAGCGTTCACTCCCGCCCGCTTGTACAGCTCCATAGTAGCCTGCTGCTTCTTCATGGCATCTTCCTGCTTAGGATACTTCTTGTTAATATCCTCGATATAAGGCCTAAGCGCGCTCATCTTAGCCGAAGATGCGAAGGACTTATAGGTGAAAGGTAGCACCACTATCTTGATTATAAGAGTCATAATCAAAATAATGAGACCGAAGTTAGCTATATACTTGTGCAAGAAGTTGAACATAGGGATGATGAAGTACTTCGTAAACCATCCTACGAGCGAACCTCCTAGAGGAATCACCTTTTCGAACTGGTGGTCATAAGACTTGAGGGTCTTATAATGGTTAGGGCCCAAGTAAATCTCGAGAGGGATTCTGGTGTCCCCACCGCCATTAAGGGCCAATCGCATATTGGCATTACAAGCCATCAGGTTATGGTCGGCATTCTCACCAAGGAAATTCACGCTGAGATCTCCGGAAGAGAATTGGCCCGGAGCGCGCACGATCATCGAGAAGAACTGCTGCTGGAAGGCAAACCACTCCAGGTTGGAAGCGATCTTCTTAGCATTGCTTCTGCCGCGACCCATCTCGAGAGGCTTCTTGTCTCCTGTGAAATAATAATTCAACTTCGAATACTGGCTCTCGTTCTTATAACCTTTCTCCATACGAGGGATGACCGTCGCGAAGTCCACGTCTATGGAATTCACCTGACGCGGGATATTCGTCATATTCACGAATGCCAATTCGCTATTCACCATATATGACCCTGCGTTCAACGAGTACACTTGCTCTATGTAGCCACCGTTTTCAAACGGCATTCTGAGGACTGCGAGGCTGTCGCTGCAAGAAACCACGTCGAATGTGAAGTTCTGAGTCTGGATGAACTCGCCGACATAGACGCTCACGTCGTAGTGATTGTCCCCGGCCTTGAAGAGGTAAAGGTCACTTCCACCGTAATTGGAATAATCCTTAAGTCTTGCAGACCAAAGCTGCGCTCCCTTCGTGTTGATTTCGAGTTCAAGTTTATCATTCGCCAGTCGTATTATCTGACCTTCTGCACGTTTGCGAGCATCCAAAGAGGCATCCTTATAGATATGCTCTTCCTCGTGCTTTTGCTCGACTACGGAATTCGCTTCTACCTTCTCAGGCATTTTAGCCGCCTCTATGGCTGCCAATGAATCCCGCCTTGCTAACGAAATCGCCTCCTGCTTCTTACGTTCAATGAGCTGCTGCTCTGCTTGTTTAGATTGAAAGATGGTAAAGCCCACAAGGACTAAACCCATTAAAATAAAACCAATTACCGATTTTTTATCCATATTTACCTTACTTCTGGCTTCTTATCTGCTCCTCAATTGTTTTCAATTCCTCCTTTGCCTGCTCTATACGTTTCTTCATCTGCAAGACAAGAGCTTCCGAATTACGTGAATTAGAGAAGAAGCCTATATTATTTTCGTATGTATCGATATCCTGCTGCAAAGCATTATATCTTCTAATCAAGTCATTACGATTAAGGCTAGGAGGGAAGGCCACATTAAGGGCATCCTTGAACTCTTTCGTAATGTTATCCTTTTCCTTAAATGGCACGAAGCCTATTTCCTTAAACCTGCGGATATATTCGTCCTTATTAGCGCCACTGTCCGGAGTCAAGGCCTTAATCTCGGCGATGATGGCCCTCTTCGCCTTCAAGTTAGCGTAATAGTCGTTTTCCGGCTTCGCCTTAGCGTCACGAGCTGCGAAGAAATCGTCACAAGCGGCACGGAAACGCTTCCAGAGCTGCTCCGACTTCTTACGAGGAACGGCTCCCACTTCCTTCCACTGTCTCTGAAGGGAGATGAACTGGTCCGTAGCCTTCTTCCACTCCTCGCTGTCCTTCAACGCCTCAGCCTGAGCGATAAGAGCCTCTTTCTTAGCGATATTGGCCTCCATACCGTCCTTCACGCCCATAAAGTACACTCTCTTGCGCTCGTAGAATTTGTCGCAAGCAGCGCGGAACCTATCGTATATCTTCTGATTATCCTTTTTCGATGCGAATCCTATCGTCTTCCACTGAGCCTGAATCTGCTCTATCTCCTTAGACAAGCTATTCCACTCGCCGGCATCCTTAATGTCCTGCCTGTCCGCGATCTTCTCGACAGCCTCGCAGAGAGCCTCCTTCGCGTGAAGATTAGCCGCAAATCCGGCCTTCAGCACTTCGAAATGCTCCTGGTAGCGCTTATTGACGGTGGCGGTGGCCGCCTTGAACCTGTCCCAGACACCGTCCCTGAACTCCTTAGCCACAGGGCCAATCTCCTTCCACTGCTCGTGAAGCAGCTGCAGTGAGTTGAATGCGTCGATGACATTATCGGATTTGGCCAATTCCTCCGCCTGTGCGCACAATTCTTCCTTCGCCTCGAGATTCTTCTTGAAATCCAGGTCACGAAGCTCGTGATTAATCTGAACCATATCGTAGAATCTCTCCATCTGACGCTGGTAAGACTTGTTCACCTCATTGAATACGGTATCCGGCACAGGGCCAATTTCCTTCCACTTCGCCTGAATCTCGCGCAGCGCAGGGAACGCTGTCTGAACGTCATTAATATTGTCGACCAGATCCTTCAATTCAGCGATAAGTGCGCTTTTCTTCTCGTAATTATCCTGTCTTAGAGCATCTTGAGCCTTATTATACTCGGCTCTCTCCCGTTTATAGTCCGAATAGACATTCTTGAAGTTCTCTTCCACGCCGGCGAAAGTCTCGGCCACATTCTGGCCCGACGCCTCCGCCTCGGCCTTCAATTTACCGAGCTGTCTATAAAATGAAGACTTGATGGCCTCTACCTCCTTAGAACGCTCCATACGATCCTCCAAGGTGCCAATTCGCTTTAATTCAACTATCAGTTCTTCAAGGTTCGGATTTTCAAGATCTATTATCATATTACAAAGCTTTTGGAAATTGGACAAATATAGCAATTATTTTGGTAATTTTGCAGACAAAACAATATATAAGAGATATGAGGATAGACATTCTTACCGTAGTCCCGGAATTGCTCGACAGCCCTTTGAGCCACAGCATAGTGGGACGTGCGATAAAAAACGGATTGGTAGACATTAAGGTACACAACTTGAGAAAATACGGCGTCGGTTCCCGAAAGAACGTGGACGACTACTCCTACGGCGGAGATGCGGGAATGGTTATGATGGTAGAGCCGGTTTTCAATATGATAAACGAACTCAAATCGGAAAGGGATTACGACGAAGTCATCTATATGTCGCCCGACGGAGAGAGGTTGAACCAGAAGATATCTAACGAACTTTCACTTAAAGGAAACATCATCATCCTGTGCGGACATTATAAAGGAATAGATCACAGAATCAGGGAGCACCTCATAACACGCGAGATTTCCGTAGGCGACTACGTGGTGAGCGGAGGCGAAATCCCTGCAGCCCTGCTGGCCGATTCGATAGTAAGACTGATACCCGGAGCGCTTACCGACGAAACATCCGCCCTTTCGGATTCTTTCCAGGACGACCTCCTGTCCCCTCCCGTCTACACCAGACCGGCAGAATTCAATGGTTGGAAGGTTCCGGACGTGCTTCTAAGCGGGAATCCGAAGCTTATTCAGGCTTGGCAGGACGAACAGGCTTTAGAACGCACGAAACTCCTCAGACCCGAACTTATTAAAAAATTTTAATAACTAAATTTTTTTTAATAAAAATCATATAAAAATTTTGCAGATATAAATAATTGCAGTATATTTGCCTTCGGAAATGATAAACAACTCAGCTTACAGAAATGTAAGTATCTAACCAAAGATAATTAACCTTCTTAATAGGTAATACACTACTAACTAATCGATAAGGCTCGCAGGGATGCGAGCCTTTAATCATTTTTCACTATATCTTCGAATACCTCTTTCCACTTGGACATTATCCTGTCCTGACTAAAGCGGGCAGCGGTAGATTTGGCATTCTCCCCGAATTCCTTCCTTAGAGTCTGATCGGCGAGAACCGCACAAAGCCGACGGGCCAATTGGCCGGTGTTCCCAAGTTCGACAAGATAGCCGTTTC